>Ga0256830_1000532_pt1 | contig 29922 bp, 27 predicted proteins | sample 128326metaG_FD_190537 | JGI IMG/M metagenome (GOLD analysis project Ga0256830, IMG submission 190537) | Hydrothermal vent microbial communities from Lau Basin, Pacific Ocean - 128-326 | ecosystem: Environmental > Aquatic > Marine > Hydrothermal vents | place: Pacific Ocean: Lau Basin | collected... | reverse complement strand
GCCCGGCTCGTCCGCATCCGATCCTCCTCGTCGACTTCCCGGCAACCTCGCCGCAACCTTGGTCGCCGGTCGAAACACTGTGAGCTCCGGGTAGGCGCCGAAGCCTCGAGGCAGAACCCGGCGCTTTCGATCCTCCTTGACGGCTGTCGTCAAAACGCGCCTCCCACCCCGGCCAGCACCCGGTACCGCACCTCGTTTTGGTCGCCGTTAAGATTTTGGAACACCGGCAACCCCGCGGACACGTAGGCGTTGGCCCGGGGGTGCATCCGCCACCTCAGCCCCGGCGAAACCAGGAGGACCCGCCCCCCGCTGTCCGGATCCTCAACCCCATCCCGGCGCTCCCGGTCCTGCCACAGGCCGTTGGCCTCCATCACGAGATCCACCCTGAGGGGAGGTGGAACCCGATACACGAACGCCAGGTCGTAGTTGAACCGGTCGCCCAGGTCGGTATCCAGGACCCCCTCGTTGACCCAGGTGTACCGTACCGCCCCGTGGAGAGCGAACGGCCCGTAAGCCTCGGACACAGCAAGCCCCACTGTGGGATCCCAGGAGCCCGACCCCGGCTGGAACTCCGCGTCGAACCGGCTGCCGGCGTCGTCCCGGACCCGGGTCTGCCCCGTGGGGGCTTTGAGCGCCACGATCCCCGTGGCCTCGACCCCCCACGCCTCCGAACCGAACAGCCGGACGTGGGCGTGAGCCGAGGCGTCACCCAAACCGCTCGAGTCCCCGTGGCTGTGGATCTCGTCCGGAGGCTCCGACTCCTCGATTCCCCGGCGCACCACGTAGGGCACCGCCACGTGAAAGGTGGCGAAACGCCCGGCCCCATAGCTGACCGAGACCGAGTAGGTGGTCACGCTCTCCAGGTTGTGGATCTCCCGGTCTTCGGCTGCGAACTCCAGCAGCTCGCGCTCGGAAAACGTGTTGAAGGCCTGGTAGTCGACCTGGAAGTTCACGGCCACCGTTCCTTTCCCCAGGTTCCCGGCCGCAGGCGTCACGATCGGACCCGCGCCCTTCCCGGACCCACCGCCCAGGACCGGATGAGTCGCACCGGCGGGGGCCGCGACCAGGCTCACCCCAAGCAGGAAGGCTACCGGTCCGCCGATCCTCTTGCCCTCACGAGCCATCTTTCCACTCCTTTCTCCGCATCGCGCCCAAGCCGACGCGCTCGACATCTGCCGTGGGGCCTGCAGCCACGGAAACTCGCCCGCCTTCCGCCGACTCGCCAGCTGAACCCACCGGGGAGGTATCGTCCTCAGGCGCGGTGGGCTTGACCCGGGGATAAACAAGCGGCCCCAGCCCGCATGATTCATGAGCGTTCGTCGCGAAACCGTCGAGTGTGCGGCAGATCGGGGCAACCGCAGCAACGAGGGGCACAGGCGTACGGGACGGTACGTCGAGCCCCGAGGCGCGAGCACGCCCCGAGATGGCGTGCAATCGGCGGTTGCAGCAGAAGGATTCATGAATCATGCGGGCTGGCTCTCCGGTCCAGGGCACGGGGTCTGCGGAGGCCCTGGCGACGGCCCGGACCGCCTCGCGGCTCACGGGTGTTCGACCGGCCACCGAGGTCAGCGGGTGCACCGTCCCAGGCGGCGGTCCACCCGCACCCACACCCCCCCCTTGGGTGCCTCGGCCAGGGAAACCCGTAACGTGAACGTCCGCCAACGCCTCCCTCGACCCCGCCTTGCCGACGGGAACACCTTCGCGCAGGTGGTGCGGATCAACCTGCCCCCGGGGCCAAACACGCTCGTCTCCAGCTCGGTGCGCAGGCGGGAGCGGAAGAGCTGGCCCACTTGGCCCCGCAGCACCAGCGTGCTCCCCTTCCACTCCGCCCGAAGGCTTCGCACGCTCGTGTCCCCTGGAAGGAAGGTGACGGGAGGGCCCGAATCGCCCGCCCAAGCCACCCCGCTCCATAAAAAGGCCAAGGCCAGCACCGTGCCCCTCACCCCCCCTCTCCACCACCGGTCACCGGTAACACGCAACCGCACGCTCGTACGCCTTCTGAACCCGTTTGAACGCACTCTCCACCTCCGCACGCAACCGGGCCGCCTCCGCCCGGGACCGGCGGGCGGCCGCCAGCTTGGCGCGCAGGTCCTCTCGCAACGTCACGTACCTCCGGCGCTCGATGCCGAAGGCGCACCTTCGGAGCGGATCCTCCCCCAATGCCCGGCGGGTCAGCTTGAGCATCTGGCCGTCCAGGTTCGCCAGTGCGAACTCGATCTGGACGAGGTAGTCGGTCGGAGCGTCGGTAGCCAGCGCGAGGGACCGCCCTTCCGTTGCCGGGCCACCGGGAGCCCAACCGACCCCAAAAACCGCCCACCCAAGCACCGCCACCCACCAGAGTCCACGTCGTCCTGACATCGTATCGCCTCCGGTCACCCTTGTGGGATCTTGTCGATGAAAGAAAACCTCTTCCACCGAATAGGGGACTATTCTTCACTTCATTGGACCTTTTTCTCCATGCCCCCCGTAACTTCGGTTGTCGATCGTCAGCCGCCAGTCGTTGATCGAAAACTCGCCCCGGCATCGGAGCCGGGGGGCATGGGGCCTGTTGGAGAGCTGCGTGCGGCTCCTTGGCTCGGTCCGCGAACCGTCCGTCCCCGGCCCCACGGTCCGGGAACCATTGTTGCTGTCCCGTGCCTGCACGGCCTCACGCGCGGCCGGAAACAGACCCCATGCCCTGTCGCCGAAACTGCGGGCTCGGGGCGGTGCAGATCACCTTTTTGCAGGCAGGCCACCTCACGGCTCACTGGAGGGGAGGGCTCCTTCTGCCGTTCTGCCACGCCCCACGCACCTTGGGCCCGGGAATCGACTCTACCACTCATTGCGACCGCCACCAGTCACGGTTGCGGGCTCCCGTGCCGGTGATAGACTCCGCCACCGGTCCCCATCCCCCACCGAAGAGGAGGAAGAGAGCCTATGAGCGACAAGGCCCTAGAAGGGCACGACCCCACCTCCGGACTTCCGAGAAGGACCTTTCTAAAGACCGGCCTGGCAGTGGCCGGCGCGGCCGCTGCAGGGCTCGCGACCAAGGCTGAGGCGGCGATTCCCAAGTCACCTCCCGGGGGGGAGACGCGGTTCGTCGCCCCCCCTCTCCTCACCCCCTCCGCAGCCCCCGACCCCGGGCACCAGACTCCCCTGCCGGCCCAAGGGCGCACCATCGAGGCCCCTTTGCCCGGTATGCCCGCCGTGGTGGAGCCCCCCGGGGCCCCGCGGGACGACCAGGTTGACTACAAAACCTTCGACCTGGACCTGCAGATCACGCGCCACACCCTGCTCCCCGGGGTGGAGGCCCACATGCTGGCCTTCAACGGGAGGGTCCCCGGCCCTACCATCCGGGTGAAGGAGGGCGACTGGATCAAGGTGCGGTTCAAGAACCGCACCGAGCTCCTACACACCATTCACTGGCACGGCCTGGACGTACCCTACACCATGGACGGGGTGCCTTGGGTCACCCAGGATCCGGTGCGGCCGGGGCAGACGTTCATCTACCGTTTCCAGGCCCGACCCGCCGGCACACGCTTCTACCACTGCCACTTCGGCACGCTGCTCCACATGCAGTCGGGCATGCACGGCGCGTTCATCATCGAAAAACCCAACGACCCGATCCGCCAGCGGTTCCCCTACACCCGGGACTACGTCCTGTTGCTGACGAGCTGGGACCTGAACTTCATTCGCGAGGAGCTCAACGCCATGCTCCGGCGGATGAAGGAGCGGATGCTCCTGATGGAGCTGGGCAAGCTCGACGCCCAGACCATGGGAGTGTTCCGGACCTACGAGGAGTTCCAGAGGGCCTTGGAGAGCGGATACATGCCTCCCTACACCACCCAGAGGCTGGCCGGCGGCGGGCGGGCGACCTTGGACTTCAACTTCTTCGCGATCAACGGCAAGTGCTACCCCGCCACTGAGAACCTGTGGATCCGCGAGGGCGAGTGGATCCGGGTCCGGCTGATCAACGCGGGCCAGCTGGAACACTATATGCATCTTCACGGTCACCAGTTCTTCGTTGTTGCCGAGGACGGGAACGACCTGCCCGAACCGATCGAGCAGAACACGGTACGGGTGTCGCCGGGCAAAACCGCAGACATCGTGATCTACGGCAACAACCCGGGGTACTGGACCTTCCACGACCACGACACCCGCAGGGTCACCAACAACGGGATCTACCCTGGCGGCATCCTCAATGTGCTCGCCTACGAGGGCATCGACGGCCCCTACGCCCCCAAGGTGGCATTGGATGAGTGATCCCCAAGAGCTCGGTCTGGGATCGACGGTCATCGATCCGCGGTCAGAGATTCACCACCGACCCGCGGGTACGCGGAACGCCTGATGTCCCGTCGGAGTTTTTGTTTCGCAACCAGGCCGCGAAGCGGCCTACCACAAGGAGCGGACATGCGTAGATGGGCCTTTGTGATCCTCGGCGCGCTGGCGGCACCGGCCCTGGCTTCACTGGCCTCGGCGCGGGACGTGGGCGCCGACGTGGTCCCCCGGATCACCATCGGGGGACGGCTGATCTCCACGTTGAACGCCACCTGGCTGCAGGGGGACGGCAGGGACGACGACGACCTCTACGACGTGAGCATCGCCGACACCAGCATCCTGGCCCGGTTCGACCGGCGGCTGTTTGACAGGAGCGTAGGCGGGGCTGTGGTCGGGCTGGAGTTCCCCGACCCGGATGCCGACCTCACGGAGTCGGTGTTTTACCACCGGGTGTTCGCATTCCTATGGGACCGGAACTACCAGGTGGAGCTTGGCCGGACAAAGCTCCGGAGCTTCTTGGTCGAGTTCCCCACCCTGAGGGATGACGACCTGCTGCGGTTCACCGAGGTGTTGAACGGCTTCTCCAACTCCAACACCGAAGAGTACCACCAGTTCGGAAACCATCTCGCGCTGGATCTGTTCTGGCCCCGGCGGTTCTTGCAGGTGACAGGCTACCTGGCCCAACGGGTCGAGACCGATCTCAACGGCAGCGTGGAGGACGAGTTCGACCTGAACTCAGGGGGGCTGTTCGTTCAACGCACCGTGCCAGGTCCCCTCAAATTTTCGGGCCGGTTGCGGCAGCTCGGCGTCGGCTGGGACGCCCAGAAGGTGGACGTGGACGGTGACACATGGAAGCACGCGTTCGTGGCGGGCGGCGTGATCAACCTCACCATGGATCCCCTGGACCACTGGGAGGCCATGGCCCAGGTGCTCTACGACACCGGCGCCGGCGACCGGGACCTGACCACTGATCAGGGCCGAGCGCTCGCGAAGAGCGTAGCGGTGGCGGCCGCCGTCAACTACCGACACAGCACGTTCCAGGTGCTGCGCTGGAAGGCGGCTCTCACGGCCGCCTACAAGGATTACCGAGACGAGGATGCGGCTGAGTGGAGCGTGGTGCCCACGTTCCAGTACCGTCTGGGCGACGGCATGGGCCTGCTGGCCCAGTATCAGTACACCCGCCGGTCCGGCGATCTGGCCACGGCCGTGGGGTTCGACCAGGAGCACACGGTGCAGATCGGCCTCAGCTTCGATTTCGAGACAACCTTCAATGACTACATCGGGGACCGCCAGTCCATCCTGAACATGGAACACGGATATGTGCGTTAGACCCCCCACCACCAAACCGGGAGGAACACCATGAGAGCTGTATGGCCCCGGGCTGCCTTGTTCGCGATGGCGACCCTGATCGCCGTGCCCCACGCCACCCTCGTCCAGGCGGCCCTGGGCCAGGTGAAAAAGACCGGGGTTCTGGTCGTAGGGGTGCCGGAGGACGACCCTCCCCTCGCCTTTCGCGAGCCGGGCTCAGGAAGGCTGGTGGGCTATGACGTGGATGTGGCGACCGCCATCGCGCGCATGCTCGGGGTGCGGCCCAGGTTCCAGGCCGTGAGCCCTTCCAACCGACTGGCCGCCCTGATCGATGGCCGGGTGAACGTGGTGACCGGGCTGACCCATACGGAGCCGCGGGCGGCCGTGGTGGACTTCACCGAGCACTACCTGGTGTCGGGACAGAAGCTCCTGGCCCGCACGGGAACCATCCGTGCTCACAAGGACCTGGAAGGAAAGAGGATCGGCGCCGTGGTAGGGACCTTCTCGGAGAGCTGCGCCCGCGACCGGTGCAAGGTGAGCCAGATCGTGCCGGTGGACGATTACATCTCCGGGGTGGAGGCCCTGCTCAACGGCGAGATCGACGCGTTCACGGCGGACGAGGCCATATTGGTGGATCTTCTCGCCGGAATCCCGGGGCGGGGGTTCGAGATCCCAGACGTCACCATCCTGCGGCAAGAGTACCACATGGCGGTGCGCAAGGGTGACACGTCCCTACGCCAGGCGATCGACGAGGCGCTGGCGCGGCTCAAGGAGTCCGGGCGGCTCGCCAGAATCCGAGACGACTGGTACGGCCCCAAGGAGGCGACGCAACCCCCTGCCTACGGCGCCATCGTCCGAAATGCCGCGACGCGCCCCCGATTCCTGGGCATCTTGTTGAACGGGGCGATGTATCCCGGCGCCTCGGTGGAGGTGTACGCCCTGGACGGCCGGCGCGTGGGGCAGGGCAAAGTCTCGGGGGTCATCGGCGACGAGTTCTACCTGGACGTTGACCCCGAGATCTACGACTACGTGCGCCCGGGATACCTGGTGGCCATGAACATGACCCCGGAGATGGCCCTCGACGTCCTGTTACGGGGCCGTGGCTCCCTGAAGGCGGTTCAGACCGAGTCCAAGAAGGCGTCGAGTCAACTCCAGGCACAGAAGGAGCGGGAGGCCCTGGAGAAGCTCCAGCGGGCCCAGAAGCTCGACACCTTGCGGGAGCGCACCCGGATCTCAGTCCAGGGCGATCGCGCACGCTATTTCTACTATTACCGCCGTTACCGTTATCGGTAGGGGACACCCCGGAAGGCGGCCGGATCCGAGAACGGAGTCATCCATGAAGCGATCGAGGGACTGGTCCCTGGCCACGGTGGTCTCGTTCCACTGCACCTGGATCGTGGCGTTGTTCATGGGTGTGTATGGTGCGGTAGAGACCTGGGCGCTCGGCGGCGCCTGGACGGACGCCCTCTTTCGTCACGCCTTCCACGTGGCCCTGATCTCCCTGGGTCTGCTGGTGATCCTCAACATCGTTCTCCATCGAACGGTGGCCCGCCCCATCGCCCGGATCAGCGCGCAGCTGTACCGGCTGGGGGCTGGGGCAGAGGAGATGGAGCCGATCGAGACCTCAATCCGGGAGATCCAGCAGATCGTAAGGGGCATTGAGCTGATGCGCAAACGCAGGCGTGCCGGGGAAACCGGCTCGCTCCGGGAGAGCGCCCAACCGGCGTTGGAGGAGCTTCGGGAGCAGGCGAAACGGATCCACTCGCTCGACCCCGAGACGAGTCGGGCGGTTCTGGAGACGACCGCACGCCTCCAGGGGATCTTGGACTCGGCATCCTGAGCCGAGGTCGAGAGGGGCCCCTTGGACACCCCCTCCCCTGCCGCGCCAGATCGGGGGCGGACGGGGGAGGGACGGTGGCGCAATCGGGAGACCTTAAGGCGACGAAGACGACACGAACCGCAGAAAAAAAGGAGAGGACCATGATCCACATCGTCGAGACCGACAAGGACGTGGAGACCGCAGCGGCCGACCTGGCCGAGGCGGTCAAACGTCACGGGTTCGGTGTGCTCCACACGTACGACCTCCAGGCCAAGATGCGGGAGAAGGGGGTGGAGTTTCCCCGTGCGTGCCGGATCCTGGAGGTGTGCAACCCCCACCGGGCCTCCGAGGTGCTCACGGCCGACATGACCATCAGCCTCGCCCTCCCCTGCCGAATCACGGTGTACGAAGAGCACGGGAAGACCCGGATCGGCACCCTGCTCCCCACGAAACTGCTGCGTGTCTTTCCCAACGCCCAAGCCGTGGCTGGCGTGGCCCACGACGTGGAGCGCGAGATCCTAGCCATGATCGAGGAAGCGGCCCGATAGCCCGTTCCGGCCTCCTCCCCGGGAGCACCTGCGAAGCGTCCCCCTCACATCCGGGGCACCTTCGTGCTAGCATACGCTCCCTTTCGCGTTCCCGAGGGAGGAGGCCCCATGCCCCACAGCCACGTGTTTCCGTTCTCGGCCTTGGTCGGCCAGGAGCGCATGAAGCTCGCCCTCGTCCTCAACGTGATCGACCCCACGATCGACGGGGTGCTGATCCGGGGAGAGAAGGGAACGGCCAAGTCCACGGCCGTGCGCGCCCTGGCCCAGCTCCTGCCGGAGATCCCGGTGGTGGCCGACTGCCCCTTTTCGTGTCACCCCACTCGGCCGGAGGAGATGTGCGAGCGGTGCCGGGAGCGCCGCAAGGCCGGAGAGAGCCTCCCCGAACTCCGAAGGCCCATGGCCGTGCTGGACCTTCCGGTGGGCGCCACCGAGGACCGGGTGGTGGGGTCCATCGACATCGAGCGGGCCCTCAAGACGGGGGAGAAGGCCTTCGAGCCCGGGGTGCTCGCCCGGGTGAACCGGGGCGTCCTATACGTGGACGAGGTGAACCTGCTCGACGACCACATCGTGGACGTGCTCTTGGACGCCGCAGCCATGGGCGTGAACCACGTGGAGCGCGAGGGGGTCTCCGTCCGGCACCCGGCCCGCTTTGTGCTGGTGGGCACCATGAACCCCGAGGAGGGGGAGCTCCGTCCCCAGCTCCTCGACCGGTTCGGCCTGTGCGTGGAGGTGGTGGGCATCCGGGACCCCAAGGACCGGGTCCAGGTCATCCGCCGGCGCCAGGCCTACGAGGCCGACCCCGAGGGCTTCCGGCGGCAGTGGGCCGAGGCCGACTCCCGGGTCCGGGAGGCCCTGGTGCGCGCCAAGCAGCTCCTGCCCCGGGTGGAGGTAACCGAGGACGACCTGGAGGTGATCGCTACCCTGAGCGTGGACCTGGGAGTGGACGGCCACCGGGCCGATCTGGCCCTACTCAAGGCCTGCCGGGCCGTGGCCGCCTACCGGGGCCGCACCCGGGTCACCGACGGCGACATCGCCGAGGCCGCGGGCCTCGTGTACGCCCATCGGCTCAAGAAAACGCCCTTCGAGGAGCGGATCCTCTCGGAGGAGGAGGTGGTCTCCTCGATCCAGCGGACCCGGGAGGCCCAGAAGGCCCCGAGGCACAATCCTCCCCATAAAAAAAAAGAGCCCACCTGAGCCCAGAGAAAAAGGCCGGGGATCGCCTGGTGCCGGAGCACCGGGTGTATGCCCCCGCGGGCCGGTTTCGGGTCCGGGGGATCCTGGTGAACCGGGCGGTGCAGAAGCACCTGGCCCGGGGCCGTAGGGTCCGCAACCGTCTGGCACCCGACGCCGGGCGCTACATCCGGGCTCGGATCCCCCGCCACAAACCCAGGGCGCTCGCCGTGGACGCCACGCTCCGAGCCGCCGCCCCCGAGCAGGTGCGGCGGCGGGCCATGGGCCTCGCCCCTCCCCGCGGCATCGCCGTGCTCCCGTCGGACCTCCGGGAGAAGGTGCGCACCCGGCGCTCCGGCGTGAGCCTTCTCTTCGCCGTGGACGCCTCGGGCTCCATGGGCGTGGAGGAGGTGATGGCCAAGGCCAAAGGCATCGTGCTCACGCTCCTCACCGACGCCTACCAGAAGCGTGACCGGGTGGGGCTCCTGGCGTTCCGGGGCACGGAGGCGCGGCTGGTGCTCCCCTTCACCACGAGCGTGGCCCAGGCCCAGCAGCGCCTCCAGAACCTCCCCACGGGGGGGAAGTCGCCCCTCGCCCTGGCGCTTGCCAAGAGCCTGGAGGCGTTCCACCGGGAACTCACGAAGCACCCCGGCCGCCTGCCGCTCCTGGTGCTCCTGACCGACGGCAAGGCGAACATCAGCATGGCGGGCCGGGAGCCGTTCGAGGAGGCCCTCGATCAGGCCCGCCGCATCCGCCACGCCGGCATCCGCAGCCTGGTGGTGGACACCGACCTGACCTGGATCCACTCCTACGCCTACGCCCGGGTCCTGGCCGAGGCCATGGGCGCCCCCTGCCTGGGCATCCGCGACCTGGAGCTGGGGCGGGTGATCGACTTCATGACCCTGGGAAGCGGGGAGGCTGGGAAGCTGGGAAGCTAGGAAGCTGGGAAGCTGGGAGGCTGGAGAACCTTTTGGCCACAGATTCACTCAGATCTACACGGATCTTTTATCCCCGGGGTGGACCCGGCTTGCGTCGTTCTCTCCCCCCCGGCCCCTTGACCCGGGGATCTCCCAGCCCCCTGTCTGTGTGCATCCGTGGCCGAGATGGACGCGGGTGCGGACCCGTGGCTCCTCAGATCCCCCCGCGGACGTTCGCTTTCTCCCAGGGACCGTCGAGCGAGCGGCGGATCCATTCGGTGGCGCAGAAGGTACATTGAACCCGGATCTCGCCCTTCTCCTCCAGGAGCCGGCGGGCCTCGTCCGGCCCCAGGGCGGCCAGGGTGGCGTCGAGGCGATCCTCGTTGCAGCGGCACCGGAGCTCGGGGGTCCCCAGCTCCGCCACCTCGTACTCCAGGCCTGCCAGCGTCCGATCCAGCACCGCGCCGAGCCCCCCCTCCCGAAGGAGCTCGGTGACCCCCCCAAGCTTGGAGAAGTTCTCCACGAGCCGGTCGAGGTCCCGGTCGGTGGCGTCGGGCAACGCCTCCACCAGCACGCCCCCGGCCGCTCCCACCTGGTAGTCGGACGCCACGTACACCCCCAAGGCTACGGCAGAAGGGAGCTGCTCACTGGTAAGAAGATAGTACGCCAGGTCCTCGGCGATCTCTCCGGTCTGGATCGGAGCGGTCGAGACGTAGGGCTCCTTCAGCCCCAGGTCCCGCACCACCACCAGCTCGCCCTTCCCCACCCCGCCTCCCACGTCGAGCTTGCCGTCCCGGGAGGGAAGATCGGCCTGGGGGTTCTGGACGTAGCCCCGTACGGCCAGGTCGGCCCGGCCCTCGGCCACGACAGCCCCCAGAGGCCCGTCGCCTCGCCATTGGAGAAGGACCGAGGCGTCACCCTTCCCCAGGCTTCCCAGGAGGGCTGCACCCGTGAGGGCCCGGCCGAGCGCGGCCGTGGCGGTGGGAGAGAGATTGTGCCGCCAGCGGGCCTCCTCCGCCAAAGCCGTGGTCTCGGCCGCCCGCACCAGGAACCCGCCCCCCCGGGGGAACGCGGCCACGAGCCGGTCTGCCATCACTCGTCCTCTCGGTGGCGGGGCAAGGTCACCCGGAAGGTGGTCACCTCCTGGTCCGGGTCCAGCTCCACGTCAACGGTGCCGCCCATCGAGCGCACCAGCCGGTACACGATGCCCAGCCCTCGGCCCCTCACGTCCGCCTCCCGCAACGCCTCCAGCTGCTCGGGGTCCAGACGGCCGGGGTTCGAGATCTCCACGCAAGCCCGGTCGCCCTCGGCGTAGGTGCGCACGGTGAGCGTGCCGCCCGTGGAGGGAACCGCCTTCGTGGCGTTGTTCAGCAGGTTATCCAGCACCCGCTCCAGGGCCAGCCGGCGCACCCGAACCCAGAGATCCGGCTCCAGCTCCCCCACGTCGGTCTCCACACCGGTGCGGCGCTGCTCTTGGATCGCCTCGGTGTTGATGGCCACCCGATCCTGGACCACCCGGGTCAGGTCCAGGGACTCGGGCCGGCTCACCGGGTAGAGGCTCAATGCCATCTCCTGGATCCGCGTCCCCTCCCGGATCACCACGTCCAGGTACTTGAGCATCTCGTCGTGCCGATCGTCCCCGGACTCGAGCATCCGGCGGACCCGGCGGGCGAAGCCGGCCACCGCGATTGCCGGGTTCTTGAAGTCGTGCAGGATGTCGTCGAGCCGTTCGATCTCGAGCACCTGGGTGAGCTGCTTCCCAAAGAAGGTCAGGATCTCGATCTCTTCGTCCGTAAAGAACCGCCGGCGCTCCACCGCATCGAACACGAGGATGTACCGCACCCGATTGGCCAGCCGCAGGGGCACGTACAGGATCGAGTGAATCCCGTGGGCCCGGCAAAACTCCCGAAGCTCCGCGGTCACCAGGTAGCTCTTCTGGGGGGACTTGATGAGCAGGTAGGAGGGGTGAACCCGCTCGTTCTCGAAGTCCCCGGCGGGCAGGCCTTGGCGCACCACCGCGTTCAGGTAAGGGTGGTCTGAGAGGAGAAACGACTTCCCCACCGTGTGATACCCACCCTCGCTGGGCCACCCGGCCTCGAGGACCGCGTGGGTCTCGTCCTCGCTCACGGCGAACAGGCTGCAGCTCTGGATCCGGATGATGTCCTGTAGCTCATCCAGGGCGGGCTGGAACAGATCTTTGAGCTTGATTCCGCGGTCCTGGGAGAGCTTGGCGAAGATCCGCTCGACGATCCACTCCTTCTTCTCGTTCATCCGGCGCAGGTCCAAGATCTGCTTCCGGGCCACCACGTAGCTGACCCGTTGGGCCATGAGCTGGGCCACCTCGATCTCGGTGCCGGAGAACGCCCGGTTGGCCTCGGCGTAGTAGATCTGGATCGCGCCCTGCACGTCGGGGGCCCGGGGATCGAACCGGGGGATGGACAAGGGCACGGCCAGCAGGGATCGCAGCCCCTGCTCCACCACCGACTTGTTGCGGTACGAGGAATCCGACGCGATGTCCGAGACGGTGTGGGCCCTCTGGGTGGCCACGACCCGGCCGGCCACCGACTCCTCGAACGGAATCGCCACCTCCCGCTCGGCCTCGGACATGTGGAACGAGCCGAAGGAGACCATCTGATTGAGCCCCGGATCGTACAGACGGATCGAGGCCGCCCGGGCCCCCAAGAACTCCACGATGACCCGGGCCGCGTCGTACAGGATCTTCCGCCAGGACTGGTTCGGGTCGATGTCCATCAGGCGGCTGAAGGTCTCGAACACGCAGCCCAGGGCCCAGGGGAGGTCCGGGTGGTCGAGGCGCCGCAGGATCTGGGGGAGGGTGCAGGAACGCTCGCTCATGGGTTCGACCCGGCAGAAGACGTTTATTCGTTGTATACGGGAAGGCCGGGCGTCGGTCAAGCGAGCCCCGCCCCGGCGGCTGCACGGGCGCTGTCCGGTGCCGGAGCCCGTTGGGCCGCCACGGTGAGGAGGCCCCCAATCGCGAGCCGGGCCCTCTGGTGGCGCCAGGGGGCCGGCTCCCGTACACTCTGCGCCGAGCGTCCGTCCTTTTCTACGGAGGAGCCCCATGGATCGAATCGCGGACTTTCTGTTCGAGGCGGGTATGCTCAAGCGCACCCCCCGCACCGGTTGGCAGTTCCTCGGGTCGGGGACCGAGAGCGTGGCCGAGCACACGTTCCGTACCGCCATCATCGCGTTCGCCCTGGCCCGCCTCAGCCCCGAGGTGGACGCGGACCGGGTGCTGCGTATGGCCCTCATCCACGATCTGCCGGAGGCGCGCACCGGAGACCTCAACTACCTGAACCAGAAGTACGTGCGGGCCGACGAGGAGACGGCTGCGGCCGATCTGACTCGGGGGCTTCCGTTCGGCGAGGAGATGGCCGAGCTGCTGGCCGAGTTCCGGGCCCAGCAGACCCCGGAGGCGATGCTGGCGAAGGACGCCGACCACCTGGAGATGCTGCTGCAGCTCAAGGAGCACCTGGACGTGGGCAACCGCAACGCCGAGGAGTGGATCCCCTTCAGTCTGAGACGGCTCAAGACCGACGTGGCCCGCGACCTGGCCCAACGGATCCTGCAGAGGGACTCCTCAGCCTGGTGGTTCGACAAGGACTCGGAGTGGTGGGTCAGCGGGGGGAAGACATAGGCCCTTTGTCCCCTTGCGCTCCCCAAAAACCCTGGCACCCTTGACCTGGCTCAATGGCCAGGAGGATCGAACCGGGTATCATCGCTCCCGCTCAAGGGAACGAGATTCCCAACCCACTCTCTTTCGAGGAGGCATGCCATGTTCTGCAACCAGTGTGAGCAAACCGCCAAGGGAACCGGATGCACCAAGTGGGGGGTCTGCGGCAAGTCCCCTGAGGTCGCAGCGCTTCAGGACTTACTGACCTACGCCGTGCGCGGCCTGTCCCACGTGGCCACCGAGGGCCGGCGGGTGGGTGTGGTGGACGCCGATGTGAACCGGTTCACGGCCAAGGCCATCTTCGCCACCCTGACCAACGTGGACTTCGACCCGGCCCGGTTCGAGGCCTGGATCCGCGAGGCCGTGGAGCGGCGCGAGGCCCTGAGGGCCAAGGTGGCAACGGCCGGGGGGAAGACCACGTTCGACGATCCGGCCGCGTCGTTCCAGCCCGCGGCCGACCAGGCCGGCATGGTCAAGCAGGGTGAGGAGGTGGGCCTGCCCATCGATCAGGACCGGGACGAAGACCTGAAGAGCCTTCAGGAGATCACCCTCTACGGCATCCGGGGCGTGGCGGCCTACGCAGACCATGCCGCGATCCTGGGCCAAGAGGACGACTCGGTCTACGCCTTCATTCACGAGGCTCTGGCGAAGCTCACCGAGAAGGGTCTGGGGCTCCAGGACTGGGTGGGGCTGGCCCTGAAGACCGGCGAGGCCAACCTGCGGGCCATGGAGCTCCTGGACGCCGGCAACACGGGTCGCTTCGGCCACCCCGTGCCCACCGAGGTACCCCTGGGCCACAAGAAGGGCAAGGCCATCCTGATCTCGGGCCACGACCTCAAGGACCTCGAGGACCTTCTCGATCAGACCCAGGGCAAGGGCATCCACGTGTACACCCACGGCGAGATGCTCCCGGCCCACGGGTACCCGGAGCTCAAGAAGTACCCCCACTTCTACGGTCACTACGGCACGGCCTGGCAGAACCAGAAGAAGGAGTTCGCCGCGTTCCCGGGGGCGATCCTGATGACCACCAACTGCCTGCAGGAGCCCAAGGAGGAGTACAAGGGGAATATCTTCACCACGGGTCTGGTGGGCTGGCCCGGCGTGACCCACGTGAAGAACGGCGACTTCGGACCGGTGATCGAGAAGGCCCTGGAGCTGCCCGGTTTTGCCGAGGACGAGGACAAGGGCACCGTGATGGTGGGGTTCGCCCGCAACGCGGTGCTGGGCGTGGCCGACAAGGTGATCGAGGCGGTGAAGGCCGGCGCCATCAAACACTTCTTCCTGGTGGGCGGGTGCGACGGCGCCAAGCCCGGCCGCAACTACTACACCGAGTTCGTGGAGAAAACCCCGTCCGACACGGTAGTTCTCACCCTGGCCTGCGGCAAGTTCCGGTTCTTCGACAAGAAGCTCGGGGACATCGGCGGCATCCCGCGGCTCCTGGACGTGGGCCAGTGCAACGACGCCTACTCCGCGGTGCAGATCGCCGTGGCCCTGGCCAACGCGTTTGACTGCGGGGTGAACGACCTGCCCCTGTCGCTGGTGCTGTCCTGGTACGAGCAGAAGGCGGTAGCGATCCTGCTCACCCTGCTCCACCTGGGCATCAAGGGCATCCGGCTCGGACCGACCCTGCCCGCGTTCATCACCCCCAACGTGCTGAACGTGCTGGTGGAGAACTTCGACATCAAGCCCATCTCCACCCCGGACGAGGACCTGCAGGCCATCCTGAGCGCAGCCTGACCCCTTCACACAAGAGCCGTCCACGTAGAAACGCCCCGCCGGCGTACTGTCGGCGGGGCGTTTTGTTGTACGGCGTGCGTCCCGAGTCCGCGGCACGAGGCCCCCCAACCGCCGCCGACTCCTGGCATCAGCTCCCCAGTGCCTCGGACACGGCCCGGGCCAGATCCCGACTGACCACCGGCTTGAACAGCAGAACCGACGCCCCGACCCCCGCTGCCGAGGGCTCGTCCAAAGCCTCGGAGTAGCCGGTACACAGGATCACAGGAAGATCTGCCCGCACCTCGCGGATCCGGTGACACAGCTCGGTTCCCATCAGGCCCGGCATGGTCTGGTCGGTCACCACCAGGTCCCACTCCTTGGGGGCCGAGCGGACCAGCTCCAGGGCCTCGTCCGGATCGGTGGCCCACCGGGTCCGGTACCCCAGCCCCTCCAGGACCGCTGCCGTGGCCTCGGCCACCCCGGGCTCGTCGTCCACCACCAGGACCCGCTGGCCCGCCCCCCGGGGAACCCCGGCGGGCCACGGGGCCCCCCCGGCCCCTTCCTGGGCCCGGGGGAGCCACACTGTGAACCGGGTTCCCCGGCCCGGCTCGCTGTCCACCTCGACGGTGCCGCCTGCGGCATCCACCATGCCCCGGACGACGGCCAGCCCCAGCCCGCTTCCCTGCCCCACCTCCTTGGTCGTGAAGTACGGCTCGAAGATCCGCGGGATCAGCTCCTCAGAGATGCCCGGTCCGTCGTCCTCCACCACCAGGACGACCCCGTCCCGTTGCCCTTGCCGGGCCGACCCCACGGTCACGGTGACCCGCCCGCCGGAGCCGCGCACGGCCTGGTAAGCGTTGGTGACCAGGTTCATCACCACCCGCTGGAGCCCCGCCGGATCGGCCAACACCGCGCCTGCGTCCGGGGCGATGCTCTCCTCGATCTGGACGTTCGCCGGAATGGCGGCCCGCAGGAGCACGAGGGTGTCGGCCACGGCCCGGGCCGCGTCCACGGGTCGCCATGACCCCTCGGTCTTCCGGCAGAACGCCAGCAGCTGGGCCACCACCTGCCGAGCCCGCTCCGACGCCTCGAGAATCCGTTCCAGCCGCCTCCGCAGCTCGGGATCAGCCGGCTCCCGGCTCAGGACCAGCTCGGCGTTACCCAGCACCACGGCCAGAATGTTGTTGAAGTCGTGGGCGATTCCGCCGGCCAGGGTGCCCACGGCCTCCATCTTCTGTGCCTCTCTCAGGCGGGCCTCGAGGCTCTTTCGCTCGGTGATGTCCGTGGACGTCTCGAGCCGCACCAACCGGCCGTCCACCCATCGGATGGCCCGGTCGCAGTTCAGGTAGACCCGGCCGGTGACGGGGTTTCGCCCCTCCCACACCACCGGCGAACCGATCTTGCCGTCGGGCCCGACCAGGCGAGGGTTCGTGCAGTGGTCGCACGGGCCGTCCCTGTGGCGGAACACCTCCCAGCAGCGTCGTCCCACGGGGTCCGTGCCGAAGGCCTCACGCATGCGCGCGTTGGCAAACAACACCTCGTGGGTCTCCATGTCGGCGACGAACACCAGCGCGTCCATGCCTTCGAGCACGGCGGTCAGGATCTGGCGCGCCGTCTCGGCGTCGGCCTCGGCCCGACGCCTCCGGGCCAGCTCCCCCTCCAGCTCTCCCGTACGCTCGCGGACCTGCCGTGCGAGCGAACGGTTCCACACGATGACCGAGGCGAACAACAGACCCACCGCGCCCACCACTCCGACCGATGTCCACCATACCGCAGGCCAAAGATAGAAGGGCTTCTCGATCAGCCCGATCCAGCGACGCTGCATGGCCTCCTTCTCGTCCCCGGAGATAGCGGCCAGCGCCTTATCCAGGATCCGGGCCAGCTCGGGCCAATCGCTGCGAATCCCGAACCGCAGGTTCCACTCGAACCCGGAGTAACCGGCCACCCGCAGGTTCGTGATGCCGAGCCGGCCGATGAAGTAGGACGCCACGGCCAGGTCCACCAACGCCGCGTCCGCCCGCCCCAGCGACACGGCCTGGAGCGCTTCGGGATCGTCCCGGGTGGGAACGACCACCACCTCGGGATAGTTCCGCCGCACCCACCCCACCGTGGCATACCCGGCGGGCACGGCCACGTGCATGCCGGCCATGCTGGCCAGCGTGAGATCCCGGTCCAGGTCCTCCCTCGTCAGGATCACCACGGGGATCGTGATGTACGGACGGGTGAAGGTCAGGTACTCTTCCCGGTCGGGAGTCTGCTCGATCGCGGCCACCAGGTCGAGCCGCCGATCCCGCAGTTTCTCGAGGATCTCCATCCAGTCCCCGCACGACTCCACCCGGATCCGGAAACCCAACATCTCCTGGATGCGGGCCAGATAGTCCGCGGACAGGCCGGCCGGTCTTCCGTCGCCGTCCACGAAGTCGATCGGGGCGTAGTTGAGGATGGGGCACCACCGCACCTGGTTCTCGTGAGCCTGGAGCCAAGCGCGCTCGTCGGGCGTGAGCAGCTCTGATGCGCCGGCAGGCAGGGACACGAGCATCCGCCCCAGCAGAAAAGCGGTGACCAGCCAACGTGTGCGGGCCATGGAACCCTCCCGGCCCCTGTTTCGGCCGTGGCCGCGGATCTTTTGAAAAGTCGGCGAGAGATCCGGTTCAGCCGAAAATTTATCACCGTTTTGGTCCTTGGCCACCTTGCGCTCCGGGCACAAGACCCCGGCCCGCGTTCGCCCCGCTTGACAGGCGTACCGCGGCTGGGCCACCGTGACGTTCATGGAAGCGGAATCTCGGAAGTCCCCGTGGCCGGCGTTCTCCTGCGTGGCCGCCGGGGTGTTCATGGCCACCCTGGACTCCAGCGTCGTGCACGTGGCCCTGCCCGCGATCCGCACCGACCTGGGGGCAGGCCTTGCGGTGGTGGAGTGGGTACCCAACGCCTACCTGCTCGTGATCACGGGGCTACTGCTGGCGTTCGGTCGGCTCGCCGATCTGCTGGGCCAACGGCGGGTGTACCGGTGGGGCCTCGGCGTGTTCACGGCCGGATCGGGGCTGTGCGCACTGGCCCCCGGCGCGGGAGCCCTGGTGGCCGCCCGGGTGGTGCAGGGAACCGGAGCGGCCATGCTCATGGCCTGCTCTCCCGCCATCATCACGGCGGTGTTTCCCCCCGAGCACCGGGGCCGGGGCCTGGGCCTCGTGGGCACGACCGTTGCGGCCGGCTTGACGGCCGGGCCTGCGGTGGGCGGAGCGCTGTTGGGGGTGTGGGGTTGGCGCAGCCTGTTCGCGGTGAACCTGCCCCTGGGAATCGCGGCTTGGCTCTGGGCCGGACGCGTCCTGCCACCCCTCCGGTTCCAGAGACGCCCCGAGGGCTTCGACCGGATCGGCGCGGCGCTGCTGACGACCGGCCTCGTGGGGGTGGTGCTGGCGGTGAACCGGGTGGGGATCTGGGGGGTCGGGGCCCCCCGGCTGTGGGCACTGGCCTCGGGGGCGGGGGCGGCGTTGGGAGCCTTCGTCTGGCGTCAACGCTGGGCCCCTTGGCCGCTGGTGGATCTGGGGCTGTTCCGGAGCCGCTCCTTCTCCGCGGCCGTGACAGCGGCCGTGTTCGCGTACCTGGCCGGGTTCGTGGCGGTGTTCCTCCTGCCCTTCTATCTGGCGGATCTCCGGGGCCTGTCGCCCCGGGCCATGGGGCTGGTGCTCACGGTCCCGCCGCTGGTGATGAGCCTGGTGGCGCCGTGGGCCGGCGGGCTATCGGACCGGATCGGGTACGGCCGGCTCACGGCCGTGGGCCTGGGGGTGCGCAGCGTGTCCCTGTTCGGTCTCATGCTTCTCGGTGCCCGAACCCCCATGCCCGGCTTGGTGCTGGCCCTGGGCCTGCTCGGCGCGGGGAGCGCCCTGTTTAGCCCGCCCAACACCTCGTCGATCATGGGCAGCGTGCCATCCGACCGGCTGGGTGTGGCCGGGGGGGTGGCCGCCGTGGCCCGGAACCTGGGCATGGTGCTGGGCATCGCCGTGGCCGGAGCCGTGTTTCGAAGCGTGGCCGGCGACCCGACCGGGGTGACTCCGGCCCGGTTCGTGGCCGGCTGGCGGGCTGCCATGGCTGCAGGCCTGGCGGCCTGCCTCCTGGCTCTCGTGGTCTCGTTGGCCCGGGGCCGGGATCCTCGGAGGGGGGAGGGCCGATTCACACCGACCCAACCGGCGCCCGCTGGCCGCCCCGACAGCGAACCGGAGCACGTCGTCCCGACGTCCCAGCGTCCTAGCGTTCCAACTCCTGAACGAGGGAATCCATGCAGAAGATCCTTGTGTTCCAACGAGACGGAATGGGAGCCGAAAAGGTGCGGGCCGTGAGGGAGCTGCGGCCCGACCTGGAGCTGCGGGTGGTCGACGTGGACGGGCCGTTCCCCCCCATCGTGGACGATCCCCGGGATCATTTCCCGCCGGACCTGGAGGAGCAGCTCGCCTGGGCCGACCTGGTGCTCGACCACCTCTACCACCCGGACCTCACTGGGTTCCTGCTCGATCGGTGCGACGCCGCGGGCAAGCCCGTGGTGGCCTCGGGCCGGAAGCTGCCCCGGGCCCACACCCCCACCACCTGTTGCACCCTCGGCCGGATCGCCGAGCTCGGGGAGTACGCCGAGTCGTTCGGTGCGCCCGAGTTCTGCGTGGAGGTCCGCGACGATCGGATCGCCGCCGTGGAGGTGCTCAGGGGGGCACCGTGCGGGGCCACATGGAAGGCCGCCCGCAAGGTCGTGGGGCTCCCGGTCGAGGAGGCCGTGCCCCGGCTCGGCCTGGAGACCCAGTTCCACTGCTATGCCAAGGCAAACCCCAACGTGTTCCTCACCAACCCCCTGCACGTGGCCGGCGAGGTCCACGCCGCGGCCCTGCGAAAGGCGCTGAAGGCGAAGACCGGGGATGGGTGATCCCGGGCCGCCCCCCCGCCTTGCGGGGCTGGCGCCGCTCGCCGGACAGACGCCCTCCTGGAGCAGGGTGTCGGCTCAGAAAAAGGGCCGAAGCTGCCGGGCCAGATCCTCGGGCCACACCGCGCACACCGGCTCCTCCAGCACCGCCTGGAAGAAGTTCAGGTCCGGGGCGAAATCGCGGAGGTTCAGGTGGGTGCGGGGCACGATCCGGAGCTGCGCCGGAAGGGGCTCGCCCGCGTCAGGGCCCACGAACAACGCGGCGTTGAAGCTGTGGATCCCGGCGTCGGCAAAGCAGGCCAGCACCCGCCCCAGGCCGTCGAGCAGGGCGCCCCATCCTGCCGACTCCAAGGCCTCCAGGTGCCCCAGGCCGGGGGCCAGGGCCCAGACCTCCCCCCAGATCCCAACCGGTGCAAACGGCACGAACCACTCCCATGGCCCGGTGCATCCCAGGTACCTTTCGCCCCGGGCCCGTTCCGCCTCGACCAGGGCGGCCCACACCCCCGGACGTCGAGCGGAGGCATCGAGCACCTCGGCCAACGCCCGGGGTGGGATGTCGAACCGGAAGAACTGGATATGGGGATGGACGAGCCCCCCGCCCGAAGGGGGCATGTAGTTCCAGGCCATCACCGGGTACCGGTGGGGCGGGTCGGCCCGAGCCACGGCCTTCCAGTAGGCCAGGCCCAGCCCCAGGCCGTCGGCGAGACGCCGGCGGGTCAGCCCCTCGAGCCCCACCACGTGGTCGCGGGTCAGCACGCACACGGCGCCGTGCACGTCGTAGGGAAACAGGTTCGGCGCGAGCAGGCCCTCGCCCGCCTCGAGCCGGCCCCCGGGGATCACGGTGGGATCGAACCGCGGAAGCTCCCGCTCCCGGCTCCCGGGGCAGAACGGGCAGTGGCCCTTGACCTCGGGCGCCGCGTACCGCTCCAGATCCAGGGGCACGGGCCGCACCGCTCCGAAGTGCCCCACGCGCACCGTCCGGCCCGTCACCGGGTCGCGGCGCACCTCCACCGGCGCAGCAGCAGGCGAAAACCCCTGCCGCGGGTCCAGGAGCCGGCTCGCGGCCGACCTCCGCTCGAACAAGACCTTCCCGCTCACGCCCCGACCTCCACCCGGATCGTCACGGCCTGCGCGGTGAGCCCCGCCCGCCGCCGTACGCCGCGAACCCCCTCCTGCCATCTCTCTGCCTCCTCCACCCTCCCTTTTGCGCAAACATAGTTTACTTTTCCTCCTTGTAAACCGAGCCGGACCCTGTTGCCAACTCCCGGGTTGACAAACCCACCACCCTACGCCTAGGCTCTGCTTCGGGTGTTTGAGCTGGAGAAAAGGGCGTTTTGTTACCACGCGGCAAGGAGGGTTGTCATGCGGAAAGCTCTGGTGTGTGCGCTCGCCGTCGTTTTCGCCCTGGCCGCCGGTCCCGGCTGGGCCGGCAAGGTGGTGAAGCTGGGTCACGTGGCCCCTCCGTTCCACGGCCAGCACCAGGGGCTGCTGAAGCTGGCGGAGGTGGTGAAACGGGAGACCGGCGGGCAGTGGGAGGTGAAGGTGTTCCCCCTGGGCCAGCTGGGCGGGGAGCGGTCCATGGCCGAGCAGGTCCAGATGGGCACCCTCCAGGTGGCGGCCATCACAACGGCCGTGCTCTCCAACTTCGTGCCCCAGGCCGCAGCCCTGGACTTGCCGTTCCTGTGGCCCGACCGGAAGACCGCCTACGCGGTGCTGGACGACCCGGAGTTTCAGAAGGAGTTCTTTAAGTTCTTCGAGCCCAAGGGGTTTGTTGCGATCGGGTTCGCGGAGAACGAGTTCCGCCATCTCACCAACTCAAAGCGACCCGTTCGGCGGCCCGAGGACCTGAAGGGCCTGAAGCTCCGGCTCATGGAGGCCCCCATCTTCCTCGACACCTTCAAGCTGCTGGGCGCCACGCCCGTGCCGATGCCGTTTCCCGAGGTGTACAACGCCCTGCAGCAGGGGGTGATCGACGGCCAGGACAACCCCCTGCTCACCTCGGTCCTCATGAAGTTCACCGAGGTCAACAAGTACGTGACCCTGCTCAACCACACCCTCACCGAGACCGTGATCGTGGTGAACGCCGACTTCTGGAACAGCCTGCCGTCCGACGTGCAGAAGGCGTTTCGCAAGGGCGCCCGCGAGTGCATCCGCACAAACCGGCAGGTGAACGCGGCCCTCTACAAGAAGCTGCCCAAGCTGGGCATCTCGGTGGAGGAGTACTGCAAGAAGAACGGGATTCAGGTGATCGACCTCACGGCCGACGAACGGGCCGCGTTCCGCGAGGCCGTGGCCCCCATCTACGACAAGTACCGGCCCCAGATCGGGCCGGGGTTCATGGACTTCCTGCTATCGAAGGTCAAGGAGCACCAGGGCGAGTAGCCCCGTGCGGCTTCTGAGACTGGCGGAACGGATCGAGGAGGCCCTGCTCGGGTGGGGCCTCCTCGCTTTGGCGCTCCTGGGGTTCGTGCAGGTGGTGCTCCGTTACGCCTTCGGCACCGGTATCGACTGGGCCGAGGAGGCGGGCCGGTATGGGTGCATCGCCCTCACGTTCTTGGGGGCCAGCGTGGGGGTTCGCCACGGCACCCACTTCTCGGTCGAACTCGTGGAGCGCCTGTTGCCCGAGGGCGGCCGGCGGTGGGTCAAGGCCTTCGCCAGCCTGGCCAGCGCCGTGCTCTTCGGCCTGGTGGCATGGTACGGCTACGCCCACGCGGCCAAGCTCCACCGGTTCGGGGTCACGAGCGCGTCGCTCAAGCTGCCCATGTGGGTCCCCTACGCCGCGATCCCCCTGTTCTCGGGCACCATGGCGGCCCGGTTCCTGGCAGACGCCGTGCTCCGTGCCGCCCGGGGCCGGGGGCTCGCCTCGCATGAAGGGAGGGCGTGAGTCCGTGCTCGCCACGGTCGTCGTCACGTTCACGGCCCTCCTGCTCCTGGGGCTCCCCATCGCCGGGGTCATGGTGGGGGTGACGGCGCTGGCGCTGAGGCTCCACACCTTCACGCCGCTTCTGATCATCCCCCAGCAGCTGTTCAACGCCCTCGACAACTTCGTCCTCCTGGCCATCCCGTTCTTCATCTTGGCCGGCCGGATCATGACCGAGGGGGCCATGGCCCGGCGGCTGGTGGACGTGATGCGGGCCCTGGTGGGCACCAAGCGGGGGGGACTGGCCGTCACGGCCGTACTGGCCTGCCTCTTTTTCGCGGCGCTTTCCGGCTCGAGCCCGGCCACGGTGGTGGCCATCGGGTCGATCATGATCCCCGCCCTCGTGCGCAGCGGGTATCCCGAGGAGTTCAGTGTCGGCCTGATCACCAGCGCGGGCTCCCTGGGCATCGTGATTCCCCCGTCGATCCCGATGATCCTCTACGCCCTGGTCATGAACGTGTCGGTGGCCGAGCTGTTCATGGCCGGCATCGGGCCGGGGCTGCTGATCGGGGGCGTGTTCACGGCCTACGTGCTGTGGAAGGCCCGGCGGGAGGACTGGCGGATCGAAGGGGGCCTCACCTGGGCCGAGGCCCTGCAGGCGGTGCGCCACGGGATCTGGGCCCTGTTCCTGCCGGTGCTGGTGCTGGGGGGCATCTACTCGGGGGTGTTCACCCCTACCGAGGCGGCGGCGGTGAGCGTGGTGTACGCCCTGTTCGTGGAGGCGGTGGTCCACCGGGAGCTCACATGGAAGGGGCTCCACCGGGCCCTGGTGGAGTCGGCCGTGCTCTCCGGGTGTCTCCTTCTGATCCTGGCCTGCGCCATGGCGTTCGTGTGGCTGCTCACGGCCGAGGGCCTGCCCGCCACCGTGGCCGAGTGGGTCGTGGCCCGGGTGGAGAGCCCCTGGGCCTTCCTCCTGTGGGTGAACCTCTTGTTCCTCGCCCTGGGGTCGGTCATGGACGACGTGTCGGCCATGCTGATCCTCTCGCCGATCTTCGCCGAGACCCTCCGGCGGCTGGGCATCGACCCCGTGCACTACGGCATCGTGATGGTGCTCGTGATCGAGTTCGGGTTCCTGACCCCTCCGTTCGGTCTGAACCTGTTCGTGGCCATGGGGCTCACCCGCAAGCCCATGGGCTACGTGGCCCGGGCCACCCTGCCCTTTCTGGCGCTCCTGCTCCTGGCCCTGGCCGTGGTCACCTACGTGCCGTCCGTGAGCCTGTGGCTGCCCTCGCTGTTCTACCGATGAGGGAAAAGGCTGGAAGCCGGGCGATGGAAGAAGGGGGGCCCGAACCGGGCCCCCTCGTCGGACCGCCGCTGGCCTATCGCTCGCGCTCCTCGGCGTCGAGCCCCTCCTCCTTCATGCACGCCACCAGACCCGAGGCGTCCTCCGCGTCGATATGGATCAGGAAGTCCCGCTCCCCTCCCCGCCGGCTCGGCAGGTAGGCCGCGTTCAGCACCCGATGCCCCATCTTGGCCACGCACTCCAGGGCCTTCATCATGAGCTCGGGCGTGTCGCAGTGGCGCACGATGACCCGGGCCCCCTTCTCGCCGATCCCCAGCAGGGGATTCAGCACCAGGTAGAAGAAGTCGTTGGTGGTGAGGATGCCCACCACCTCGCCGTCCTCCACCACCGGCAGGCAGCCCACCCTTTTCTCCTGGGCCAGCCGTACGGCGTTCTCCACCGTGGTGTCCGGGGTCACGGTGACCACGTTGCGCTGCATGATCTCTTTGACGGTCAGCTTGGCGAACAGGTAGTGGATCTCGTGGAGCGACAGGCTGGTGGCCATCGAGGGCGACGCCCGCAGCACCCGGTCCTTGGTCACGATGCCCATCAGCTTGCCGTCGTCCACCACCGGCAGCCGCTCGATTCTCTTTTCCTTCATGAGCTTCGCGGCCTCCAGGACCGGGGTGGTGCTGGGCACCGTGACCACGGGGCTCGTCATGATGTGGCGAACGCGCATGGGCTTCCTCCTTCAGGCTGGGGAACAGATCCACGATGTCAAACGGAAAGTTAGTATACACAAAATTTAGGCGGACGCTACGCACCAAGGAGCGCGAGCACCGCCTCCTGGGCCGCGGCGGCGGCCTCATGGAGCCGCCAGGAACGCCGGTCCCGGGGGCCCACAGGGTTCGAGATGCCCCGGACCTCTCCAAACGGCACGCCGAGCGCCAGGCAGGCGTGGGCCGCGGCCGCCCCCTCCATGCTCTCGCACACGGCCCGGTGGCGGCGGGCCAGGCGCGCGGCCCGCTCGGCCGTTCCCGTGACCGTGGACACCGTAACGAACCCGCCCCTGCGGCACGGAGCCACCTTCCGGGCGGCGGCCGAGAGCCGCCGGCACAGCCCCGGGTCCACCGGCAGGGTCTCGTACCACTCTCGGTCTTCGGCCCGCCACACCGGCAGCCCCAGGGCCTTGAGCCCCCGCAGGCCCGCCCGGGTCTCGGCCCCCTCGTCGCCGTACGCCTCGCGGGTGGCCACGGCCAGGTGGCCGGACTCGAGCCCCGATCCCGGGTAGGCCCCCCCCACCCCCACCTGCACCACCGCGGCCGGACGCAGCACCGGAACCAGGGCCCCCAAGGCCAGCGCCGTGTTCGCCTTACCGACACCGGTGACGACCACGTGAACCGCGGTGTCCTCCACCTCGCCCTGCCAGACCCGCCAAGGACTCTCGGCCCGCACCCTCTTGAGCCCCTGGGTCAGGCGCGAGGCCTCGGCCTCGGTTGCCGCGATCAAGAGGATCGTGCCCGGAACTTCGGTCGCCGGTCGTCGGTCGTCGGTCGTCGGTCGTTGGTTAGGGCCCCCACCCAACGCCGGTGACCCGCAGGCACGGGGCCGGTTCATGCCGCCTCCCGGGCCTCCCTCGGCTCCATGGGCCGGCCGCAGCAGATCAGCTCGGGCGCCCCGTCGTCCTGGCGTAGCACGGCCACCTCGCTGCCGCACACCGGGCACCGGTACACCGGCACCACCCGAACGGCCTCCATGGGCTGGTTGCAGCAGTGGGGCTCCAGCGCGGCCGAGGCCGCGTTGATCACCACCACCTCGGCCCGGCACACCGGACACCGGTACACCTGGCCCACCCGCACCGGCCGGCTCATCGCTTCGGCTCCACCGCGACCATGGGCTTCCCGTGGCATCGGGGCTCCAGGGTGCCGGTGCCGCCCTTGATCACCATGATCATGTTTGCGCACTCCTGACACCGGTAGGCCGTGCCCACCCGGATGTGCCAGGCTTGGAGCCAGTCGTCCACGGTCCACTCCGGGCTGGAATACCGATCCTGCATCCCGCTCCTCCTCTCCGCGTTCCGGTCGATCCCCACGCCCGCCGGCCGGTCTCCCCACCGAGGCTGGGGGCCCGTCCCCTGCGGAGGGGATACGCCCGCCCCGCCCCCTAGGGGAGGTTCAATCCAGCAGCGGTGGAAGAATATACCACGCGACCCTCCCCTCCTACACTCACCCTCACCGGCCGGACCGACAACAAAGTACCCGCTCCTGGCGCTGGAGGCGCGCGGGTCGCGGAGTTCCCCTTGCCCTCCTCGGTGCGAATCCGGTAAATAGGGCGCATGGGACACCCAGGGGGGGCACCAACCCCGATCTCGTCTCCCCCCGGCAACCGCTTCTCGCCCAGCCGTCGAGCCGCCCAGCCGAAAGGGGGGGACATGCCTTCCGGCCAGCTCGTTCGCCAGTGGACCCTGCTCCAGGAGCTCGCCGTCTCGCGGCTCGGCCGCACCGCCGCCGAGCTCGCCCGGGCCGCCGAGGCCTCGGCCCGCACCGTCCGCCGCGACCTGGCCGACCTGGAGGCGGCCGGATTCCCGGTCGAGCGCCTCCGCGACGGCCGGGAGGTGCGCTACCGCCTGGCCCACGCCAAGGCCCTACCCCAGATCCCGCTGGACCTCCACGAGGCCCTGGCCCTGCACCAGGCCGCGCTCACCGCCTCGCTGTTCCACAACGCAGCCTTCCACGAGCCCCTCGAATCGGCCCTGCGCAAGATCCTCCGAACCCTGCCCCAAGGCGTGCGAAACCACCTGGGCCGGGTCTCGGCCGCCTGGTCCCACCGGTCGCCAGCCTCGTCCCGGGCGGGCCTTCTCCACACCCTTCGTTTGCTGTCCGAGCAGGCTGCGGACCGCTGCCGGGTGCGGATGCGCTACCACAACCTGGAGGACGAGCTGCGCGACCGGGTGGTGGACCCCTACCTCCTGCGCCAGCACAACACCGACGTGTACCTGCTGGCCCACTGCCACTTCCGGGGTGAGGTGCGCTTGTTCCACACCGAGCGGATCCTCGAGGTCGAGCCGTTGGACGAGGAGTATCAGATGCCCCCCGGGTTTGACCCCGACCGGGTGTTCGCCGAGAGCCTGGGCGTGTTCCTGGGCCCGGCCGGCCACGCCGTGGTGCGCTTCACCGGCTGGGCCGCCCGGTACGTCATGCACCGGCCCCTCCACCCGGACCAGCAAGTGCTGGAGCGCTCCGACGGCCACGTGGTCGTCCGGGTGCCGGTCCGGGGCCACGCCGAGATCACCCAGGCCGTGCTCCGCTTCGGAGACCGGGCCGAGCTCCTGGGCCCGCCGGACCTGCGCGCCCACGTGGCCCAACAGGTTCGCACCCTGGCGGAGCGGTACGACAGCCCCTCCTGACTTCTGTCTTCTGACTTCTGTCCCCTGAAATGGACAGGATCTGACCGGAATAGGGGGTAAGATGGCAGCGTGCTGGTCCGCTCCAAGGCATCTGGGAGGTCGCCCATGAAACGCAGATCCTTTCTCAAGCTCGTTCTGAGTCTGCCCGCAGCCGCCCTGGCCGCCGGTTCTGCCAAGCGGGCCGAGGGCGCGGTGCTCCAGGAGTCGCCGGTGGCCGGGTTTCAGTTCCACCGGGGCGAGGCCGTGTGGCCCCTCCTCCGGAGGGGGGCATCTCTGCGCATGGTCCGGGAGCCCAGCAACCCGTACGACCCCAAGGCCGTGGCCTTGTACTTCGGCACGGACAAGATCGGGTACGTGCCCCGCAGGGAGAACGCGGTGGTCGCCCGGCTGCTCGACCAGGGCGTGCCGCTCCGAGCCCGGATCACCCGCCTCCGGTCGTCCCCGGACCCCTGGGAGAGGGTGCGGTTCGAGGTAAGGCTGGGGTAGGGATCCGCGTGCAAAGAGGGGGTGCCATGCACTACGCTCACACGTTACCGGGCCAGCCGCCCACGAAGTGGCAGCCGCTAGCGGACCACCTGATCAACGTGGCGGAGCAGGCAGGCGCGTTCGCGGCGGAGTTCGGAGCCCGGGAGTGGGGGTATCTCGCCGGCCTTTGGCACGACCTGGGGAAGTTCTCTTCGGCGTTCCAAGCCTATCTGGCGTCACAGGGCGATTACCACAACGACGAGGTGGAACTGGGGGGCGGCTCTGGAGACGCCGCGGCCAAGACAGACCACACCAGCGCCGGTGCCCAGCACGCCGTTTCCGCGTCCCGGATCCTGGGGCATCTCCTGGCCTACCCCATCGCCGGGCACCACGCTGGCCTGCTCGACGGGGTTTCGGACGGAGCGTGCTTGGACAAGCGGCTCAAGAAAGCCGTGGCCCCCTGGGGGCACGGGCTCAGCGAGCTACCCCACATTGAGCCGCCCACGGACCTGCCCGAGTTTCTCCGGAGATCCCTCGACCTGAGAGCCTCGGATCCAAAGGCGGCCGCCTTTTCGTTCGCATTCTTCGTGCGGATGGTGTTCTCGTGCCTCGTGGACGCGGACTTTCTGGACACCGAGCGCTTCATGGAGCCGGAGCGGCATTCTGCTCGACCCCGGTGGCCGGGGGACATCTTCGAGCGTATGGCCGGGGCGCTCGACCGGTACGTGGAAGGGCTCAGGGGAACGGCAGCTCCCGTGGACGAGGAGCGCCGGCGCGTCCGTGAGGCGTGTCTAGAAGCCGCCGGCATGGAGCCTGGCCTGTTTTCCCTCACGGTTCCAACCGGAGGAGGGAAAACGCTTTCTTCCCTCGCCTTTGCGTTGCGGCACGCCCGCATCCACGGGCTCCGGCGGATCGTGTACGTCATCCCGTTTACCAGCATTATCGAGCAGAACGCGGACGTGTTCCGGCGGGTGTTCGCGCCACTGAGAGAACGCGGCCTGCCGGATCCGGTGATCGAGCACCACAGCGCCCTCGACGCCGGCAGGGAGACCCTCGAGAGCCGGCTCGCCGCGGAGAACTGGGACGCCCCCCTGATCGTGACTACCTCGGTACAGTTCTACGAGTCCCTTTTCGCCAACCGCCCCAGCCGGTGTCGCAAGCTGCACAACCTGGCCCGATCCGTGATCATCCTGGACGAGGCACAGAAGCTCCCGGTGGAGCACCTCCACCCGTGCCTCCTCGCCCTGCGTGAGCTCGCGAAGAATTACGGGGCCTCGGTGGTGCTGTGCACGGCCACTCAACCGGCCGTGGAGCGGCGCGACGACTTCCCCATCGGGCTGGAGGGAGTGCGGGAGATCGTCCCCGACCCTCCCCGCCTGTACGTCGCCTTGAAACGGGTCGAGATCCGGGATCTCGGGACCTTGACGGACGGCGATCTGGCAGAGCGGCTCCTCCAGGAGAAGCAGGTTCTCTGCATCGTCAACACCCGCCTCCACGCCCGTACCCTGTTCGAGAGGATCCTGGAGCGTGGCGAAGCCGTGCACCTCAGCGCCGCCATGTGCCCAGAGCACCGGAGCCGG
>Ga0256830_1000531_pt1 | contig 29938 bp, 31 predicted proteins | sample 128326metaG_FD_190537 | JGI IMG/M metagenome (GOLD analysis project Ga0256830, IMG submission 190537) | Hydrothermal vent microbial communities from Lau Basin, Pacific Ocean - 128-326 | ecosystem: Environmental > Aquatic > Marine > Hydrothermal vents | place: Pacific Ocean: Lau Basin | collected... | reverse complement strand
GTACTGCTTGGCCGGTCCAGTCCACCAGTTCCATATAATCAGAGAATGAGAAGGCGATGCCTTCAGGTTGGTTTTTGTGTTCGTGACCGATGAAGTCGATCAGTTTGACGGGCGTTTGGGTGGTTTGTGATGAATCCTGGTGATGCTCAGGAGTTGGGGATTGATACGTTTGTATGCGGGCCTGAATCGATGTGTAGTCTGATGATGCCGGGGTGGGGTTGATGCCGGCCCGTACTGGGTTGAGGTCTACATAGCTCATACACAAATATCGATAGAAAAACCGTTGGCTAATTCTGCGAGCTTGTCCACGACCCACTGTTTACGGTGTTCGTAGCTTTGGCCAGAGAATTCATCGTTGCCACAGAGAAAAGCACGACGGAGAGCCTGCCCCACGAAGTGCTTTGGGTACACAGCGTGAAATACAGTGGTAGTAAGGGGTTGAATCCAGGCAGACTTGGTTTTTACGCGGTGTTGAAGACCGGTTCGGATGTCAATTGATTTATGGGTGTCTTAATTTTTGTTAATTTTAAGCGGGTTGTAAATTATACAATATTTTTAACCCTTATTTTTTAACCAGCCTTTTTCCCGTTACGCAGAAAATAATTCCGCTATTTCCCCTGGGATTTTAAGAAAGCATCCAAAAGTGGTTTCACACCATTGTTTTGTTTTAATGCCCACATCGCTAATTTATGCCGTATCGTTTTCTGCGAAATGTCGATTTCAGGAATAGGGCTTATCAACTTGTCATGAATAAGTAATCGATAAATGTATTCGAGTTTTTCATGCGTCGAATCTGTCGCCTCAAACTCAACAGCCCCCCGCTTTTCACCGTACTCAACACCTAAAGCGATTGCCTTTCTGACCAACTCCTTTTCATTTTTTAGCTTTTTCATTGGATTCTCAGCAACGTGATAAATAAAGTATGGCCCACTGACCTAGACCTTAACCCTCCCCCAACCCCCAGAGCAACTCGTCTAATCCCGTGCTCTCATCGGGCACGACCTTTTTACCCACAAACTGCACACCCTCTTTTTCCAACAAGATACGCTGTTTATTGTAAGCCTCGCCACCCATTTTGAAAGCCAACGTATAATCCGACCTTATCACACGATACCAGGGTAACGGATCAGCCGATCGGCTCATGGCCCTGCTCACCATCCTTGAATGACGTGGAAATCCCGCCGCCCGCGCCACCTGACCATAACTCATCACCCGGCCAGGTTTTATTCGCGCAACCGTTCGCCAAATCGCCTTATCAAATTTTGCCTGGAATTCAGTCATAAATTAACATGCCCCTGCATTTAACTCAGGTAAACCATAAGTTGAGTAGAAAATGCTATCTCCAAGCGCCAAATTCTGACAAATAACGAACAAGCTGAGTTAAGTGCAGAGGTATATAAATTAATCGAATAAACAAGTCATGTAGGGTGGGCACGTTTTTTGTGCCCACGCAGTGCCCCCCCCCTTCAGCTGAGGATTAAATAACTCACAACGACATAGCGAATCAACTTCCCCGACGCCACCAAAATAAAGAACCAGAAAATATTGATTCTCAGCACCCCGGCAACAACGGTCAACGCATCACCGATCAAAGGCACCCACGCAAAGAACAAAGACATCAAGCCATACTTCCTGAACCGTTCTTCCGCTTTTATAAAATCAGCTTCCGGTATTTTCAATACCTTGCGCACAAAAGCCTTGCTGCCCCAGAAACCAAGCGCATAGTTGGTAAATGCGCCAAGCACATTACCCACCGTCGCAACTGTAACCAATAAAACAGGGTTTAATTTATTTAATAATAAAACGCTTAAAACAACTTCAGAACTTAATGGAAGAATGGTTGCTGCTAAAAAGGAGGCCAGGAAAAGCCCGAGATAGCCCAGCTCTGCAAAATAGTCCATCACTTATCCCTGCTGCCCCACCATCGCGTAGGGTGGGCACATTTTATAGGGAAAAATTAGGAAAAAATAGAGGGCAAAATGGGGGGGGGGAGACTCTCTGCAATAGCGCCTGTTTTGTCATCACGTACTGCCCGGCCGGTCCAGTCCACCAGTTCCATATAATCAGAGAATGAAAAGGCGATACCTTCAGGTTGGTTTTTGTGTTCGTGACCGATGAAGTCGATCAGTTTGACGGGCGTTTGAGTGGTTTGTGATGAATCCTGGTTAGGCTCAGGAGTTGGGGCTTGATACGTTTGTATGCGGGCCTGAATCGATGTGTAGTCTGATGATGCCGGGGTGGGGTTGAGGTCTACATAGCTCATACACAAATATCGATAGAAAAAACGTTGGCTAATTCTACGAGTCTGTCCACGACCCACTGTTTACGGTGTTCGTAGCTTTGGCCAGAGAATTCATCGTTGCCACAGAGAAAAGCACGACGGAGAGCCTGCCCCACGAAGTGCTTTGGGTACACAGCGTGAAATGCAGTGGTAGCAAGGGGTTGAATCCAGGCAGACTTGGTTTTTGCGAGGTGCTGGCATTGTTATTCTATAAATTCGATCACAATCATATAAATATTCTATTTTACCAATCGAAAGGGTAACACTACAATGTCCCCAAGTTTTACCAAAACCTGTTTTTTTAACATTAACCATCAAACTATTTTGTAAATACAAGGACACCTATCATGAGCAAAAAAACATTCCCCAACAAAGAAGGTCAACGTATACCCAACGTCATTCTCCACACCCGCCGCGATCACGACTGGGTGGATCTCACCAGTGAGGATATTTTCGCAGGTAAAACGGTCATCGTGTTTTCATTACCGGGGGCTTTCACGCCCACCTGCTCGTCATCACATGTGCCACGCTTCAACCAGCTGGCTCCTGTTTTCAAAGAGCATGGAGTAGACGAAATTATTTGCATGTCCGTCAACGACGCCTTTGTGATGAACGAATGGGCAGCTAACCAAAAAGCAGAAAACATCACCTTCCTTCCTGATGGCAACGGTGATTTCACCGATGGCATGGGTTTGTTGGTGGACAAGGAAGACCTCGGCTTCGGCAAACGCTCCTGGCGTTATTCCATGCTGGTAAAAGACGGCGTGATCGAGAAGCAGTTCATTGAACCTAACGTGCCAGGCGATCCCTACGGTGTTTCCGACGCTGACACCATGCTCGACTACATTGCCCCCGATGCCAAACGGCCACTGGATGTGAGCATTTTCACCCGCCCCGGTTGCGAATATTGTGCCCAAGCCAAGGATCTGTTGCAGCAGCGCGGCATTGCCTATGAAGAACTGGTACTGAACCGTGATTACACCAGCCGCACTCTGCGCGCCGTAGCCGGTATCGACAGTGTACCGCAGGTGTTCATCAACGGTGATTATGTGGGTGGCGCGGAATCACTGGCGGAATGGTTTGCGAATGAGGACAGCAGCAATACCTGATCAACAGCTTCCCGTTAACAATCAGCATTCTGCCAATACAGAGCAACAGCTGTCAGTTGTTAACGGGAAGCACTGCCTGCTTGCGCTAGGCGAGAACGCAGGATTTGTACTGCTCACCCGTAACCCGGCACGGGTTCTGCACAGCGCCACTCACCTCCCCAGCCTGACCTACTGTTCATCCGACCATTAGTATTGCGCTGCCGTCTGCTTTGAGCCCCTGCCCCTGGCCGCATTTCAAGTACCGCCAATCCCGCATCACGCGCCAATGAAAACCGAGGGTGCAGGATCATGCCCGAGTTTGGTGAAGGCGCGCAGGTTGGCAACGTTCGGCCTCGGAAAGCGGCCCTTATCATTTACATTTCAACCGAGGCGACAATGACCCTGAAACCGGGGGTCGGTAGATATTGAATACTTGTATTACACAGCTAAAGAATTGAAATACAAGACCGTAATATAATCTGAGATTAGACAGATGCGAATACAAAAAAATTTATTACTCCAAAACTCACCTTTTTAGTCAACTAAGTGAAGTTACCCAGATGATGCTAACAACAAAACAAATCATGAAGAACAGTGAGCATTTTTCCTGGCAGTTTACACGGAATGTCAAGCTATGCCTTCTTGGTGTGGCAGTGATATGTTCACCGCAAATCTTAGCGGGCGAACCATTGCTGGATGAACCTATCAAGCCAATTCCATTGACGGTCGATGTGGACCTCAAAAAAGTGGCGCTGGGGCGTCTGCTTTTTCATGAGCCCCGACTGTCCGGAGACAATACGGTATCCTGTGCAACTTGCCACGACCTGAAAACAGGTGGTGTTGACCGCACTAAGGTTTCCATTGGAATAAAAGGCAGAAAAGGCATCATCAATAGCCCGACGGTTTATAACAGTGGCCTGCTGTTTCGGCAGTTCTGGGACGGTCGTGCGGAGACTCTGGAAGACCAGATCGATTGGCCGGTGCAAAACCCTATCGAGATGGGCAGCCAATGGCCCGATGTGCTGGCCAAGCTCTACGACGATGACAAATATCCGGGCATGTTCAAGGCGATTTATGATGACGGCATTACCCGTGAAAATGTCAAAAATGCCATTGCCGAGTTTGAACGCAGTCTGATTACACCCAACTCCCGTTTCGATCAATATCTGCGTGGCGATGAAAATGCCATCACTGCCAAGGAAAAGCGCGGCTACATGCTGTTTAAGCGTTACGGCTGTATTTCCTGTCACCAGGGAGTCGCCGTAGGCGGCAATATGTTCCAGGTTTTTGGTGCAATAAACTCCTATTTCAAGGTGCGCGGAAATATTACTGAAGCAGATATGGGGCGCTTCAATGTTACAGGCAACCCGGAAGACAAACATGTTTTCAAGGTTCCCAGCCTGCGCATGGTCGCCCTTACTCCACCCTATTTGCATGACGGTACAGCAAAAACAATGCTTGATGCAGAAGATGTCATGTTCAAATTTCAGCTTGGCCGTAAAGCCCCGAAAAAAGATAAAGAGGCTATGGTCGCATTTCTTAAAACCTTGGTAGGTGAACACCCGGAGATGAAAAAATGAAGAAGATATCCAGTATTTTTCTTCTTGTAGGGGCGATTGCCTTCAGTGGTGCGCTTGGGTTCTACCTTGTCAAAACGATGCCTGTTCAGCAGGACATCGCCTTCGCGGACAATATAGAGAATATTCAGAAACTTCAGACACTGGATGCCGCTTGGTCACTGGCTGCCCTGTATACATATTCCACACCTAATTCGGATTTTGATGAAGTGGCGGCATACCTGCCTCGTGTTCGAGAACTGCGGGAAACATTGAGTATCAGTGATCTGGCAACGGGCGATGTGCCGGATACACTCAAAAATAAATTGATGCGTTTCCTGTTGATGATCGAGAGCAAGGAAGAGTCCATTGAACACTTCAAATCCAACTTTGCGGTGATGCGCAATTCACTGAAATTTTTACCACTGGCATCACGCGCCCTGAATGTGAAGCTGCGCAAGATGGATGATGAGAAACATGCCGCGAGCATCAATGATCTGTATGAACGAACCAATGCCTTTTTGCAGAGACCGGATGAAGGAACCCGGGAAAGCTTGTTGATGGACCTGAACAAGAAAGATGAAGTTCTAATGGAATTTCCAGAAAGTATTGCCAATCCGCTGGGTAACTTTATTTCACATGCCCGGGTGTTGGTGGAGCGTAAAATTCAGTTGGATTCCAGTATTGAACGGGTGGTCAACCTGAAGACAAACAAGATTGGCGATGAACTGATTACACAGTATAAGGCTTATTATACTGATGCCCTGGCGACGCAGTACGATGAGCAATTTATTCACTTTATCTTTAGCCTCATTGCAGCACTTTTACTGGCGATTGCAGCGATAACAGGTGCGGTCATGTTGTTCCGCCAGAGTCAGGAGTTTACTGAAAAACTTGAACAGGGTATTGCCGAGAAAACAGAAGCCTATGAGCATGCTTCTGCCGAAGCCAGTGGCTCAATGGTGGACAAGAACCTGGATCAAAGTATGGAGGGAATGGGACGTATGGTGGCTACCGTTGCCCATGAAATCAATACCCCGCTGGGATATCTGGGGAGTAATTTACAGGTTCTCCACAATGGTATGGAAAAAATGCAGGCTTTGATGAATGAATTTTTCACACTGAAAAATGACCTGGGCCGCATGGACAATAGTGATCAAATCAGTGCGCGTATCGACAACTTCTCGATACTTGTTCAGAACACTCAGGATGAAGCAATGCTGGATGAACTGCCCGAAATTGTCGATGATATGGAAGGTGGCATTGAGCAGATTCAGCATGTGATCAAAGATCTGGGTGACTTCAGCCGCAAGGACCGCTCGGATGAAGACTGGTTTGACATCAAGCAGTGTGTGGAAAGCGCACTCAAAATGGCGAAGAAAGAAATTACCTCGGGAACAAAAGTGCAGTTGGATCTCAAGGATGTACCAGAGATTTTTGGTTCTCCCGCAGAAATGAATCAGGTGTTGATTAATCTTATCAATAATGCAGCCCATGCGATTGAATCAACCGGTCGTACCGATGGCCTGATCAAGATTCGTACCTCGCTTGAGAAGGAGCAAGTCATGATCAGCATTATGGATAACGGCGAAGGAATTGATGATGAAACCCGCCGCAAAATTTTCGAGCCGTTCTTTACTACCAAGGATGTAGGTAAGGGAACCGGTCTGGGTTTGGCTATTGTGCGCCGTATTGTGACCAAACATGGTGGCAAAGTGCTGCTCAAGTCCATTCCCGGAAAAGGCACCAACTTTGTCTTCGTGCTGCCAGTGAAGAAAAAACCACAAGAATAAATAACCGTAAAATCAACGAAAACCGGTGAAGATGGTTATGGGAATACAAACAAACATTCTGATTGTTGATGATGAGTCGAGAATTATTCGTACTCTGGGTCGTTTAATGCGCCCTCATTATCAGACATTTCTTGCCAACAGTGGTGAAGAGGCACTGGATATCCTGCGCAATAATCGCATTCATGTCATTATCTCGGATCAACGTATGCCCGAAATGACGGGCGTTGAATTACTTTCCAAAGTGAAGCAGTTGTCGCCCAATACCACGCGCGTTCTTCTCACCGGTTATTCGGATTTATCGGCTGTGGTGAACTCGGTCAACGAAGGTGAGATTTTTCGTTATATTACCAAACCCTGGAATAACGATGAGCTGTTCAGTGTTGTCAAGCAGGCGGCAGATATTTCACTCAAGCTGTTTGATGTCAAGGTTGTAGCAGAGAATAAGTCGGAAATCAGTGGCGAGAACGACGAGATCTTGACTATCCTGACTCTGGATTCCAGTGCCAGTCTGAAACTTACTCTGGAAGGAGTCATAGGCAGAAAGGCACAGATTTTTTCAGTGACTTCACCAATCGATGCCATGGACTATCTTGCCGCTCACGATGTCAATATCGTGGTCACAAATTCAAGCGACAATCTTAAGGAAGATCTGGCCTTCGTCAAGGTAACCAAAGCCAATTATCCACAAATTCTTTCAGTGGTGATTACGGAGGAGGCAGACTCACACCGCGTGATCAGTTTGATCAATGAAGGACAGATTTATCGTTACCTTATTAAGCCCATTAATTTGGGATTATTGAAAATTTACCTGTTATCAGCTCTGCGTTATCAGAAAAAACTGTTACTGCAACCGGAATTGGCAATACGACATCAGGTCGCTGAAATCCAGGATGAGGAAGGGCGCAAGCTTGGTGCTTCGTTATTCCAGCGACTGCGTTCTTTTTTTAGCGGCCACGCAAGCCCTATGGCTTGAACCCGGCCCCTCCGGCTCGTTGCTCCCCTGTCGCAGCTTCTCACATCCTCAATGCTATTCATCATCTGTAACCCTTGTGTTAAATACCCGATGATCTTTTAAAAATAGAGTATTTTTAGCACTTGATGCAGATTACAATCCAGCGATTACGTTAACCGCAGCTTGTTTCTCTGCTCGTATCGCACCTTCCATATAACCATTCCAAACCAATGCAGCCTCAGTACCTGCCCAGTAAATACGCCCTGCAGGTGGACGCAATGCATGCCCGTAGCGGGTTAACACGTTTATCCCAAGCGGTGATTCACATCCCTCGGTGAACGTTTCTTTAGCCCAGTCCATTTCGATGTATTCAACAGGGGTGGCAGCTTCATTGCCAAAGAGTTGTACCAGTGTGCCAACAACTTGTTGCATGCGCTGCATTTTATCATTCGGCAACTGCCCGGCTTCTGCAAAAACAATCAATATCCCGGGTGTGCCAGATGCTGGGGAATTATCAAAGACACTGCTAACACCAGTATCTGTGGTCGCCTGTCCGCTTAATCCGGCCTCACGCCAAAAGGCTGATGGATAGACAATATGTATTTTAAACCCGGAGCTGGTCGCCCAGTTTGTCTGTAAACTTGAGCGTGCATGAGGCAAAGGTGGGGAAAAAGTAATTTTTTCAGCATCAGCTGGCATCATCGCAACAATAACCTGTTTTGCTTCCACGATCCCACTACTGAGCTGAACATAAACATGCTCCTGGTCCGACGCAATCTGCTGTACGGGTTCACCCAAAATAATTCGTCGCTTTCCCAATTCCTGCGCCATGCGGATACTGATTTGTTGTGCTCCCTCAACAAAACGATATTGTTGTGCTCCCCCTTCAATCGATTGTAATACCTGATAGCTGCCTGCGGAACGAACGTAAAATAAAAACCACAACAATGATATTTGAGAGGAGGCAGCATCCAATATCGAGGCTACCCCCGCTTCCAGCTCATCTCTTGCACCTTGCATCCGTGTATTTTCGTCAAGCCAATCACCCAGGTACTGCGCATCCCAACTATTGGCATTTACCGCGTCCCAGGGTGCTTGTAAAGGCACGGTTGCTGCCATTTCATTAATAAGACCAATAACACGTTCCAAATCTTCGACAGTTTCAGGGTCAGAGTCCAGCTCCGTGCCGACCAAACGTTGACCTTCGAATAAACCAACGGCCTCGCCCTCGTTCCAGGTATCAAAAATAGTAATTTTCAATTCTCGTGCCAAAGCAAGTATTTCGCTTTGTGTTGGCCCTACCCATTGTCCACCACCGTCAATGATGGCACCGGATGTATTAACTGGCTGATTATAAGTACGCCCGCCTACCCGTGATCTGGCTTCGACAACCAGTACCGACACATCATTTTTTACAAGTTCACGTGCAGCACTCAACCCGGATAAACCGGCCCCGATAACAACGACATCAACCTTTGATGACAATTTACAAGCACTTAAATGAGTCAGACTTAATGAAGCTGTCGCGGCAGCAGCGGCTTTGATAAATGTTCTCCGTTTCATGGGGACTCCTTGGTGATAAATGTTTAGGTGGAAACGCCCACCTATCACACCACTTTGTTATCCAGGCCGTCTGTAGGAAAAATGTTACGGAATGTATCGACTTCGTATGAAACAGGTTACATTTGGAAACATTCCATTTTGTTGACCAGACGACAGTCGCTGGCGTTGATTAAACGAGAAGGAATAACAATGATATTTGGTTGGTTGGCACACAGAAATAAAGATCATCATGCTGTCTGGCATACAATTGCCATACCTTCAACGTTGCCGACACTCCAGAAAATTAGAAAAATTTATTTCCCGGTTTAACCTAAATTAATCAGTTGAGTCGTAGCGAGAGCGGCTAAGGTGCTCAAGATCAATGACTTTTTTGGTTATTTTGAATGAAAGCGTATCACCCATACATTTTGAGTTCAAAATGTTCGAAAAAGTCATTTAGATTGAGTGCATTAGACGTTCGCAGTAGGCTCAACTGATTAATTTAGGTTTAATGACTAATGGTTTTCACATGATGCTACAACTTGTATTCTAACTGAAGCCTACGCAACATCAGAAGTTCTCAGAGAACCGCTCCAGTCTATTGGGAGGTTATGTTGTCATGATACTGACAAGTGATGTGTTATAAACGCAGAAGGCGAAAAAATGTAAAGGGCACAAAATTTTAGTGTTTTTCTTTGCGCCTCTGCGACCTCTGCGTTAAATACCCGGTGATTCTTAAAACGGATATTTTTAGCACTTAATTCACATTTGTGGCCTGCGTAACATCAGTCAGGTAATAGAAAAAACGGTCTCTTTTCCTGTACGCCCTTTTGTATCTACCTCACCCAGCGGGGTAACACGCATACATTGCTCAACCATTTTTGCTGTTTTGTGACAAATAACGATGGTGGATGATAATTCTTTATTTGCCATTCCAGACAACCGAAATGCGAGATTAGTGCTATCCCCCACCAGCGCAAGGTTTTCTGAACGCACGCCATAATGAGACACGGTAACAGGACCGGTAGCAATGCCCCAGCCTAATTTCAAATGACGCAATTTTGAAAACTTCTCCGGTAAATTGGAAAATAGTGCGACAGCCGCTTGCTGTTGAAGCAAGGCAGCATGACAGGCACTCCGTACGACCACTAAATCATTCTTGTCGTTATGCTCCCAAAAAGCAAAAATGGCATCGCCTGCAAAGTCTTTCACTGTGCCACGGTTTTCATGGACGATGTTCGTCAACGACTCATAGAGCTGCGACAAAACTTCAAACAATAAAGAAGATTCTGTTTGTTGCGCAAGAATGGAAAAACCTCTGATGTCGGCAACAAGGTGAGTCACCGTTTCCTGTCGGGACAAAACCCGAGTGGTTTCAACCTGATTGACACCAGCAGAATTATAGTGCTCCGATTGCTCAGAAAAAATGACGTGCAACTTTGTTGAGCCAATATGCACAAAGTCATCTGAAACCAGTTTTTGTTCTCCCCCCGAAGTTATGCGGACATTATTCACCCACGTCCCGTTCCGACTGGAGTCCTTGATCGTCAGAGCATTCCCTGCACAAGTAATAATCGCATGATCTCGGGATACGTTGACATCCCTGATAATAATCCGTTTATCCGCAGGTACTCCCTGACAAACCCGCCCGATATATAATCTTTCGATGACATTGATACGATAGCAACAACCCTCAGCATCCTGCCATTCCAAACAGGGAAATTTATGCTTTTCTAGCGCCATAACACCAGTATTCTCGCCACAGGTTACGTTCCTTACGCAATGTAAAGTTCCCTTCGCCTCAAGCTGGAAACTGTCAGCCATTAAAACATGTTATGAAGACATTGAGGGGATTTGAGCCACCACCCATTTAAAAAAATGATATTCCCTATATGTTACGGGATAAATCCACCCAAAAAATCACAAAACCAGCCAAATTATCGCACAATTCATGCCTTATTCTGGTACTTTCAGCCGAATGGGCCATCGAACATATGGGTTTTGTGGGTGGCGAAACCCATGGCTTAAGCTCTGAAACAACCCGGCAGCAAAATCGGCCTGCCGGGCCCGACCGTGTTAATATCCGCCCCATGCTGACTTTCCCGAATATCGATCCTGTCGCCCTCAGTCTGGGGCCCGTTAAAATCCACTGGTATGGCATCATGTACCTAGTCGCCTTTAGCGCGGCCTGGTGGCTGGGCAAACGCCGTGCCAGGCAAACCCCTCCTGTTGAAAAAGGCGGCTGGAATGCCGAGCAAATTTCTGATGTGATCTTTTATGGTGCTGTCGGCACCGTGTTGGGTGGACGTATTGGCTATACCTTGTTTTACGGGTTTTCCAATTTTCTCGCTGACCCTGTTTCCATCCTGCGTATCTGGGAAGGCGGCATGTCCTTCCACGGCGGCTTGCTGGGTGTCCTGGTGGCCATGTACCTGTTTGGGCGCAAAAGCAAAAAAAGCTTTTTTGAAATCACCGATTTCATTGCGCCGCTGGTACCTTTCGGCATCGGTGCGGTGCGCTTTGCCAATTTCATCAATGGCGAACTGTGGGGCCGGGTTACCACGTCACAATGGGGCATGGTATTCCCCAATGGAGGACCGCTGCCACGCCACCCTTCACAGCTCTACGAAATGTTCCTCGAAGGCGTACTGTTATTTATTATCGTATGGATTTACTCTGCCAAACCCCGCCCCCGCATGGCGGTATCCGGTGTATTTGCGCTGGGTTACGGCAGTTTCCGGTTTTTTGTGGAGTTTTTCCGCCAGCCCGATGCACATATGGGCTTTGTGGCCTTTGACTGGATGTCACAAGGGCAGATGTTATCCGCTCCGCTGATCATACTGGGCATTGTTTTATTGGTGCTGGCCTATAAAAAGCCAAAACCGGAAGAAAAGAAAGAAGTAACGAAACAGAAAAAAAGAGCGACGTAGGATGGACTCTGCCCGGCAGACAGGCCTCGATATAAAGGTAAATTGGTGGGCGGTGCCCACCCTACAGAGAGTCGTATGAAACAGTACCTTGATTTAATGCGCCATGTTTATGAAAACGGCACCCTCAAAACCGACCGCACCGGTACCGGTACCCGCAGCGTTTTCGGTTACCAGATGCGTTTTGACCTGACCAAAGGTTTCCCCATGGTCACTACCAAAAAACTGCACCTGCGTTCCATTATTCACGAACTGCTGTGGTTTTTGAAAGGTGATACCAACATCCAGTACCTGAAAGATAACGGGGTGAAAATCTGGGATGAATGGGCTGATGAAAACGGCAATCTCGGGCCGGTGTACGGCTCCCAGTGGCGCAGCTGGCCCACTGCGGATGGCCGTTATGTTGACCAGATCGGTCAGGTAATCGCACACATCAAAAATAACCCTGATTCACGCCGCCTCATCGTTTCTGCCTGGAACGTGGGAGAAATCGATAACATGGCCCTGCCGCCCTGCCATGCCTTTTTCCAGTTTTATGTGGCCGACGGCAAACTCTCTTGCCAGCTTTATCAGCGCAGCGCCGACATCTTCCTCGGTGTACCGTTCAACATTGCCTCCTATGCGCTGTTAACCATGATGATGGCGCAGGTCACCGGATTGCAACCTGGCGAATTTATTCATACCTTGGGCGACGCGCATCTGTATTCCAACCACCTGGAACAAACAGAATTGCAACTCTCGCGTACACCTCTGCCCCTGCCCACATTAAAAATGAACACCAATATCAACGACCTGTTTGCTTTTACCTTTGATGATTTTGAAGTGATCGACTATCAGTCCCATGAACACATCAAGGCACCCGTCGCCGTATGACCTTGTCACTGATCTGGGCCATGGCTGATAACCGCGTCATTGGCATCGAAAACCGTCTGCCGTGGAAACTACCTGCGGACATGAAATGGTTCCGGCAAAATACCATGGGCAAACCCATTATCATGGGTCGTCTAACCTTTGAATCCTTTGGTGCAAAACCCCTGCCCGGTCGGCGTAATATTATTGTCAGCCGAAACCCTGCGTACACTGCTGATGGCATAGAGGTCTACACATCGCTTGAGGATGCCTTGCAATCCACACAGAACAACGAAGAAACCATGATCATCGGCGGTATGTCACTATACAAACAAGCTCTGCCGCTTGCCGACCGCCTTTATATGACACTGATACATGCCAATGTGGAAGGGGATGCCTGGTTCCCGGAGTTTGATTTGCGTGAGTGGCAGGAAACAGCACGCAATGATTTTCCCGCAGACGAAAAAAATCCTCATGCATACAGTTTCATTACATTGAACAAACAACCGGGAGTCTGAATCCATGGGCAAACAATATGATGCAATACCTGAAAAGTTAAACGCTTTCATCACGGCTCAGAAAATATTTTTTGTCGGCACTGCGGGAAGTACGGGGAAAGTTAATGTCTCTCCCAAAGGCATGGACAGCTTTCGCATCATTGATGAACACACTGTGCGCTGGCTCAATGTCACTGGCAGCGGCAACGAAACCGCCGCACACGTACTCGAAAATCAACGCATGACCATCATGTTTTGCGCCTTCGAAGGCAAACCGATGATTCTGCGACTTTATGGCATGGCCTCAATGACACAGCCTCAAGACCCCGAATGGGAACAACATAGTCAACACTTTCCCGATTTGCCAGGAGCCCGACAAATTTTCACGCTCAACATTGATTTGGTACAAAGCTCTTGTGGCATGGCTGTACCTTTTTATGACTACCAGGACGAACGCGACCAACTTAATCACTGGGCAGAAGTAAAAGGTACACAAGGTGTCGAACAATACTGGAAAGATAAAAACACCGTCAGTCTTGATGGAAAGCCTACGGGTATCTGAAAGATTATCGGATCTGGATACAGCAAGGAGAATCTGATGAAAAAAGTATTATTACAAACTGCTATTGGATGTTTGTGTCTGTCGGGCATATTGAACACACAGGCATCAGAAGTGTTTCCGGAAAATATTTTTATCACGCTCAAGGACTCTGGGGAAATTGCCCAGTATGGCGGACAATCCGTCTGGAAGGGTGACCCGGTCATGCTTTACAACGCCATCACGCCGGATGGTCAGCGCCTGGTGGTCAGCAGCCCGAAAACAGGCAGTATCTACGTCTTTGATACCAGCACACACAAACGTCTGGCAAAGATCAGCGTCGGCAAAGCCCCCAAAGGCTTAAAGGTGTCACCGGACGGAAAAGAAGCTTACGTGGCCAACGAAGCCGAAGCAACGGTGAGTGTCGTTGATTTGCTCAATTACAAAACTGTCGCCACAATAAACGTTGATAAAACACCACATAATATTCGTTTCAGCAATGATGGAAAATGGGCTTATGTCACCCTGCAAGGGGGAGCAGGCCTTGGTGTTATCGATACTCAAACACGCAAGTATGTAAAAGTCATCCCAACGCCGGGAATTCCCAATCCACACAATCTGGATATCTCCAACGATGGAAAAACGGTCTATATCCGTGACCTTAGCAACACTGTCGGCGTGTTGGATTTAAGCTCTGGAAAAATGAAAAAGGTAATTACCGTTGGGCAAGGTCATGCCGGAATTGATATTACCCCCGATGAAAAATATATTTTTACCGGTGCCATTGCTGATGATGTGGTGACTGTCATTGATGCGAAAAGCTTAAACGTCATCAAGAAAATAAAAGTTGGCTTTGGTCCTCATGGTGTACGCAGCAGCAAAGATGGTCGCTGGCTTTATGTCGCCATTACTGCGGAAGACAAATTTGTTGTGATCGACACCCAAACCTTTGACATTGCGCAAGAGTATAACCTCCCGTCTTTCCCGTTCTGGATTGCTGTTAATGGAAACCCTTAAATGTGAATTAAGAGCTGCAACACCCTCATCCTAAAAAAACAATGGATATTTAACGTAAAGATCGCAAAGTTGACTCTTTTTCTTTGCGCCCTCTGCGTCTTTGCGACCTTTGCGTTTATAACACGTCATTTGTCAACGCCACTACAATATAACCTTCTGATGTACTTAATGAGATGCTTGTCCGGTGGCTTAAACATCTGGATTCCGGCTAAAGGCATGCCCGAATGACTGTGTTTTCAGTAAAAAAGCGCTAACGAAGTGATTTAGCGCTTAATTCACATTTAAAGCGAGCAGGATATACCCATGGCGTTTAGGTTTTAAAGATGCGTTATCTTTATTTCATGACAAGACGAAATGACGAGTAATCGTCGTTCTATTGCAAGGAGTTTCAACCCAGCCCTGGAAAAATAGGGCGTGCAGCCAGACCTCCTTATCTATCGTTTCCGATTACGCACATCCAGTTTGTCACGCAAGCGGTCGCCAAGCAGATTGACAGACAACACCACCAGCATCAAAGCCACGCCGGGCACCAGCACCATATGCGGGGCCACCAGCAAATAGCGTGCTCCGTCGCGGATCATACTGCCCCAGGAGGCCTCCGGCGGCTGTACCCCCAGCCCAAGGAAAGACAAACCGGCTTCAGCGATAACAATACCGGCAATGCCAAAGCTGGCTTCAACGATCAACGGTGCCATTAGCAACGGCAGTAAATGCCGAAACACAATACGCCCCGGACCTGCGCCCAGCGCAATGGCGGCCTGTACATGTTCGCGGTGTTTAAGACTTAGCACCTGCGCTCGCGCCAGTCGTGCATATCCCACCCAACCCACCACACTCAGTGCAATCACTACGTTTTCAATGCCGGGGCCAAGAATGCCCGCCAGTGCAATAGCCAGCAGGATGCCGGGGAAAGCGAGAAAAATATCGATAATGCGCACCACCAGTAAATCCCAGCGACCACCAAGATAACCGCTAAACGTACCAATAGCCGTACCAACAACGGCGGACACCAGCACCACCCATAGCGCAACGATAAACGAAGTCTGCGCCCCGGCCAGCGTACGTTCCGCCAGCGAGCGCCCAAGGTCATCGGCCCCTAGCCACAATTCACTGCCCGGTGGCAGGAGAATATGCTCCAATGCGATCTGGTCCGGCGCTAACGGTAAAAAGGAAGCTGTCAGTGCCACCAGCGCCCATAACACAATCACTATCAACGGCAACCACAGGCCCAATATACTGGCCAAACCAAACCGTGATGGTTTCGACGTAACCGTAGTATCCATATTGCTGCTCACCCCGCCCCCCCCATGCGTATGCGCGGGTCAAACCAGCCATAGGCCATATCCGTCAGCGTGTTCACCAGTACATAAGTGACACTGATCAACAGCACACAGGCCTGCACTACGGGGTAATCACGGCGCTGAATCGCTTCAATCACCAACTGGCCGATGCCCGGCCAGGAAAACACTGCCTCAGTAATCACCGCGCCCGCCAGCAACGCGCCTAATTGCAGACCCAGCAACGTAATCACGGGTAATAACGCATTACGCAACGCATGTCGCCAGATCACCACACCCGGCCCCAGCCCTTTGGCACGCGCGGTGCGAATGTAATCCTCATCCAATACTTCCAATAAAGTCGCCCGTACCATACGTGAAAGAATCGCCGCCATGGCCGTACCCAGGGTAATCGCGGGCAGCACCAGCGAAGCCAGCCCATCACGCCCACTCACCGGAAACCAGCCCAGCCACACCGCAAACACCAGAATCAAAATGGGGCCCATCAAAAAATTAGGGATCGACACCCCCAACAGTGACACCGCCATAGCACCATGATCCCAAGCTGAATCCTTTTTCACCGCCGCCATCACACCTAATGGAAAAGCCACCAGCACAGCCACCAGCAAAGCCGCCAGCGCAAGCTCCAGCGTAGCGGGCAGACGCTCCAGCAGAATATCGGAAATGGGACGTTTGGAATGTAATGAAGTGCCGAGATCAAACTGCGCAATATTGCCAAGGTAAGTGATGAACTGCGACAGCAGCGGCTGATCCAGCCCCAATGATTGCCGCAGCGCCTCACGATCCGCCGCCTGCGCCGACTCACCCAGCATGACCTCCACCGGATCACCCGGCACCAGATGGATCAACAGGAACACCAACACCAGCACACCGAAAATCACCACCGCAGCACTGGCCAAACGAGAAATTAAAAGCGGCAAAACCATACCCCAAAAATAATTTTCTGCATTGTGCGTGTTTCCCCCGTTAAAACCAACACGTCAGAAAAAATTTGCCATGCACCGCCCACCGGTAACAAGCAGAAAGCTCGACTCAAGTTGGTGACATTACCAGCAAACCCGACACCCGAAGGCCTGTATACTGCTCTTATACTCATCATCTTATAACAGGAGATTGACATGCCGGATTTTGGTTTTAGTGTCTTTGCACTGATTTTGGTTGGCCTGGCTGGTGTGCTGATTTTTTCCGGCGTAAAAGTTGTGACTCAGGGACACCGTTTCACCGTGGAGCGCTTCGGCAAGTTCACCCGGACATTAAACCCTGGCCTGCATATCATCGTGCCCATTATTGACCGGATCGGCAACAAGGTGAACGTGATGGAACAGGTGCTGGACATCAAGCGCCAGGTCATCATCACCAAAGACAATGCAACAGCCACTGTCGATGGGGTACTTTATTACCAGATCATGGATGCGGCAAAATCCTCCTACGAAGTGAACAATCTCACTTATGCCATTCACAATCTGGGCACCACCAATTTACGCACAGTGATGGGCAGCATGGACCTGGACGAGCTACTCTCCAAACGTGATGACATCAACGCCCGTTTATTAAGCGTCATTGACGAAGCGACCAACCCCTGGGGCGTCAAAGTCACTCGCGTGGAAATAAAAGACATCAAGCCGCCCGCAGACATTGAACACGCCATGGCACGACAAATGAAAGCCGAGCGTGAAAAACGTGCCGTGGTGCTGGAAGCCGAAGGAATAAAAAAGGCGGAAATCGAACGGGCCATGGGTGAAAAACAAGCGGCTATTCTGGAAGCAGAGGGTCGGCTGGAAGCCGCCAAACGTGATGCTGAAGCCCGTGAAAGACTGGCCGAAGCCGAAGCCAATGCCACCCGGATGGTCTCTGAAGCCATCGCCGCCGGTGACCTTAATGCCATCAACTATTTTGTCGCACAACGCTATATTGAGTCACTGGAAAAAATCGGTGTTGCAGAAAATTCAAAATTGGTCTTTATGCCGTTAGAAGCCAGCGGAGTCATTGGAGCCATCGGAGGCGTAGCCGACCTGCTCAAAAACGCAAACAAGGATAGTAAATAATGATGGACTCCATAGATTTTTGGCACTGGCTGATACTGGCCCTTCTTCTCATCATTCTGGAAATTGTTGTACCGGGTGCATTTTTCCTGTGGATGGGAGTATCGGCGGGTGTCGTTGGTCTTATTCTTTGGATGTTCCCCGACATAGGTTGGGAATCACAACTACTGTTATTTTCGGTGATATCCATCGTCAGCATCGCCCTGTGGCGCATTCGCCTGAACAAACACCCCACCGAATCTGAAGACAACACCCTGAATGCACGAACGACACAATACATCGGGCGTGTATTTACCTTGGTCGAACCCATCGAAGATGGTTATGGAAAAATTCACGTCGATGATTCGTATTGGCAGGTCAGCGGCCCGGACTGCGAAAAAGATAAAAAAGTAAAAGTCGTCAGCGTTGATGGCATGATATTAAAAGTGGAACCAGTTTAGGCGCAGGGAGGGAAATTACCTGCTGACAGAATTGCGGCTCATATGTATCGGGCTGAATATGCCGCACATATAGCCTCATTTGCCCATTCTATTAATTTTTCCTGATCTTCAAAAAGATCTTCTGGGGCTGAATAGTATTTTTTTACCTGAACCTTTATTTTTTTGCAGCATAGGAGAAAGGCTCCATTCCTAACCGCTCATATTTCACCCTTGATTCATCATTGACACAAAAATACAGCGTATTTCCCATAATCATGGCAAACTGCTTTGAACCACTTTTAAAGGCAAAACCGCCAAAAAAGTGTCCATCTTCCAGGTGACCCAATGGGGAAAACTGATCTCTTACATATTCTACAAATTCAGAACTTGCACTCATTTCAATATATCGATAAATACTATCATCCAATGGGGGGGGTAGCATAGTACATAAAGAAAAAGGGGATGCTACCTAATACCATTAAGGGTCGCTCGAACAATAACTGTCTCATTGGTGAGCGGGTTCGGTTTTTTTGGGCATGCTCAAGACTCTAGTGGAACCGCTACGCTTGTTCCACCCTGCGTACATCACTGACGTTGGCGTATTCATAATCCAGGTCAGAATCAGGAGAGTAGTTTGTTTGTTCCGTCTCCTCAAACACAAGGTAAAGCCGTAGGGTGGAACAAGCGTAGCGGTTCCACCAAAAGGTCAAGGGAAGAACATCAGCCCTTTCAGTCTGTATTACTCTTTACCCAACCAAAAAGCCACAGTTAGTGTTCGAGCGATCCTTAATGACATTTTGATGCCCCTTTTTAATGGCGACCATTTCGCGTTAGTACATCCATTGCCGCATTGATGGCTTGCAAGCGTTGTTTGTCGCCGCCACGATCAGGGTGGTGCTCCATGACCAGTCGTCGATGTTGGGTTTTAATCGTTGGCCAATCAACAGGGTCGTTTAATCCCAATTCCTCCAACGCATTGTGTCGGTCGTCATTGTGTACAAAGCGCTGCCAGAATTTCTCCAGTAACAGTTCGATATCATTGGCGTCGGTGTTGTTCAGGTTGTCAATGTTCAGGTAATAGTCGCGTAGTGGATTGTGTACGGATAATGCTGGGCGGGGGGTGTTTTTAGCGGGTAGTAGCTGTATACACAATGGGCTGATTTCAAGGTGGGTTCCATCGTTGTGCCACAGTTGGTCGTGCAATTGGTAAAGGTTGTGAAAAAGAAAAAAATGCGTTTGAAACAATGATAGATTATCGCGAAGGCAGTCGGTATCAAAATGAGATTCACCAGCAGAGCCCAGTGCGCGGATCAGTTCGTATTCACTGATGCCAGCAGGGTGAACGCGCAACACCTTGAGTAGCCGTTGCAAAAACAATTGCTGTGCTGAAAAGGTGTTGGCGCTCATGTCTGCGGCGAATGAAGCTTCAGCCTGGATATTTCACGAGTTATCCTAAGTTCGACAGGCTTCTGGCTAGTTGACTTTGATCAATTCGATTTCAAAAATCAATGCTTCATTGGGGCCAATGATGCCGCCAGAGCCGCGCTCGCCGTAGGCCAGTTCGGCTGGAATAAACACCTGCCATTTATCACCTTCATGCATCAATGGCAGCACTTCTTTCCAGCCAGGGATGACTTGGTTAACGTTAAATGTGGCTGGTTGGTTCCGACTATAAGAGCTATCGAATTCACTGCCATCAATCAAAGTGCCTTTATAGTGAGCAGTAATCGACGAGTCGGCAGCGGGTTGTTTGCCTTTGCCCATGCTGATGACCTTGTATTGCAGCCCGCTGTCACGGGTAATGACATCTTTTTTCTTTTTATTGGCGGCAAGGTAGGCTTCGCCAGCAGCCTTGGCTTTTTCGCCACTGGCTGCGCGCGCAGCCAGCATTTTTTGCTGTGCTGATTCCATGGTGGCACGCATTTCATCGGCACTTAGTTGTGGTGTTTTGTCGCCCAGTACGTCGTTGATGGCTTGGGACATAGCGTTGGTATCAATTTCCAGGCTGTCACGTTTAAATCCCTGGCCGATCTGGAAGCCAATGGCATAACTGAATTTTTCTTTGTCGGTGTCAGGTTTTGCTGCACTGATGGCGGTGCTGTGTAGAGCAATAATGGCGGCGAGGCCGCTGAATAATAGTGGATTTTTCACATTGTTTCCTTGCTTGTTAAGGTTTCAGGGGAGGTAAATAATAACGCAATATTGTTACAGATATTGAGCCCAGTCAAAATCAGGATCACCAATCACCAGAAAATAAGGGTTCAATAGCTCATCCTTGGTATTGTACCGCAGAGGATGCATATCGGTATTGGTAATACGTCCACCAGCTTCTTCCACTACGCATTGTGCGGCGGCGGTGTCCCATTCCGAGGTGGGCCCCAGGCGCGGATAGATATCGGCGTGACCTTCAGCCACCAGACAGGATTTCAGCGAACTGCCCATACTGATTATCTCGTAATCACCGACTTTTTGCAGAAAGGCTTCCAGCGAACCGCCGCGGTGTGAGCGACTGCCGGCAATAACGGTGTTGCCGACAGTTTTGCGCCGGGTGTGAATGGCAATGGTTTTGCTTCCGTTATTACTCGTGTCCCCTAGGGTTTTTTTGAAGGCGCCCATGCCACGTGCAGCATAATAGGTAGTGCCGGTAACGGGGGCATAAACAACGCCGAGCACTGATTCGTGATTGTCGATCAGTGCGATGTTAACGGTAAACTCACCATTGCGCTTAACGAATTCACGAGTACCGTCGAGAGGGTCCACAAGCCAGTAGCGTTGCCATTGGGTGCGTTTCGCAAAGGGAATAGTGGCAGATTCTTCCGAAAGAACAGGAATGTTCGGGGTCAGTTGGCCAAGGCCATCGATAATAATATGGTGAGCGGCCATGTCAGCGGCAGTGAGGGGGGTGTTGTCGGATTTTTGTTCGACGCCAAAATCGGTATTATAAATTTCCAGGATGCGGTGTCCCGCCACAATTGCCAGCTTGATAATGTCGTCGATTAATTCACTGCTCACAATATGCTCCCCTGCCGCTACGGAAATAAGAGTGGAAGCATGTTACGCGGTTCGCGTTGCCAAGTGTGCTTGCACCATAAATAAAGCAGCAATGCTGCGTGCTTCTGTACATTCCTTTTGTTTTAACAGTTCGGGCAAGGCATCCAGCCGCCAGGGTATGACGTCTATTTTTTCAGGTTCGTCTCCATCGTGTTGCTCTTCGTAAAGGTCTTCCGCCAACACAATATGTGTTTCATGGCTGAGGTATCCCGGCGCGACTGTCAGGCTGGTGAAGTGCTGAAGTTTGTGGGCACCGTAGCCGATTTCCTCCATGATTTCACGATTTGCAGCTTTAAGCAGGGGTTCGTTGGCCTCAATGCGTCCTTTGGGTAGGGCCAATTCGTAGCGATGAACGCCCGTGGCGTATTCGCGAATCAGTAATACTGTGTTGTCATCGAGCATAGGAACAATAAGCACAGCACCGTGTTCAGAACCGACCAATCGCTCATGACGAACCTCGGTGCCATTGGAAAAACGCAGGTCGCGTCGCTCAATTCGGAAGATATTGGTGCGCGCAATGATTTCTGAATGCAGCACTTCCGGCTTGGTGCGTAGTGTTTTCTTTTGAGGGGGTTTTTCGCTCATGGTGAGCCCTTTCCCATTTTTGAGGTGCGTGTTGGCTGGTAGACCTATTGCGATTGAGGTATTGATTATACGCTCTTTTCATTCCACAGCACCGTAGAATTTCTTGCAGCAGATCTGTTATTGCGCATCATTCTGCCTGGCCCAAGGGTGCCGGTTTTCGCCTAAAAGCACCTACTTTTGGTGGTGCTGCGGAATGAATATGACACACACTTAACACTTGAATCTCAGTCACCTATGAGTATAGGTATATGCCAAATGAGCATCAATTTATTTTCATGTGAGTGCCATAGTAGCTGTTGAATGGTGTGATAGCACGAAAAAAAATTGAAAAATGTTTTTGTGGCGTTGCTTAAAACGCCAAAAGAGTCTATAAAACAGGGCAAATCGATGAAGGTCGGTTTGTTAACAGTATTGCTCGGCCGTAAACCGGATTCTGTTCATCAAAAAATTAATCATACTCAAGTAATTACCCAACCGGGAGAGTGCAAATGGTAAAGAAGAAAGCAGTAAAGAAGAAAGCCGCGAAAAAGAAAGCCGCAAAAAAGGCAGCGCCAGCAAAGCGCGTGTCTGCAATCAAAGAGCCGATGACAAAAACAGCATTGTTTGCCAATATTGCGGAGGTCACTGAACTCTCCAAGAAAGATGTAGTCAAGGTGTTTGAGGCTTTGTCAGATGTCATCAATGGTCACATCAAAAAGAATGCCGTTGGTACATTTACCCTGCCGGGTCTTCTCAAGATAAAAACTGTGCGTAAGCCCGCGACCAAAAAACGCAAGGGTGTTAATCCTTTTACTGGCGAAGATACTATTTTCAAAGCCAAGCCAGCACGCACAGTGGTTAAGGTTTTACCCTTGAAAAAAATGAAAGATATGACCAGCTAAACGTATTTTTCATTATCGTTGGAAGAATACTGAAAGTGGGGGCCATCGGCCCCCACTTTTTTTGTCTGGCTATTGGTCGGTGATTTTTAGGTTGGGGTTAACGTATCAATGGGCCAGCGGGGTTGTGCGCCAAAGTGTTTGCCTTGCTTCTGCCCTGTTGCCAGCCGCAATGAGCCGGCGAAGGCGATCATCGCACCGTTATCGGTACAGAACGCAGGGCGAGGATAAAAAGTTTCAAAGCCTTCTTTTTCCGCAAGTTGGGAAAGTCGCTCCCGCAAGGTGTGATTGGCACTGACACCCCCGGCAATTACCAGCCGCTTTAATCCGGTCTGTTGCAGCGCACGTTTGCATTTGATGGCAAAGGTCTCTGCGACAGCGTCTTCAAAGGCGCGAGCGATGTCGGCGCGAGTTTGCTGCGGGTTTATGTTGTCCGCAGTGTTGTCGCGTAATGTGGTGATGGCAAAGGTCTTGAGTCCACTGAAACTGAAATCGAGCCCGGGACGGTTGGTCATGGGTCGCGGAAAATGGAAGCGCTTCGGGTTGCCTTGTTTTGCCAGCTTCGCCAGAGCAGGGCCGCCGGGGTAATCCAGTCCCAGCAGTTTGGCGGTCTTGTCGAAGGCCTCCCCGGCAGCATCGTCGAGGGTTTCTCCGAGAATGGTGTACTGTCCCACGCCGTTTACCTCTACCAGTAAAGTGTGTCCACCGGAAACTAATAGGGCGATAAAGGGAAATGCCGGTGGGTTTTCTTCCAGTAATGGAGCCAGCAGGTGCCCCTCCATGTGATGCACTGCCACCGCCGGTATGTCCCAGGCCCAAGCCAGGCTGCGACCGATGCTGGTGCCTACTAATAGTGCGCCCACCAGCCCTGGTCCGGCAGTATAGGCAACGCCGGTGATATCTTTTTTGTTGCAACCTGCGTCGTTGAGTACCTGTTGAATTAACGGCAGGGTCTTGCGTACATGGTCGCGGGAGGCCAGTTCCGGCACCACACCGCCGTAATCCGCATGCAGTTCGATCTGACTATAAAGAGCATCGGCGAGCAGCCCATGTTCGTTATGGTAAAGCGCGATACCGGTTTCGTCGCAGGAAGTTTCGATGCCTAAAGTCAGGGATGGGGTTCGATAAGACACTTTTCTGTACTCTATTGGGAGTTTTTGGTCGGATACTTTGCATTTGTGCGTGTAAATGACTAGAATTCCCGGCTCGCTGCGTTGGCTGGGTCTTCGTGTCCTGTGGCACCGCAAAGTAAAGAAAGAATGTATCGCAAAGTATGTTTACTGTAAAAGGATTGGAAAACCAATGCCGAATGTTCGTGTAAGAGAAAATGAGCCCTTTGATATCGCACTGCGTCGTTTCAAGCGCTCTTGTGAAAAAGCCGGTGTACTCACTGAAGTGCGTCGTCGTGAATTTTACGAAAAGCCTACCCAGGCTCGCCAACGTAAAATGGCTGCTGCGGTTAAGCGCCAGCTGAAAAAGACTTCCCGGGATATCACGCGCCGCAAGCGTCTCTACTGATTCCTGATGTTTACTCCCTGCTGATTGCAGCAGAGAGTAAAGATTTCCTTATCTGTTTTTTTCCACTGCTCAGGTGATCTCATGACTGATTCAGCACTCAAGCAAAGATTGACTGAAGACATGAAAGCCGCGATGCGCAGCAAAGACAAACCACGCTTGGGCGTGGTGCGCTTGGTGCTGGCCGCTATTAAGCAACGCGAAGTTGATGAGCGTATCGATCTGGATGATGCGCAGGTGCTGGCCGTGCTGGATAAAATGGTCAAGCAGCGTCGTGACTCGGTAAAACAGTTTGAAGATGCAGGGCGTCAGGAACTGGCTGACCAGGAAAGCTATGAGATCAAGGTCTTGCAGGAATATCTGCCCGCTGCGCTGGACGAAGCCGAACTTGATGCGTTGATTGTTGCTGCTATCGACAGTGCCGGAGCTGAATCCATGAAAGACATGGGCAAGGTGATGGCTGTGTTAAAGCCCCAGGTACAGGGGCGGGCGGATATGGGTGCGGTTAGCCAAAAAATTAAACAGCGATTGGCCGGGTAGTACAAAGAAAGAGAGTAGTATTCGGGTGCAAAGACCTGATTGCTAGAAAAATCCGGGTTCTGGATGCTCACTCCTGATTACCTCCGTCTGTTCACACAAAGTTTTCGGGCTTATTATGCTGCCCCGGAAGCCCGGGCGTTATAGAATCCTCCCATGTCCGGCCGCATCCCCACATCTTTTATTGACGAGCTGCTAGTGCGCGTGGACATTGTTGATGTTATCGACAGTCGTGTGCAGTTGAAAAAGACTGGCCGCGAATACCAGGCCTGTTGCCCTTTTCACAACGAAAAGACCCCTTCATTTACCGTTAGTCCCGATAAGCAGTTTTATCACTGCTTCGGTTGTGGTGCGCATGGCTCGGCGCTGGGTTTTCTCATGGAATACGAGCATCTGAGTTTTGTGGAGGCTGTGGAGGAGTTGGCCTCCGGGGCAAGCATGGAAGTGCCGCGTGAGGCGGGCCAGGTTTTCAGCGGGCACAGCCATCAAGGTCTTTATGATGTCATGGAAAAGGCCACGCAATTTTATCGTCAACAGTTGAAGCAGCATGAGCAGGCGTCGCGTGCCACGGAATATCTCAAAGGTCGTGGTCTCACTGGCGAAGTGGCCGCTGCGTTTGAGCTGGGTTTTGCGCCATCGGGCTGGAATAATCTGGGTGCTTGTTTGCTGGCGCAGGGTGTAAACGAAACACAGCTGGTGCAAGCCGGGTTGATTGTGAAAAAAGACAGCGGCGGTTATTACGACCGGTTCCGTGAGCGCATTATGTTTCCAATCCGTGATCGCCGTGGCCGGGTGGTCGCTTTTGGTGGGCGACAGCTGGGTGGTGATGATGGCCCCAAATATCTTAACTCCGCAGAAACGGCGATTTTTCACAAGGGCCGAGAACTTTATGGTCTGTTTCAGGCTCGTAAGGCGGAGCGCAAGCTCGAACGACTACTGGTGGTGGAAGGTTATATGGATGTGGTGGCACTGGCGCAATTCGGCGTGCGCAATGCGGTGGCCACTCTAGGCACGGCCACTACACATGACCACCTGGAACGCTTGTTCCGGGTGGTGACGCAGATCGTATTTTGTTTTGACGGGGACCGCGCCGGACGACAGGCGGCATGGCGTGCGCTGGAAAATGCCCTGCCGGTATTGAGTGAAGGACGACAGATTCTGTTTATGTTTCTGCCCGATGGCGAAGATCCGGACACATTGGTGCGTAAAGAGGGCAAAGATGGATTCGAGGTGCGGGTCACAGACGCCACCTCATTTTCCGACTATTTTTTTGGCGAGCTTAGTGCTGCCGTTGATATGACGAACATCGATGGTCGGGCCCGGCTGGTGGAGCAGGCGCGACCATTGCTGGAAAAGCTGCCGAAAGGCGTATTTAGGCATATGATGGCCGCACGTTTGGCGGAAATCGCTAAAGTTGATGCTTCAGCCCTTGGTGGGCTGATGACGACAAGACAGTCGCCATCACGGGCTTCGTTTCGAGCAGCGCCTGTTAAAGGAGTGCCATCTCTCATGCGCACAGTCATTCAGCTGTTATTGCACCGGCCTGCACTGATTGCCTGCATTGATGACTGGTCAGTATTGCAGGGATTGGAGCAACCGGGGCTTTCTTTATTGCGGGGACTGGTTGAATTGTTGCAACAGAACCCACAACTTAGTTGCGGTGCCATTGTCGAACATTGGCGTGCCCAAGGACAGGGCGAAGAGGCAGGACACCTTGCCCGGCTGGCCGGGCAGTCGTTAATGCTGCCGGAAGACGGGTTGGAAACCGAATTTATCGCAGCGGTCGAAAAGCTGGCCATGCTGCGGGATGAGCAACGCTGGGAATATCTGGAATCGAAGGTGCAGCTGGGTTCGGCCAGCGATGCTGAAAAAAGCGAATATTTTGCGCTAAGCTCCAGAGGTCGTCAGCGATAAATTGTACACTAAATATACACTATCACCATGCGGTCGAAACTGGTCGCCAAAGTTCGGAAAAGTCGGTTATAATGGTCGGCTATTTTGGGTCGGTGTTGAGGGCTGGTCAATTACATGTCTATGAATGCAGAGCAACAATCGCAATTAAAACTGTTGATCGCGAAGGGTAAGGAACAGGGCTACCTGACATATCGGGAAGTCAATGACCACCTGCCCAGCGGTATTGTCGAGACGGATCAGATTGAAGACATCGTCCGCATGATCAATGATATGGGTATCGTTGTGCATGAAGTGGCTCCAGACAAAGACAGTATTGTGCTGTCTGAAGATGGCGTGTCCACTGATGAAGATGCGGCCGAAGAGGCTGCTGCTGCACTGGCTAAAATTGACAGCGATTTTGGCCGTACCACTGACCCCGTGCGCATGTACATGCGTGAAATGGGCACGGTGGAGCTGTTGACCCGCGAGGGTGAAATTGTCATCGCCAAACGCATCGAAGATGGCATTAACCAAGTGATGAATGCCCTGTCACATTATCCCGGTACTATTTGCACGGTATTGGATATTTCCGAGAAAGTGGAAGCGGGTGAAACCCGTCTTACCGATTTGCTTTCCGGTTTTGTGTCGGAAGATGATGAGATCCCCGCGCCTGCCCCCGCGCCAGCGGCAAATAAAAATGACAAGACATCTGAGAATGGTAAGTCTGATGATGAGGAAGAGGCTGTAGACACCGGTCCCGACCCTGAAGAGGTCAAAGAGCGTTTTGCCTCCATCAAAAAACTGTTTGCGCGCCACAATAAGGCTGCGGAAAAGTATGGCCGTGCAGATGAGCGGTGTACAAAAATGTATACCCAGATGGTCAGCGAACTGGCGGAAATCAAGCTGGTGGCCAAAGTATCGGAAATGCTGGTGTCCAATGTGCGCGAAATCGTGAACAATGTGCGCTCCCACGAACGGGTGATCATGGATATTTGTGTCAGCAAGGCCCGTATGCCGCGAAAGGATTTTATTACCTCTTTTCCTGATAACGAAACAGATCTGAATTGGCTGCAACGACAAATTGATGCCAAAGAAAGCTATTCTGCGGTGCTTGCGGATTATGCAGACGAAATTCGTCGCGCCCAAAATAAACTGGTGGCTTTGCAGGAAGAAGCGGGTATCTCCATTGGCGAAATCAAAGAAATTAATCGCAAGATGTCCATTGGTGAAGCCAAGGCCAGACGTGCTAAAAAGGAAATGGTGGAAGCCAACCTGCGTCTGGTGATTTCCATTGCCAAAAAATACACCAATCGCGGGTTGCAGTTTCTCGATCTGATCCAGGAAGGCAACATTGGCTTGATGAAAGCCGTGGACAAGTTTGAATACCGTCGTGGTTATAAGTTTTCGACCTATGCCACCTGGTGGATTCGTCAGGCCATCACCCGTTCCATCGCGGATCAGGCGCGCACCATTCGTATCCCCGTGCATATGATTGAAACCATCAACAAGCTCAATCGCATTGCGCGACAAATGTTGCAGGAAATGGGGCGTGAGCCCACGCCGGAAGAATTGTCAGAACGCATGGAAATGCCGGAAGACAAAGTGCGTAAAGTGCTGAAAATCGCCAAAGAGCCTATCTCCATGGAAACGCCCATTGGTGATGATGAAGATTCGCGTCTAGGTGACTTTATTGAAGATGCCAACCTGCTGTCGCCAGTGAACTCAGCCACTTTCGAGGGTTTGCGCGAAGCTACGCTGGATGTACTGGACGGCCTGACTGCCCGTGAAGCCAAAGTGCTGCGCATGCGTTTTGGCATCGACATGAATACCGATCACACGCTGGAAGAAGTCGGCAAACAGTTTGATGTGACGCGTGAACGTATTCGTCAAATCGAAGCCAAGGCTCTGCGCAAACTGCGCCATCCCAGCCGTTCGGACAACCTGCGCAGCTTTATCGACGCAGAAAAAACCGAACAGTCTTCGTCGGGGTCTTAGTCAGCGGTCTTTATCGGCCCCGCAATTTTCCTGATTGCGGGCAAGGTGTTAGAATTTCCCACGTTTGGGCCTGTAGCTCAGTTGGTTAGAGCAGGGGACTCATAATCCCTTGGTCGTAGGTTCAAGTCCTACCGGGCCCACCATAAAATCAATGGCTTACGAAATCCCGCCATGTGCGGGATTTTTTATGTAGACGATATGTAGGCAGGGCTGGAGGGTGCAAGTTGCTTTGAAGGTCTTCGTGTTGCTGGTTTGATTTCACCTCCGGCCACCAATCAAATCAAGCAGTTATCCATGCTTTTACTTTGATTCAAACATTCGATTGAGAATTTAAAGAATAATTCCGAAAAGGTCGATGCGCTAACTAGGTAAGCGTATTGCGAGCACCAAACTCCAGCCCCAAGCCCTCGTGTTAGCTTTCTAATCATTTCATGCAAAATCAAGGCATTCTCACGAAAACCTAAGCATTTTCTGTATTTATAAGTGGTTTCTATATTTATAAGTGGCTTTCTAGTTTTGTAAGCACTTTTCTGGATTTTTAAGCGCTTTAGGGGTAAAGCTATGAGGAAGGAAATTTATAGACTAAAGTATAACTAATAAAACGTGCATGTAAAGGCTGAGATGAAAGCAATAGGATATAGCTATCTAAACAAATACTACAACTTGCTGCTCCCAAAGCTTGGAG
>Ga0256830_1000530_pt1 | contig 29958 bp, 27 predicted proteins | sample 128326metaG_FD_190537 | JGI IMG/M metagenome (GOLD analysis project Ga0256830, IMG submission 190537) | Hydrothermal vent microbial communities from Lau Basin, Pacific Ocean - 128-326 | ecosystem: Environmental > Aquatic > Marine > Hydrothermal vents | place: Pacific Ocean: Lau Basin | collected... | reverse complement strand
GGCCGATGCCCATACGCTGCTCCTGACGGACACGCTGGACCCCAACACCAGCTTCCAGAGCTGTGCGCCGGCTCCCTGCTCCTACGCCGGTGGCATCGTGAGCTGGCAATTGGGCGACCTGGGCCGCTTGGGCGGGCAGGGGACGGCGACCCTTGTCGTGAAGGTGGCCAACAACTTGGATGACGGCGTGCTGCTCACCAACAGCGCTCGCTTGGCCGCTCAGGATGACGGTTACCCCACCACGGCCTGGACCACCGTCACGGTCAGCAGTGCTCCTGATCTCTGGGTGAACCTGTCCGACGGCCAGCTCGGGGCAGGGGTCGGAGAGCGGCTGACCTACAGCCTGAACTACGGTAACGCGGGCAACGGGCCGGCCTACAGCGTGCGCATCACCTTCACGCTGCCGGAGTACAGCAGCTTCGATGGTTGCCTGCCGGTCGCCGGGTCCACTTGCAGCCTCGTCAACAGCCGTCAGGTCCTCCTTCAGATGGACCGGGTGGATGCCGACACCGACCACACCGCTCAGGTCTTTGTGAAGGTGAACGAGACGCTGCTGGCTGGTACCCGCTTCCTCACGGCGACGGTGGTGCTCACCACTCCAACGCCGGGTGACCCACCGGATAACAACGGTGACCAAGACACGGATGTAGTCACCACCCATCCTGATCTCCAGATCAGCGTGGACTACATAGACACGCCGCCCTATCCGGGCAAGGTGGTGACCTTCACCGTCCACTACACCAACAACGCCGCCATCGGCACGACGGGGGTGGTCCTAACGGCGACCAAGCCTCCTTCCGTGACCTATGTGGGGCCTGGGGCGCTCTGGCAGGAATCGGCCAAGTCCGCGGACGTCCTCTACCTGGCGACCGGGGACCTGTCGGCCTGGATGACAGGCACCCAGCAGTTCGCCATCCAGGTGCCCTTGACCTTCACCCGAGAGATGACCAACTTCGACATCCGCTTCTCCATCGGAGATAGCGGGATCAGCGGGGCCGAGGCCCGGCCTTCGGACAACCAGATAGTAGCGCCGCTGGGGGTGCCGGACCTGACCATCGTGGACGTGGTGGTGGAAGGGAAGGTCTGGGGCAACCAGGCAGGGGTCGTCCAGGTGGTGATCAAGAACCAGGGGACCGGCACGGCCTGCAACTCGGTCCCCGGTCCGGACTCCCCGCCGGACTTCTGTGCGCCCTTCTTCGTGGACCTCTACGTGAACCCGGACCCGCCGCCCCAGTCCTACCCCTACGATCGGTACGGCGAGTTCTACAGCAAAGTTGAGCCCATTCCGGCGGGCAAAGTGGTCACCATCCCCATTGCTTTCTTGCCGCTATCTGTCCCGCCTCGGTTCTTCTACGTCAAAGTGGACAACTTCCGAGAAGACCCCTCCCGGCCCTACTCGCTGGTGCCGGAGTACGAAGAGTACAACAACGTCTTCGGACCGGTCCGGCCGCCCTACAGCACCTACCTGCCGCTCGTCATACGCGGTCGGTGATGTGCAAGGGTGTCCCTGGTCGCTTGAGGAGGTGATACGAAGAGGCCAGGCAACGCTGCCTGGCCTCTTTTCTCTGGTAGCGGGGGAGTTGGTCTTGGAGCGGTAAGGGGGCTGAGCCACCCCAAAGCAAGAAAACCCCTCCGGGAACCCGAAGGGGGGCGTGCCCTCACCCGACGGCCTCTCGCCTCGGGGGAGAGGGATGGTGGAATGCAGCGCAGCAGGATAAATCGGCTAGAGGAGGTGGACAAGGATCCCCTCAGCGCCCGGCCAACCTACTGGGGTTGAGCCTGCTGCTGCTGTAGCGCCTTGTTGAGGTGGTGCATCAAGCGGGACTTGCGCCGGGCGGCGTTGCGCTTGTGGATAATCCCCTTCTCGGCGGCCTTGTCCAGGGCGCTGATGGCCAGACGCGCCATCTCCTGAGCCTCTTCCAGCTTGCCCTCGGCGATCAGGCGGCGCGTTTTCTTGATGAAGGTCCGCGCCCGCCCCCGGTAGTAGCGGTTGCGAAGCCGCCGGCGCTCAGCGCTGCGCAGTCGTTTGATGGCCGATCTCGTGTTCGCCAATCTCCTTCCCTCCTGACATCCGGGATTCGTCGCTTTTGGGGCCGTCCCCTTCCTACGTAGCAGGACGTAGCAGGGCCGAAGTATACCGCAGTTCCGCCCATTTGTCCAGTCGCCCGTTTCGACGTATAATCCCAAGTCCTACGGAATTCCCGGTACGTCAGGAGCCAGCGATGAGAACGAAACGACGGATTGCTCTGAAAGCCTCCCTCTCCCTTTTCCTCCTCCTCCTTCTCCTCCTCACCGCCTGTTCCTTGGTAGCGCCGACGAAGCAAGGCGGCGAAGCGGGGCCAACGGTCCGCGTCAGCCGGGTGGTGGATGGGGATACCATTGAGTTGGAGGATGGGCGCAAGGTTCGCTACATCGGCGTCAACACGCCGGAGCGCGGTCAGCCTTTTTACGAAGAAGCCACCGACTTCAACCGCCGACTGGTGGAAGGGCGGCGGGTGCGGTTGGAGTTTGACCTGGACACGATGGACCAGTACGGTCGCTTGCTGGCCTACGTCTGGGTGGACGACACGATGGTCAACCTGGAGATGGTCCGCCAGGGATACGCCAACGTCTACACCGTGCCCCCCAACGTGAAGTACGAATCCCTCCTCCGGGAGGCCGAACGGGAAGCGCGGGAGGCCGGCCGGGGGCTCTGGGCCGCTTCCACAGCCTCTGTGCGCATCACCCAGATCAACGCTGACGCACCCGGCTCGGACCGAGAGAACCCCAACGGGGAGTGGATCGAGCTGATGAACACGGGGGATGCACCGGTGGACCTGACCGGTTACACCCTCAAGGACGAGGCCAACCACATCTACACCTTCCCCTCCTTCGTGTTGGAGCCGGGCCAGAAGGTGCGCGTCTACAGCGGTAAGGGACGGGATACGAAAAAAGCCCTCTACTGGGGGCTGGAGAACGAGGCCGTCTGGAACAACGACGGCGATGTCGCGTTCTTAAGGGATTCCCAGGGGAACCTGGTGGATACCTTTGCCTATTGAAGTGCTTTTGACATCCGTTGCCACCCTGCCAGCAGCCCACGGTCAGGCGGTGAGGGGTCTAACTTCGGGCGTGGTGCTTCTGGATTCCGGGCTGGACCAAGACCTTTCCGGAGGTGTCCTTTGTCACGCTCTTCCCCTGACCCCAAGTTGGCCTTCCTGGCGGGGTGGCTCCTGGGCCGCCATCGCCGTAAGGCGGGTATCTCCCTCCTCTTCCTGCTGGGAGGACTGTTCGGCTGCCTGATGGGGGGGATGCTGGTCATCTTCGGCACCCCCGTGAGTTGGGGGCGGTCGCGCCAGGTTGCGGCCCTGCCCCGGCCGGAGCCGGCAGCGCTCTCCTCCTTGGCCCCGGGGACGTCCATCCTGCTCTCGGCTCGGCTGCCCGAAGACGCCCCCGCCGGCCCCTACGGCCTGGCCCTCTTCTACACCGAGCGGCGGGTTGCCGACCCTTCTGCCGCCGGCGATGGTGAGAGGGGCACAACCCGTTCCTCCCGGTGGCAGCGGGAGCCTTCGGAAGCCTTCTCGGTGCCTATGCGCCTGGAGGACGGGACCGAGATCACCGTGCAGGTGCTTCCCACCGCTGCTTTCCTGAACGCCCACCGCTTTGAGGAAGGAGCGGAGGGGGCGGAGGATTCCCAGGAGGCACGCCGCTACGTGGGCTACTTCCCCGGCCAGGCGCTGACGCTGGAGGGGACCTGGGAAGGGGAAGAGTGGCTCACCGCCCGCGCCCTTTACGCCGGATCGCCCCAAGCTTATGTGTCCTACCTCTCCGGCTTGCCGGTTCAAACCTTCATCGGCGGGCTCGTCTGCTGGGGGGTGAGCATCCTGTTCCTGATCGTGGGGGCTTTCCTCCGGCTGTTGGGGAAGTAGGAAGCGCTAAAGGCTGAGGCATTGAGGACCGAGGACTGTGTGACCCACTGCTGGCGGCCAACCGCCGGTCAAGGGAGGTGTCAAGGGCCGAGGCACCGAGGGCCGAGGGGTGTGTGACTGACCGCCGGCGGCCGACCGCCGACCACCCAACCCCTTGACCACTCGCCCCCCCGACCACCTGACCACCTGACCGCGCCGACGATTCGGTATTGAAAAAGCTGATTTTGTGACGAATCGGCACGAAACTCTTGACTTTTGTGCCGATTTGTGGTAAACTACCGGCCAGGATCGCGGAATCGTCATCGTGTGACCGCGACCTGGCCGGCTTGCTTCGCCCCCGCCAACCGTGCCGGCCGCCGACAGGTTCCCGAGCACCTTTCCCCCTGATCCCGATGAGCCCTCAGAATCCCCCAGACCCCAATAAGATTGACGCAATGGACCGCCAGATCATCGCCGCGCTGAAGGAGGATGGGCGGATGCCCTTCGCCCAGATCGCCCAGCGGCTTGGCGTCTCCCCCGGTATGGTCCGCCAGCGCTTCCACCGCTTGGTGCAGGAAGGCGTCCTCCAGATCGTCGCCGTCACCAACCCCCTCCTCATGGGCTATCCCACGATGGCCCTCATCGGTGTTAAGGCCGACGGCAACCGCCTGGAGGAGATCGCCGAGCAGGTAGCCGCCTTCGACGAGGTGATCTACCTGGTCCTCTGCACCGGCAGCTACGACCTGCTGGTGGAGGTCGTCTGTCGGGACAACGACCACCTGCTCCGCTTCCTCACCGAACGCCTCTACAGCGTCGAGGGCGTGCGCGACACGGAGACCTTCATCTACCTGAAGATCGTGAAAGAGATCTACTCCTGGGGGTCGCCGGAGGGGGAGCCCCGGAACGGGCACGATCGGGAGACGGACGTTCCGCGACGACAGGGCTGAGGTCAGGCCGAAAGGGGTTGGGGTGGGGCCCCGGGACCGAGCGATCGGTCGCGGGCTCCCACCCCCGGTCTTTCCACACCACAGGAGGAACGATGAACGCACAGGAGATCGTCCGACTGAACCGGGAGTACACCTTCTTCTCCTGGGCGGTCCAGGGAACGGTGGACCCCATCCCGATGGCGCGGGCCGAGGGCGTCTACTTCTGGGACGCCGAGGGGCGGCGTTACCTGGACTTCGCCTCCCAGTTAATGAACGTCAACATCGGCCACAGCCATCCCCGGGTGATCCAGGCCATCAAGGAGCAGGCGGACCGGCTTCTCTACGCCGCCCCCTCCTTCGCCACGGAGGTGCGGGGCGAGTTGGGCCGCCGGCTGGCCGAGATCGCTCCGGGCGACCTGAAGAAGACCTTTTTCACCCTGGGCGGGGCCGACGCCAACGAGAACGCCATCAAGATCGCCCGTCTGGTCACCGGCCGCCAGAAGATCATCACCCGCTACCGCTCCTATCACGGCGCGACCTATGGAGCCATCACCGCCAGCGGAGACCCCCGCCGCCTCCCCGTCGAGCCCGGCATTCCCGGCGTCGTCCACATCCTGGACCCCCACTGCTACCGCTGCCCCTTCGGCCAGGAGCCGGAGAGCTGCCACCGGGAGTGCATCGCCCACGTGGAGCAGATCATCCGATTCGAGGGGCCGGAGAACGTCGCTGCCCTCCTCATCGAAGGCGTGACCGGCACCAGCGGCATCATCGTTCCCCCTGACGACTACTGGCCCCGCCTGCGGGAGATCTGCGACCGCTACGGCATCCTGCTCATCGCCGACGAAGTGATGAGCGGCTTCGGGCGCACGGGCGAGTGGTTCGCCGTCAACCGCTGGGGCGTCGTGCCCGATATGATCACGATGGCCAAGGGGATCACCTCCGGCTACCTCCCTCTGGGAGCGGTCATTGTCTCCGAGCGGATCGCCGACTACTTCGAGGACCACATGTTCTGGAGCGGGCTCACCTACAGCAGCCATCCGATGTCCTGCGCCGCCGCCATCGCCACCCTCCAGGTCTACGAAGAGGAGAAGCTGCTGGAGCACACCCGGCAGATGGAGCGGGTGATGGCCGACGAGCTGGCCGACCTCCAGGCCCGTCACCCCAGTGTGGGCGACGTGCGGGGCCTGGGTCTCTTCTGGGTGCTGGAGCTGGTGAAGGACCGGGAGACGCGGGAGCCGTTGGTGCCCTGGAACGCTCGACCCGATGAGCTGGGGCCGACGCCGGCGCTGACCCGCTTCATGCGCGAGCACGGCCTCTACACCTTCAACAAGTGGAACTGGATCTTCCTCATCCCGCCCCTGCCCATCACCGCCGACCAGATCGCCGAGGGGCTGGCCGTGGTAGACGAAGCCCTGAAGATCGCAGACGAATTTGCGCGATAAACGTTGAATCCACAAGGAGGAGGATTATGAGACGTTTCATTCGCTCCTACGGATCCCTGCTGCTCGTGTTGCTCCTGGTCGGTGGGCTGGTGCTGACGGCCTGCGGTGGAAAGGCGACCCCCACGGCGGCCCCTACCCAACCCCCCACCCAACCCCCCGCTCAGCCTCCTGAGGAGCAAGAGATGGCGCCGACCGAGCCCCCCGCCGAGGGAGAGGCCGACATCCTCCCGCCGGACCGGGTGGAGGCCGGTGAACTGTTGGTCTACAGCTACGAGGAGACCGTCACCGATGAGTTCCTGGACGGCTACCGGGAGACCTACCCCCAGGTCAAACTGCGCACCGCCGTCTATGGCGAGTTGGACGAGGCGGTGGCCAAGCTGCGTGGCGGCTACAAGGCCGATGTGCTCAACCCTTGCGTGGACTACATCCCCATCCTGACGAACCTGGACCTGCTGGAGCCGGTGGACACTTCCCTCATCCCCCGCTGGAAGTACCTCTTCCCCTTCTTCCGGGATATGAAGGAAATCCAGGCCGGCGAGGGGAAAGTCTGGATGGTGCCGGTGGATGCCGGGTTGGAGGGCATCATGTACCGCACCGACAAGATTGACCCGCCCCCCACTTCCTGGAACGACCTGTGGAATCCCAAGTACGCCGGCCACATCGCCATGCAGGACTACGCCCGCAACGCCATCGCCGTCGCGGCCCTGGCCCTGGGCTACGAGGACCCCTTCAACCTGACCGAGGAGCAACTGCAGAAGGCCAAGGAGTACCTCATCCAGCAGAAGCCGCTCCTGCTCAACTACTTCGAGTCGGACACCGAGATCCGGGAGCTCTTCAAGTCGGGCGACGTCTGGATCTCCTTCGGCTGGACCGCCGACGCCCGCACCCTGCGCGAGGAGGAAGGCGTCCCGGTCGAGTACATCTCGCCCAAGGAAGGCGCTCTCTCCTGGGTCTGCGGCTACAGCATCCTGAAGGGCACCAAGATGCCCTATGCCGCCCACGCCCTGCTCAACCACTACCTGAGCCCCGACCTCCAGTACATCGAGGCCACCGACTTCGAGTACTTCGTCGCCAACCAGCAGGTGCTGGACCTGCTGAGCGATGAGGAGATCGCCCTGGTCGGGCTGGATCGTCCCGAAGCGGTCCAGGAAGCCCACGTCGAGATCACGCCTCCCGATTACGACCGCTGGTTGCAGGTTTGGGAAGAGGTGCTGGCCGCGCCGTAGGCTGAACCCAAAGGGTGCCCGGCATCAGAGCCCGGTGTCGGCCACCCACCGATGGAGAGAGCGATGGTCGAGCAGGCACCCGGTTTGGAAGTACGCCACCTGACCAAACGATTTGGAACGCTGACGGCGGTGGATGACGTCTCCTTCTCCGTCGCGGCCGGCGAGTTCTTCTCCCTCCTCGGTCCCAGCGGCAGCGGTAAGACGACGATCCTGCGCATCATCGGCGGCTTCGAGGTGCCCGATGCCGGGGAGGTCTACCTGGGCGGAGAGCAGATCACCTACCGGCCGCCGGAGAAGCGAGACGTCAACATCGTCTTCCAGAACTACGCCCTCTTTCCCCATCTCAACGTCTTCGAGAACGTTGCCTTTGGACCACGCCGCCAGGGCTGGCCGGAGGCGAAGATCCGCCAGGAGGTGGGCCGCCTCCTGGAGATGGTCCACCTCACCGGCTACGAGAAGAAGTACCCTCGCCAGCTCTCCGGCGGCGAGAAGCAGCGGGTCGCCCTCATCCGGGCCCTCATCACCCGCCCGCAGGTGCTCCTGCTGGACGAACCCTTGGGGGCTCTGGACCTGAAGATCCGCCAGCAGCTCCAGCTCGAGCTGGTCAACATCCAGTACGAGGTCGGCATCACCTTCATCTACGTTACCCACGACCAGGGCGAGGCGCTGACGATGGCCGACCGCATCGCCGTGATGGACCAGGGGCGCATCCTCCAGATCGGCGATCCCAAGATGATCTACGAGCACCCGGTCAACCGCTTCGTCGCCCATTTCATCGGCAACACCAACCTCTTCGAGGGGAAGGTGGTGGAGGTGGCCGGCGACCGGGCACGGGTGGATGTGCCCGGCCTGATGGAGGTCTGGGGGGTTCCGACCCGCCCGGTGACGGTCGGCGCCTCCGTTACCGTCTCCGTCCGACCCGAAAAGGTGCGCATCGCCCGACGGCGCCCCACCGACCCCGGCTACAACGCCGTCGAGGGGGTTGTCGAGGACCTCATCTACCTGGGCGTCAGCACCGAGTTCATCGTCCGGCTGAAGAACGGTCACCGGGTGCGCGTCTTCGCCCAGAACATCAGCCGGGAAGACGAAATCTGGACCATCACCTGGGACGACCGCGTCTGGGTTTACTGGCGTCCCGAACGCAGCCTGATCCTGACGGAGTGAGGACCGATGAGCCCATCGAGGGAGAGCGAGCACCAACGGACGGCCATCGAACCCCGCATCGTAACTCCTCCGCCGGGGCCGAAGAGCCGGGCCTACATGGAGCGGGAGAAACGGCTCTTCTTCGCCGCCTGGTACACCGACAAGGATGTGCCCCTCATTATGCGGCGCAAGCGGGGCTGGCTCATCGAGGATGTGGATGGCAACCGGTACATTGATATGGCGACGGGCTGGGCTTCGACACCGCTGGGGGCCGGCTACGAGTCCGTTATCGAGCGGACCATCGAGGTGCTGCGGGAGAGCGGAGGCGTCGAGTGCACCGACTACGTGACCGACGTCCACCTCTTCGACCTGGCGGAGAAGCTGGTGGAGATCTCGCCGCCGAACCTGACGCGGGTGGCCCCGGACACGACGGGAACGGAGGCGGTGGAGGCCGCCCTGCGGCTGGCGCGGGAGAAGACGGGCCGCTACTTCGTCATCACCTTCCACGGCTCCTTCCACGGGGGCAACTATGGAGCGGCCGGTGCCGGCCCCCTCTCCCCCGACGTCACCCGGGGCATCAAGGAATACATCCACGGCTTCATCCACGTCCCCTATCCCACCTGCTATCGCTGCCCCTTCCGACAGACCTACCCGGCCTGTGGCCTGGCCTGCCTGGACTACATCGAGGACGTGGTGCTGCGCTACGAAACCACGCCCGACCAGATCGCCGGCGTCCTCTACGAGCCCATCCAGGGGGAGAACGGCGTCTACATCCCCCCCCACGGCTGGATCGAAGGGCTGCACGAGATGGGGCGCAAGTACGGCTGGGTGATGGTGGACGATGAGGTCCAGACCGGCTTTGGGCGGACGGGGAAGATGTTCGCCATCGAGCACTGGCCGGGGGTAGAGGTGGACCTGATGCCCCTGGCGAAGGCCCTCTCCGGTGGGGCGCTGCCCATCGCCGCCGTCCTGGGCACCGATGCGGTGATGACCGCCTCCGACGAGATCTACCTGGGCGGCACCTTCGCCTGGCAGCCGGCCGCCTGTGCCGGTGCCCTGGCCGGCATCGAAGCGATGGAGCGGGAGCGGGTCCTGGAGAACGTCGCCCGCCTGGAGCAGATCGCCCAGGAGCGGCTGGCGTCGCTGGTGGACCGCTACGAGATCGTCGGCGACGTGCGCATCAAGGGGGTCTACATCGCCCTGGAGTTCGTCGAAGAGAAGGAGAGCAAGCGACCGGCACCGACCCTCACCCGGGCCATCCACCGCCGCCTCCTCGCCAAAGGGCTGATCGCCATCCACGAGGCGGGGCTCTGGTGGATCCGGCTGCTGCCGGCCCTCAACATGCCCCCCGACCTCTTCCGCCGGGGGTGCGACCTCATCGAAGAGGCCGTCGCCGAGGTCTCCCGGGAGCAGGGCAGAGGAGTGGCCTGATGACGACGCTCGCAGTGGCCCAGGAGCAGGACCGCTGGCGCAGGACGGTGCAGCGATACCTGGGGTTGACGCTCAACGTCTTCCCGCCCTTCATCTACCTGTTGCTCCTCTTCTACGCGCCGATGGCCATCCTCCTGGTGATGAGCTTCTGGAAGTCCGGCTTCATGACGCTGGAACCGGCCTTCACCCTGGCCAATTACCGGGCCTTCTTGACCAGCCCTATCCACCGGCGGGTGCTCTTCAACACCTTCGTCACCGCAACCGGCGCGATGGCGGGGCTGGTGATCGTGGGCTACCCCATTGCCTACTTCCTGGCCCGCGTGGCCCGGGGGTACGATGCCCTCGTCATCTACCTGCTGATCATCCCCGTGGAGATCAACTACCTGGTGCGCATCTACGCCTGGAAGATCGTGCTGGGGCGGGCCGGCATCATCAACAGCCTGCTGATGGGGCTGGGGCTGATAGACGAACCCCTCCGCTTCCTGCTCTACAGCCGGACGGCGGTGGTCATCGTCCTCATCCACGAGTGGCTTCCCTATGTGGTGATCCCCATCTACGTCGCCCTGAAGGGGATCGCGCCGGAGGTGCTGGAGGCGGCGCGGGACCTGGGAGCGGGGCGGTGGGGGGTCTTCCGCCACATCCTGCTGCCCCTCAGCGTGCCGGGGCTCTTCGCCTCCTTCGTGCTCGTCTACATCCCGATGCTGGGGGAGTTCGCCGTGCCGGCCATCGTCGGGGGGCCCGGCGGCTACATGCTGGGCAACGTCATCGAGTCCCAATTCCTCTCGGCCGGCAACTGGGGCTTGGGCGCGGCCATCGGATTCGTGTTGCTCTTCGTCACCATCCTGCTGGTGGCCATCGTCATCAAGGTAGCCGGCGTCGAGGAGCTGATGTGACGGGGAGGGGCCGATGAAGCGACTGCGCGAAGGGCGGTTCTGGTTGGGGCTCTACACAGCGGCGGTGATCCTGCTGCTCATCTACCTGCCCATCGTCTTGCTCATCATCTTCTCCTTCAACGACTCGACCATTATGAGCCTGCCCTGGAGCGGCTTCACCCTCCGCTGGTACGAGAAGGTGCTGAGCCGGGAGGACCTGCTGGAGGCCCTGTGGAACTCCTTCTGGGTGGCTGCCATCGTCACGCCGGTCAGCCTGGTGCTGGGGGTGATGGCCGCCAACGGAATGGCCCGCTACCGCTACCGGGGGCGCACCCTTTTCACCGGGTACATTGCCATCCCCTTCGTGATGCCCTGGCTGCTGCTGGGGATCGCCCTGCTCCTCTTCTTCAACTGGCTGGGCCTGCCCCTCTCGATGTTCACCGTCATCTTGAGCCACATCAGCTTCGACGTGCCGTTGGTGGCCGTGATCGTGGCCGCCCGCCTGCACCAGTTCGACCCGGCGTTGGAGGAAGCGGCGCGGGACCTGGGGGCGGGGCCGCTGACCGCCTTCCGCCTGGTAACGCTGCCCATCATCGCGCCGGCCGTCATCGCCGCCGGCATCTTCGCCTTCAGTTGGTCCTTCGACGCCTTTGTCGTCACCCACTTCGTCATCGGTTCCCAGGTCACCTTTCCCATCTGGGTTTGGTCGGCCCTGCGCTATCCTCAGAACCTGCCCGTCATCAACGCCGTCTCCAGCATCATCGTCGTCGTGGAGATGCTCCTCGTCTACCTGGGCGAGCGTATGCGGCAGAAGGGGGGGGAAGGGATGATCTTCTAGCCCACCTCAGTTTTACGGGGTCGTCCATCTGCTTTACTTTTGGAGCACATCCAGGTTATAATCTGTATCAAGAGCGCTCTGCCAAAAAGGATTAAGGCTCGTTGTTCGTCTTTTCGGGATCGCATTGCTACGGGAGGTAGGTGGCTATGAAGAACCTGGAGGAAATGGTCAGACAGTTGCCGCCTGAGCTGCAACAGGAGGTAGCGGAGTTCATAGACTTCCTGTTGGAACGACGAAGGCAGAGGTCTAAAGGAAAACCGAATTTCCGATGGGCAGGAACGCTCAAGGACCTGCGCGAACAGTATACTTCCGTGGAGCTCCAGCACAAGATTGCAGAGTGGAGAGGGGCTTCCAAGTGAGGCTGCTAATAGACACCAATATCGTTCTCGAGGTGCTCCTGGCCCAGGAGCACGCTGATGAGGCCCGTGCCTTGTTATCGGCATCGGATAGGGTTGATCTATTCCTCTCCGATTTTGCTGTCCATTCCATCGGATTGCTGCTGTTCCGTCGTGGACTGCACGGCGTCTTTCGGGAATTCCTAGAGGATGTGGTGCAGCGGGCCGGGGTAGCGGTAGTTGGCTTGAGGGTTGGGGATATGGAAGCGGTGATTAACGCTGCCCAGAAGTTCCGACTGGATTTTGACGATGCCTATCAGTATGTGGTGGCTGAAAAGTATGCTTTGAGCATTGTCAGCTTCGATCAAGATTTTGACCGCACGTATCGTGGAAGGAAAACACCTGCGGAGGTGATTGCAGAGTAGGGGGGCCTATGTCGGTTCCTGACTCTATCCTCTACCTGACGGATGCGGATGTTCAACGAACGTTGAGCGTCGCCGAGGCGGTGGACCTGGCCGAGAAGGGGATCCGGGCCGACGCGGCCGGCCGGGTCGTCGGCGACAAGTTCTACATGCCCGTGGGCGACGCCGGCTTCATCAAGCCCTTCGCCGGCTACATGGCCGGCGAGACGCTGGCCTTCGTCAAGACCTTCAGCTTCTTCCCCGACAACCCGGAGCGGTTTGGCCGCTCGGCTACCTCCTCGGTGGTCCTCCTCTTCGACGCCGAGACGGGCCTGCCTGTCTGCATCATGCAGGCCGGCTGGGTCACCGCCCTGAAGACGGGCGCTTCGACCACCGTGACCGCTGCCACCCTGGCCCGGCCCGGAGCCGACACCGTCACCATCTTCGGCGCGGGCGGGCTGGGCCGGATGCACCTGCGGGCCCTCACCCACCGCTTCGCCCTACAGCGGGCCTACGTCGTGGACATCCTGCCGGAGGTGGCCGCCTCCTACGCCGCCGAGCTGGGCGCCGAACTGGGCCTGCCGGTGGAGGCCGTCCCCCTGGACGAGCGAGAGCGGGCCGTCCGGGCCTCGGACCTCATCATCACCGTCACCACGGGCAACCAGCCCCTGGTGGAGCGGGCCTGGCTGCGTCCGGGGGCCTTCGTCGCCCGCCTCGGCTCCTACCAGGAGGTCGCCCTGGACGTCATCACCGAGGCTGACAAGGTGGTCGTGGACAACTGGGGCTACGTCCGACCCCGCATCCCCGAGCTGAAGGTGCTGGCCCAGGAGGGCCGTTTCGGTCGGGAGGACCTCCACGCCGAGTGGCCGGAGATCGTCGCCGGACGCAAGCCCGGCCGCGAATCCCCCGACGAGGTCATCGTCTACATCGCCCTGGGCATCTGGGGGGAGTACGCGGCCATCCTGCCCGAGGTCTACCGGCGAGCCCTGGCCCTCGGCCTGGGAGAGCGGCTGACCCCCTGATCCCCGGTGGATGATAGACCTCACGCACCACGCCATACCCACGACGCGATACGCAGGAGGAACCGTATGCGAGCCTTGGTCCTGGGAGGCGCGGGGGCCGTCTGTCGGGAGGCCACCCGCGACTTGGCGCAGTACAGCGACTTTGACGAAATCGTCGTTGCCGATTACAATGTGGCGGCGGCCCAGGCCCTGGTGGACGAGATCGGCGATCCCCGGCTGCGGGTCATCGCCTTCGACGCCAACGACTACGAGGGGATGCTGCGCCTCTTCCCCGGCTTCGACGTCGTCGTCAACGGCCTGCCCTTCAAGTACGACTACCCGGTCAACAAAGCCTGCGTCGAGGTGGGGGTGAACGGGCTGGACCTCTCCAGCGACGATCCCCAGTTCGCCCTCCACGACGAGGCGCTGGCGAAGGGGATGCTCTTCGTCCCCGGCGTGGGGGCGACCCCCGGCATCACCAACATGATGGTCCGGCGGGCGTCGGAGGTGGTGGACCGGATGGAGCGGGTTGAGATCTACTTCGCCGCCTTTCGTTGCCTGGCCCCGGCCCCCGGCCTGCTCCAGACGACGCTCTGGGAGTTCAACCCCGAGGAGGGGGAGCGCGAGGCGGTCTACTTCGAGGACGGCGACTGGCATCCGGCCCCGCCCCTCTCCGGCGAGCAGGTGGTGCGCTTCCACGAGCAGATCGGAGAGCAGAAGGTCTACTACGTGCCCCACGACGAGGCCAACACCCTGCCCCGGTCCTTCCCCACGCTGCGCCGGGCGGCGGTGCGGGGCTGCTTCCCGCCCCACGTGATGGCACTGATGGGGGCGCTGATGCGGGCGGGGCTGCTCTCCCGTCGGCCCGTCACCATCGGCGGGGTGGAGATGCCGGCCATTGACGTCGTGCGGGCGCTCTTGGCCGACAGCCCCTTCGCCCGCGAGAACCCCGTCTGGGCCTATGGGCTGGTCGTCGAAGTGACGGGCGAGCGGCAGGGCCGGCGGGTGACCTGCACCTATCGCAACCACCACCCGCCTCAGGAGGTCTGGGGAGGTGAGTCGGCCTACTTCAAGAACGTCGGCATCCCCCTCTCCATCGGTGCCCAGCTCATCGCCCACGGCGAGACCACCGGCCGGGGCGTCCTGCCGCCGGAGCGGGCCTTCCCCACCGACCGATTCTTCGCCGAGCTGGCCCGCCGGGGGATCACGGTCGAAGAGGAGATCGTTGAAGAGGGGGAACTGGTCTAGGAACCCTCCCGCAGGCCCTCCCCACGACCTGGAGGGCGTCCCAGGCGGTCTCCGACGGACCATCGGTGTCACCGGGCACCGTGTGACCTGCGGGAGGGTGACAAATCGGCCAGAAGACCCGCAATCACCAGGAGGAAACGATGGAGTACGGCACGCTCAAGAACTACGTCAACGGAGAGTGGGTTCCTTCCCAATCCGGTGATCTCCTCGAGGTGCGCAATCCGGCAACCGGTGAGCTGGTCGCCCGGGTGCCCCTCTCCACCGAGGATGAGGTCAATCGGGCGGTGGCGGCGGCGAAGGCGGCCTTCCAAGAGTGGCGGGAGACGCCGCCGATGGTTCGCGCCCGCTATATGTTCCGCCTCAAGGCCCTGATGGAAGAGCGCTTCGAGGACCTGGCCCGAACCATCGTCCAAGAGCACGGCAAGATCCTGGACGAGGCGCGGGGAGAGGTGCGCCGGGCCATCGAGAACGTTGAGGCAGCGGCCGGCATCCCCTCCCTGATGATGGGCTACAACGCCGAGGACATCGCCGTGGGGATTGACGAGGAGTGCATCCGCCAGCCCATCGGCGTCTTCGCCGCCATCGCCCCCTTCAACTTCCCGGCGATGGTTCCCTTCTGGTTCCTGCCCTACGCTGTGGCCACCGGCAACACCTACATCGTCAAGCCGTCGGAGGTCTGCCCCGTCAGCCAGAACCGCCTCTTCGAGTTGCTGGACGAGGCCGACTTCCCACCGGGGGTCGTCAACCTGGTCAACGGGGCCAAAGGGGTCGTGGACGTGCTGCTGGCCCACCCGGACGTGGCCGGCGTCTCCTTCGTCGGCTCGACGCCCGTGGCCAAGTACATCTACGCCACCGCCGCCGCCCACGGCAAGCGGGCCCAGTGCCAGGCGGGGGCCAAGAACTGCCTCGTGGTGATGCCCGACGCCGTGCTCGACCGCACCGTGCCCAACATCCTCAGCTCCGCCTTCGGCACGGCGGGGCAGCGCTGCCTGGCCGGCGCCCTCGTCCTCGCCGTGGGGGAGGTCTACGAGCCCCTCAAGGCCCAACTGGTCGAGGGGGCCTCCCGCATCAAGCTGGGGTACGGCCTGGAGGAAGGGGTCCAGATGGGGCCGGTCGTCTCCCGCAAGGCGAAGGAGCGCATCCTGGGCTACATCGAGAAGGGGCTGGAGGAGGGGGCCGAGCTGATCCTCGACGGTCGGAACGTCCGGGTGGAGGGCTATCCCAACGGCCACTTCGTCGGCCCCACCATCTTCGACCGGGTGCGCCCGGAGATGACCATCGCCCGCGAGGAGATCTTCGGGCCGGTGCTGGGGATCATCCCCGTCGCCGACTTCGACGAGGCGCTGGCGATCATCGAGGGGCTGCCCTACGGCAACGCCTCCTCGATCTTCACCACCAGCGGCAAGTGGGCGCGGGAGTTCAAGTACCGGGTGCGCACCGGCAACGTGGGCGTTAACATCGGCATCGCGGCCCCGGTGGCCACCTTCCCCTTCGGCGGGATGAAGGACTCCTTCTTCGGCGACCTGCACGGCCAGGGCCGCGACGCCATCCGCTTCTTCACCGACTGCAAGATCGTCATCACCCGCTGGTTCTGACCGGACGTGCGGCACGCAACGCGCATCCCGCATCTCGTGGGGGAGGACCGACGTGGAACTGGGAACGTTCGGGGCGATTCTGAAGTTCGCGCTGGAGCTGGAGGAGCGGGCGGCTGCCTTCTACGAAGCGGGAGCTCGGGGGCGGCTGGCCGAGGACTTCGCGGAGCTGGCCCGGGGCTCCCGCAAGCGGCACCGGCGGCTGGAGCAGGCCCGGCGGGAGCTGGTGAACGAGATGATCCTGGAATCCATCACCGGCCTGGAGGGCGAGGCGTACACTGTGGATCTGGACGCCACGGTGGACGAGGCGGAGCGGCTGCGCCAGGCCGAGCGGCTGGAGGAAACGGCGGCCCGCTTCTACCGAGATGCTGCCGCCAAGATGCCCATCCGGGAGATCGTCCGCCTCTTCGAGCGGCTGGCCCGCGAGAACGACCGGCGTCGCGCCCGCCTCCCATAGCCTGCCGCGCTCCATACGCATCACGCATCACGCAACATGGAGTTTCCTATGGCACGAGACCTGACCAAGACCCGCGCCCTCTTTGAACGGGCCAAACAGGTGATCCCCTACGGCGTCAACTCCAACTTCCGCTACTGGGGCGATGAGGAGACCCTGGTGGCGACGCGGGGCGAAGGGGCTTACATCTGGGACGCCGACGGCAATCGCTACATTGACTACCGGCTGGCCTTCGGCCCCATCATCCTGGGCCACGCCTACCCGGCTGTGGTAGAGCGGGTGGCCGAGGCGATCCGTGACGGCACCACCTTCGCCTGGACGACCCCCCTGGAGGTCCAGGTGGCGGAGCGGATCGTGCGGATGACCGGTGTGGACCAGGTGCGGCTCTCCAACACGGGCACCGAGGCGACGATGCACGCCCTGCGCATCGCCCGGGCCTACACCAGTCGGGAGCGGTTCATCAAGTTCGAGGGCCAGTACCACGGGATGTACGACTACGTCCTCTTCACCACGGCCGGGACGCCGGCCTCAGCCCTGGGCTCCCGCCGCAACCCCATCAACGTCCAGATGAGCTCCGGCATTCCCGAGGGCATCCGCCGCTACGTCATCAACCTGCCCTTCAACGACGTGGAACGGCTGGAGGAGACGGTGGAGGCCCGCTGGCACGAGCTGGCGGCCATCATCGTGGAGCCCCTGTTGGGCAACGCCGCCGGCATCCTCCCTCGCCCCGGTTGGCTGGAGAAGATTCGGGAGCTGTGCGATCGGTACGGCATCGTCCTCATCTTCGATGAGGTGAAGACCGGCTTCCGCATCGCCAACGGCGGGGCGCAGGAGTACTTCGGGGTGCGGGCCGACCTGGTGACCTATGCCAAGGCGATGGGCAACGGCTTCCCCATCGCGGCCATCGGCGGGAGGCGGGAGGTGATGGCGACGGTGGAGCCGGGGCGCGTCTCCCACGGCGGCACCTACACCGGCAACGCCGTCGGCACCGCTGCCGCCGACGCCACGCTGGAGGTGCTGGAGACCAAGCCCATCATCAAGACCATCTTCCGGCGGGGCCGGCAGCTTATGGAGGGCATCCACGAGATCCTGACCCGGGCTGACATCCCCCACGCGATGACCGGGTTGCCGCCCATCTTCAGCTTCATCCTGGGGACCGATGAGGAGCCGGTGGACTTTCGGGGGTACATCCAGGGGGACGAGGACCTCTACGAAGCGCTGGTGATGGCTCTCATCGAGCGGGGGGTCATGCCCGATGCCGATGGTCGGGAGCCCTGGTTCCTCTGCTACAGCCACGACGAAGAGGTCATCGCCGACACCCTCACCGCCTTCGAGGACGCGGTCCGGGAGGTGAAGAGCAGATCCTAGTACAGTCACCAAGGCCACAAAGGGCTCAAAGAACACAAAGACGAAACGTGATCTTTTTGTCTCATCGTGAACTTCGTGCTCTTTGTGCCCTTTGTGATTCCATAAGCTGGCCTCGCCTCTCTCTGGGGCGTGGTGGTCACCAAGGCCACAAAGACCTCGAAGGACACAAAGACAAAACATGATCTTCTTTGCCTCGTCGTGAACTTTGTGCCCTTTGTGCCCTTTGTGGTTTCCTGAATTGGTCTCGCCTCTCCCTGGGTTGTGATGGTCACCAAGGTCACAAAGACCTCAAAGAACACAAAGACGAAACGTGATCTTTTTGTCTCATCGTGAACTTCGTGCCCTTTGTGCCCTTTGTGGTTTCCTGAATTGGTCTCGCCTCTCCCTGGGTTGTGATGGTCACCAAGGTCACAAAGACCTCGAAGGACACAAAGACGAAACGTGATCTTCTTTGTCTCATTGTGAACTTCGTGCTCTTTGTGCCCTTTGTGATTCCATAAGCTGGCCTCGCTTTTCTCGGGGCGTGGTGGTCACCAAGGACACGAAGATATGCGGAAATGCACAAAGACCAGGGGCAAATAGATGTCAGGGAAGAGCCGACAGAAAAAGGTGTTCTTGCCGATCCCGGCGGAAGTCGAGCAGATGGGACGAGCTCTGCTTGATGCGGCTATGGAGGTCCATCGCCATTTGGGACCGGGCTTTCTCGAGCGAATCTACGAGGATGCCCTGTGCTACGAACTCCGTCTGCGCGGCATTCCTTTCGAGCGCCAGAAGGTCATCAACGTTCCCTACAAAGATATTCTCATCCCAGGGCAGCGGCTGGATGTTCTCGTGGGTGGAGTGGTCATCGCGGAGATCAAGGCGGTAGAGGCCATAGGCTCTATTCACGAAGCCCAATTGCTGTCCTACCTAAAGGCCACCGGCCTTCGGCTCGGCTACATTTTGAACTTCAACGTTCGCTTGCTCAAACACGGTATACGTCGTCTGGTTCTCTAGGCGTGGTGATCACCAAGGACACAAAGACCTCGAAGGACACAAAGACAAAATATGATCTTTTTGTCTCATTGTGAACTTTGTGCCCTTTGTGCTCTTTGTGGTTCCCTGAGTTGGTCTTGCCTCTCCCTGGGGCGTGGTGATCACCAAGGCCACAAAGGGCTCAAAGGACACAAAGACGAAACGTGATCTTCTTTGTCTCATTGTGAACTTCGTGTCCTTTGTGCTCTTTGTGGTTCCCTGAATTGGTCTTGCCTCTCCCTGGGGCGTGGTGGCCACCAAGGCCACAAAGGGCTCAAAGAACACGAAGACGAAACGTGATCTTCTTTGTCTCATTGTGAACTTCGTGTCCTTTGTGCTCTTTGTGGTTCCCTGAATTGGTCTCGCCTCTCTCTGGGGCGTGGTGGTCACCAAGGCCACAAAGGGCTCAAAGGACACGAAGACGAAACGTGACCTTTTTGTCTCATTGTGAACTTTGTGCCCTTTGTGCTCTTTGTGGTTCCCTGAGTTGGTCTTGCCTCTCTCTGGGGCGTGGTGGTCACCAAGGCCACAAAGACCTCGAAGGACACAAAGGCGCAATGTGGTCTTTTTGTCTCATTGTGAACTTCGTGTCCTTTGTGCTCTTTGTGGTTCCCTGAGTTGGTCTTGCCTCTCTCTGGGGCGTGGTGGTCACCAAGGCCACAAAGGGCTCAAAGGACACAAAGACGGAAGTAAATTTCTTTGCCTCGTTGTGATCTTTGTGCCCTTTGTGGTTCCATACCTTGCAATCTCTAGGAGGGAACGATGCCTTTCGGATACCACGGGAAGGTTTTGCACGTTCACCTGTCGGAGGGGCGGTTGGCGGTCGAAGAGCCCGACGAGCGCTTCTACCGCACCTACATGGGCGGCAGCGCCCTGGGACTCCACTACCTGCTCCGACACACACCGGCCGGCGCTGATCCCCTGGGGCCGGAGAACACCCTGATCCTCTCCCTGGGCGTCCTCACCGGTGCGCCCATCTCCGGCCAGAGCCGCATCACCGCCACGGCCAAATCCCCCCTCACCGGCGCTGTGGGGGACTCCCAGGCGGGCGGCTTCTTCCCCGCCGAACTGAAGTTCGCCGGCTATGACGCCATCGTCATCCACGGGCGTGCCCAGGAGCCCGTCTACCTCTGGATCCACGATGGCGAGGCGGAACTGCGCCCCGCCGGCCACCTCTGGGGCAAGACCACCGGCGAGGTCGAAGACCTCCTGAAGGAGGAGTTGGGCGACAACAAAGTGCAGGTCCTCCAGGTCGGGCCGGCCGGTGAGAAGGGCGTCCGCTTCGCCGCGCTCATCAACATGGCCAACCGGGCCAACGGACGCACCGGCATGGGCGCGGTGATGGGGAGCAAGCGCCTCAAGGCCATCGTCGTGCGCGGCAAGATGCGCCCTCCGCTGGCCGACCCCAAGGGGCTGAACGAACTGGCCCGCTGGGGAGCCTCTGCCTTCCCGGAGTCCGACGTCTACGGCTTGGGAATGCTGGGCACTTCGGAGATCGTCCGCTCCCAGAACAAGCGGGGTGGCCTGCCCACCCGCAACTGGACGAGCGGCTACTTCGAGGGGGCCGAGGCCATCAGCGGCCACCGGATGGCCGAGACCATCCTCAAGGAGCGGGACACCTGCTACGCCTGCACCGTCCGCTGCAAGCGGGTCGTCGAGGTGACCGAAGGTCCCTACCGCGTGGACCCGCGCCATGGCGGACCCGAGTACGAGACCATCGCCACCTTCGGCTCCTACTGCGGTGTGGACCACCTGGAGGCCATCGCCTACGCCAATCAGCTCTGCAACATGTACGGGATGGACACCATCTCCTGCGGCGCGACCATCGCCTGGGCGATGGACTGCTACGAGCGGGGGCTGATCACCCAGGAGCAGACGGGGGGGATTGACCTGCGCTTCGGCAACGCGGAGGCGATGGTCCAGATGGTCGAGTTGATCGGCCGGCGGGAGGGCTTCGGGCGCATCCTGGGCGAGGGGTCGGCCCGGGCCGCCGAGATGCTGGGCGTCGGGCAGGACCTGGTGGTGGCGGTGAAAGGACAGGAGATGCCGGCCCACATGCCCCAGGTCAAGCGCTCCCTGGGCCTCATCTACGCCGTCAACCCCTTCGGGGCCGACCACCAGTCCAGCGAGCACGACCCCTCCTACCGCCACTACCCGGAGCGGATGGCGGAGATCGGGCTGACGAACCCCCAGCCGGACCGGGTACTCAACGAGGAGAAAGTCCGCTTCGCGCTGACCACCGAGTGCCTCTACTCCTTCCTGGACTCCGTCAACGTCTGCCAGTTCGTCTTCGGACCGGCCTGGCACCTCTACAGCGCCGGCCAGTTGGTGGAGGCGGTGCGGCGGGTCACCGGCTGGGACGTGACCATCGAGGAAGTCCTGCGGGTGGGGGAGCGGCGGTTGAACATGTTGCGGGCCTTCAACGCCCGCGAGGGGATCGGGCGGGAGGCCGACCGGCTGCCCAAGAAGCTCTTCCAGGCGCTGAAGGGCGGCCCCACCGACGGCGTTGCCCTGACCGAGGAAGAGATCGAGCAGGCCAAGGACCTCTACTATGCGATGGCCGGCTGGGACGTTGCCACGGGCACGCCGACCCGGAGCAAGCTGGAGGAACTGGGGCTAGGCTGGGTGGCCGACGGGCTAGGGGTGTAAGGGCTTCACCAGGTGATGGGAACAAGGCCTGAGGAGGCGATTGCTTCATCCCGGGTCAGTACTCCTGCTACGGGATCGCGCTGGACCAGTGCCGTACCCACGATCAGGCTATCGTGGATGTCTAGGCCGAGGGGGGCCTTGCTCACCACGCTCAGATCAACGGGATAGATGGTACAGCGTGGATCGGTGCTCAGCACGCGCACGACCTCGTCCAAAGTCTGGGCAAAGCGTCCTCGGTGGCCTAGGTACTTGATCTCGGCCAGCACGATGGCAGGAATGATCAGGTGGGCGCTTTCGTCCTCGAATATGGCCTTGGCGCGAGCTCCCAACCGTGGATCATCGCTCAAATACCAAACCAATGCGTGGGTGTCTACCACATAAACCTTCATAGCGTCTCATTGGGGATGGCGTATTCAGAGGCCTTGATGGTCTCGTAGTCAAAATCTGCGCCTTTCCAAAGCCCCCGCAAGTCGGTGAGCTTGGTCGGGCGGCCGTCGGCTGCTGCTTCCCTCTGCGCCCAGGAGAGCAGTGTCTCCACCCTGGTTTCCAAGGCTTCCACATAGGTCTGGAGGACTCGGAGGTCTTCACGGATCTGATCCAGCTCGTGAAGGAGTGTTGTGTTCATCTCTCGTCTCCTCTCCCCTGCATTTTGCGGGAACGTTTCCAGCCTATTATACCACATTACGGAAGGAGAGGCACGATGAAGATCATCGTTCTCGGCGGCGCAGGGAAGATGGGCTGCATTGCGGTGCAAGACCTGGTCCAGGACCCCCGCCCCGACGAAGTGGTCATCGCCGATGTCAACGAGGCCCAAGCCCGCGTCGTGGCCGACTACCTGCGCAGCCCCAAAGTGACCGTGCAGCCGGTGGACCTGCGGGACCGGGAGGCCCTGGTCCGGCTGCTGCGGGGGGCCGACGCCTGCCTCAACGCCACCGTCTACTACACCAACTTGGCCGTGATGGAGGCTTGCCTGGAGGCCGGCGTTCCCTACACCGATCTGGGCGGTCTCTTCCACACCACCCGCCGGCAACTGACCCTGCACGACCGCTTCGTCGAAGCCGGCCTCAGCGCCGTGCTGGGCGTCGGCTCCGCCCCCGGCATTCCCAACGTTCAAGCCCGTTACGCCGCCGACCGCCTGGAGACCGTCGAGAGCATCCGCATCTACGACGGCATCAAGCCGCCGCCGCCCGACGACCTCCGCTTCACCTACGCCGTCGCTACCATCGTGGACGAGCTGACCCAAGCCCCGATGGTCTACCGGGATGGGGAGTTCATCGCCTGTGAACCCCTCAGCGAGTTCGAGGACTACCCCTTCACCCCGCCCATCGGCATCCAACCGGTCCACCTCTCCCTTCACTCGGAGGTTGCCACCTTGCCCCTCACCTTCCGCGAGAAGGGGCTGCGGGAGTGCACCTTCAAGATCAACTACTGGGGGATGGCTCCCCAGGCGGTGGAGAAGGTCCGCGTCCTCGTGGAGTTCGGCTTCGCCGGCCGGGAGCCGGTGGAGGTGAAGGGGCGGCCGGTTGTGCCCCGGGACCTGCTGGTGGCGCTGCTCTCGAAGCACGTTCCCCCCATCACCGACTTCCTGGCCCCGCCCACCAACCATCCCCCCAACTGGGTCAAGGAGATCGTCACAGAGGTGCGGGGGATGCAGGACGGCCAGCCCGTCACCTACCGGCTGGGGACCCTTACCACCAAGGGGGCGCTGCCCACCGGCGTCGCGCCGGCCCGCACCGCCATCTGGCTGGCCCAGGGGCGCATCCCGCCCGGCGTCTATCCTCCCGAGGCCGTCCTGGAGCCGGAGCCCTTCTTCCAGGAGCTGGCCCAGCGGGGGATCGTCACCCAGGTCAGCGTGACCTCCCGTCTGGCGGGGTAGGGGGGCGACCCCTCTGTGAAAAATCCCCGGTGATTACCCATATCTTTGGAGATAGGGAGACTAGCCGTCCACGAATGGGGCACGAATACACGAATTAAGGACCGCCTCATTCGTGCATTTGTGAGAAATTCGTGGACGGCCTGCTACGGACCACTCTCTCGCTCACTTGTGGGTAATCACCGCAAAATCCCTCTTGACATCCTCAAGCCTTTGTGGTAGAATGGAACCGGTTCCAAACCAGCGGAAAGGGGAACAGTGGGCACGACAATCCGGGATGTCGCCCGCCTGGCAGGGGTGGGCGTGGGAACCGTCTCACGGGTGTTGAACAACAGCCCCCAGGTCAGCGAGGCCACCCGCCGGCGGGTCCTGGAGGCGATGGAAGCCCTCAACTACGTCCCCAACCCCTTCGCCCGTCGCCTCTCCCTGGGGAAGGCGCTGAGCCTGGCCGTCATCGTTCCCTTCTTCACCCGCCCCTCCTTCGTCGAGCGCCTGCGGGGAGTTGAAGCCGCCATCGCCGAGACCGAGTACGACCTGATCGTCTACAACGTGGAGAGCGTGGCCAAGCGGGATGCCTACTTTCGCACCATTCCCCGCCCCGAGCGGATTGACGGCCTGCTCATCATCTCCCTCTCCCCCTCCGATGCCGATGTCGCCCGCTTCCAGAGCGCCGGCGTTCCCACGGTGCTGGTGGATGCCCATCACCCCCGCCTGCCTCGGGTCGTCATTGACGATGTGAACGGCGGGTACATCGCAACCTGCCACCTGCTGGAGTTAGGGCACCGGCGGATCGCCTTCCTGGGCGATCGCTATCCCAACCCCTTCAACTTCACCTCCAGCCATCACCGCTACCTGGGTTACCGGCAGGCCCTGGAGGAGGCGGGGATCCCCTTCCGACCGGAGTACGTGGTCACAGGCGACCACGGGCGGACGGAGGCCCGGGAGATGGCCCACTACCTGCTCGGCCTGTCCGAGCCGCCCACTGCCATCGTCGCGGCCAGCGATGTTCAGGCCCTGGGCGTGCTGGAAGCGGCTCAAGAGCGCGAGGTGCCGGTTCCCCAGGCCCTCTCGGTCATTGGCTACGATGACATCGAGATCGCCGAGTACATCCACCTGACCACCATCCGCCAGCCCCTCTTCGACTCGGGGTGGCGGGGGGTGCACCTACTGCTGCGGATCATTGAGCGGCCACTGGAGGAGCCCATCAGCGACCGGCTGCCCATCGAACTGGTCGTGCGGGCGACCACCGCACCGCCGCCCGCCTGAGGGATCAGAAGGGGCCGGGGGCGGGCGGTCGCCCCCAAGGGAGGCAGTATGCACTCAGGAACCTCTTTTTTGTTGGCCGGGTCTGGAACCGGTTCCATACCTCGGGGTGAAACCGCTCAGACCGGGGGAGGGATCTCATCCCCGCAGCCCTCCCGGCCCCCTATGTCGCCGGCCTCGGCCGCTGATTACGACCTCCTAGCCATCGGCGAGGTCCTGGTGGACCTCATCTCCGAGCGGATGGTGGCTTCGCTGGAAGAGGCCCGGTCCTTCCGTGCCTTCGTTGGAGGGCAGGTGGCCAACGTCGCCCGCAACGTCAGCCTGTTGGGCGGGCGGGCTGCGGTGGTAGGCTGTGTGGGCGATGATGGGTTCGGGCGCTTTATCCGGCGCGAACTGAACGCCGTCGGCGTGGTGACCGAGTACCTTCGGTTGGTGGCCGGGGTGCCTACTACCCTCTCCGTCATCACCCGCCACGCGACCACGCCCGACTTCCTCATCTTCCGGGGAGCCGACACCCGGCTCTCCCCGCCCCAGGTTCCCGTGGAGGCCATCGCCCGCAGCCGGGTTGTCCACGTCTCCGCCTTCGCCCTCTCCCAGGAGCCCAGCCGCGAGGCTGTCCTGCACGCCCTCCAGCAGGCCCGCGAGCACGCTTGCTGGACCTCCCTGGACCCCAACTACCACCCGCGCCTGTGGGCCCCCGACGGTGAGGCGTTGGAAGTGCTCCGCCATGCCTGCACCCTCGTGGACCTGACCAAGCCCTCTCTGGACGATTGCCGGCGCCTCTTCGGCCCCGGCCTCTCCCCCGACGCCTGTGTAGACCGCTTTCTGGAGTGGGGGGTCGGACTGGTGGCCCTGACGATGGGCCACCGAGGGGCGCTCGTGGCCCTGCAGAGCGGGGAGCGATGGCCCATCCCTTCCCACGACGTGCCCGTGGCCGATGTGACCGGAGCCGGCGACGCCTTCTGGGCCGGTTTGATCCTGGGGCTCCTGGACGGTCTCCCCCCCCGCCGGGCGGGCGAGTTCGGTCAGCACGTCGCCGAGATGAAGCTGCGCACCTTTGGCCCTCTGGACCGCCTGCCCGACCGACGCGCCCTCTACCGTCAACTCTGGAGGGAGGTCCCCCCGCCGTCCACCCCGAAAGACGAAGGCAAGCGCGACGATGAAGCACGAACGTGAGGTCGAAGACCGACGCTGGAAATCCCGGAAAGGAGGTGAGGACCGAACGTCCATTGCATTGCTTGAGGTTGCCCGTTGATCTGTCCGCCCCTGTAAGACACGCAAAGGAGGAACGCCATGTTTCGCAAATCTCTTCTCCCGTTGACCCTCGGCCTGCTGGTGCTGGCGCTGGTCCTGGCCGGCTGTGGTGGCAAGGCCACCCCCACCCAGGCGCCGGCCCCCAAGGCCACCGAAGCACCGACCGCTCCCCCCAAGAAGGCCGAACCGGTGACCATCAAGGTCTGGTTCCACTCCGGCCGGGGGGAGGAGCGGGATGTGCTGGAGTCCCAGATCCAAGAATTCAACACGATGCAAGACGAGGTCAAGGTGGAAGCGGTGCAGTTGCCCGAGGGCAGCTACAACGACCAGGTGAACGCCGCCGCCCTGGCCGGTGACCTCCCCGACCTGCTGGACTTCGACGGCCCCTTTATGGCCAACTACACCTGGGCGGGCTACCTGCGCCCTCTGGACGACTTCCTGAGCGCCGACCTGCGCGATGACCTGCTCCCCTCCATCATTGCCCAGGGCACCTACCCTCCCGATGGCAAGCTCTACTGCATCGGCACCTTCGACTCCGGCCTGGCCATCTGGGGTAACAAGGCTTACCTGGAGAAGGCCGGCGTGCGCATCCCCACCAGCGTGGAGGATGCCTGGACCCGTGAGGAGTTCGAGGACGCCCTGGCCAAGCTGCAGGCCCTGCCCGAGGTGGAGTGGGCGCTGGACCTGAAGCTCAACTACGGTCGGGGGGAGTGGTTCACCTACGGCTTCTCGCCCATCCTGCAGTCTATGGGCGCCGACCTCATTGACCGCACCACCTGGCGGAGCACCGGCACGCTCAACAGCGACGCCGCCGTCGAGGCGATGACGATGTTCCAGGACTGGATCAACAAGGGCTACGTGGTGCCCGCCGATGCCGGCGATGCGATGTTCTACGGGGAGAAGAAGGCTGCCCTCGCCTTCGTCGGCCACTGGATGTGGACCCCTCACAAGGAGGGGCTGGGGGACGACCTGATCCTGCTGCCGATGCCCAAGTTCGGCCAGAAGGCAGCCACCGGCATGGGCTCCTGGTGCTGGGGTATCCCCGCCACGTCGGAGAAGGCCGAGGCAGCCTGGAAGTTCCTCACCTTCCTGCTGGAGCCCGATCAGATCCTCAAGATGACCAACGCCAACGGGGCCGTTCCCTCTCGCAAGTCGGCGCTGGAGAAGTCGGACCTCTACGGTGCCGGCGGCCCCCTGAACATCTTCGTGCAGCAGTTGGAGACCATCGCTGTGCCGCGCCCTCAGCATCCGGCCTATCCCACCATCACCGCCGCCTTCGCCGAGGCGGTGGACAACATCATCGCCGGAGCAGATGTGCGCGGTGAACTGGACAAGGCGGCCCAGAAGATTGATCAGGACATCGAAGACAACCAGGGCTACCCGCCCTTTGGACCCTAAGCGGGAGCGCCTTTCCCCACTGCCCTGGGGGGCCAGGAACAGCGCCCCCCAGGGCGCTTTTCCCCGTTCTCGACCGGTCTCCCCGTGAGGCCAAGCGTGCGCGGAGGCAAGCGCGGGAAGGAGGCAAAGGGATGCGCTTGAACCTGAACCGGACAAGGCGGGAGGAGCTGACCGCCTGGGCCTTTTCCGCGCCGGCACTGCTTCTGTTGCTCCTCTTCCTCATCATCCCCTTCGCGATGGCCTTTGGCCTGGCCTTCACCGACCAGCGGCTGATCCCCGGCCCGCTGCCCACCCGGATCATCGGGCTGCGCAACTTCGTCCGGCTGCTGAATGACGAGGTCTTCCGCAAGGCCATCCTGCACAACTTCATCTTCGCCCTCGTCGTCGTGCCCGTGCAAAGCGGTCTGGCCCTGGGCCTTGCCCTCCTGGTCAACCAGAAGCTGCGAGGTGTCGCCGCCTTTCGGGCCATCTACTTCCTGCCCACCGTGACTGTGATGGTCGTCGTGGCCGTCGTCTGGACCTTCCTCTACAGTACCGAGGGGGGGCTCATCAACGAACTGTTGCGCCTGATCTCGGGGGGCCGGTTGGGACCCTACCGCTGGCTGGACGATCCCAAGCTGGCCTTTCCTGCCATCATCATCCTCTCCATCTGGCAGGGGGTGGGCTTCCAGATGATCATCTACCTGGCCGGCCTCCAGGAGATCCCCCTCGACCTCTACGAAGCGGCTTCCATTGATGGGGCCAGCCGTGGGCAGCAGTTCTGGTACATCACCATGCCCGCCCTGCGCAACACCCACATCTTCGTCCTGGTGACCACCACCATCCTGGCCTTCAAGCTCTTCACCCAGGTGGAGGTGATGACCCAGGGCGGCCCCTTGGACGCCACCCAGACGATGGTCCTGCACATGGTCAACATGGGCTACCGGCAGCTCAAAGTGGGCTACGCCTCGGCCATCTCGGTGATCTTCGTCCTGATCGTGTTGACGATCTCCCTGATCCAGCGCCGGCTGCTGGTGGAAGAGCGGGAGGTGGCATAATGCCAGGATACCGGACACGACAGCGCCTCTGGAAGGTGGTGGGATACATCCTCTTGGGCCTCTTCGCGCTGATCTTCCTCGCCCCCCTCGTCGTGATGATCGTCTCCTCCCTGAAGGCCGACGAGCTCCAGCTCCTGCGGGAGATGGGGACGATCCGGGCCTTCATCCCGACGCGCCCCTCGCTGCAGAACTACTTCGACGTCTTTCACCGCATGCCCTTTCAGCGCTTCTTCCTGAACTCGGTCATCATCGTCTCCTCCATCGTCCTCCTGGGCCTCTTCGTCAACAGCCTCATCGCCTTCGCCCTAGCCCGGCTGCGCTGGCGGGGACGGGGCTTCATCCTCTCCCTCATCATCGCCCTGATCATCATCCCCTTTGAGGGGATCGCCGTGCCCCTGCTGCTAGAGGTCAACCGCTTCGGCTGGCTGGACAGCTACCACGTGCAGATCATCCCCTTTATCGCCCATCCCTTTTCCATCTTCCTGTTCTACCAGTTCTTCATCGGGATCCCCAAGGACTTCGACGAGGCGGCGCTGGTGGACGGCGCCAGCTATTTCCGCATCTACTCGCAGCTCATCGTGCCCCTTTCCCGTCCCGTCTTCGCCACGGTGGCGATCCTCCAGTTCAAGGAGTACTGGGATGCCTTCCTCTGGCCTCTGATGGTGACCCGGGGCTTCGAGTACCGGCCCCTCACGGTGGGGATGCAGACCTTCTTCGGCCAGTGGCCCCGGGAGTGGGGGGACATTATGGCCTTCGCTTCGATGACCAGCCTGCCGGTGCTGCTCCTCTTCCTGGCTTTCCAGCGCTGGTTCATCCAGAGCGTCGCCTCGACGGGGGTTAAGGGATAGTTTCTCGGTGGTAACGGTTCACCCTCCCGCAGGTTAGGCGCGTTTCCGACGCGAGACCGTGCTTCAAATAGCCCATCGGGGCTGAAAGCGCCCTCGACTGGTGACCTGCGGGAGGGTAGACGGATTCTGATAAACCGTTCTTGGAGTCGTCCTCTCCCATCCGCTCAATCCGTTCTCAAATGAGTGTGACCAAAATGGGTTGGAGGCGGTAGAAGCGCAACGCCTCTGCATCTCTCTCCCAACAGCTTCCGGTCACGCTCGGTTCAAAAGCCCCCAGAATCCCTGAAGCACTGAGGGAAGTGAAGACACTGAGCCGTCGTCCCCCACCCGTTCAATCCGTTCCCCAATCCGTTGACAGCTCGTCCGCCCCGACCACGGCGGGAAACACGAAGGGCACCAAGAGCTCAAAGAGCACGAAGCGGTGCGAAGGTCTGGACAAGCCCTCTTGGGAGCCCCCCCAT
>Ga0256830_1000529_pt1 | contig 30020 bp, 27 predicted proteins | sample 128326metaG_FD_190537 | JGI IMG/M metagenome (GOLD analysis project Ga0256830, IMG submission 190537) | Hydrothermal vent microbial communities from Lau Basin, Pacific Ocean - 128-326 | ecosystem: Environmental > Aquatic > Marine > Hydrothermal vents | place: Pacific Ocean: Lau Basin | collected... | reverse complement strand
CGAAGCCCTCGGGATGGGAATCCTCCTCGAAGTCGTCGACCCCGACCAGCTCGCGTCCCGTGTCGACGAGCTGGCCACCACGATCGCCTCGAAGCCCGCCCACTCGGTGCGGCTGGCGAAACGGCTGCTCCGCCACGCCCGGACGATGGATCTGGAAGGGTTCCTGGACCTGTCCGCCGGCTACCAGGCGATCGCCCACCACACCGAAGGCCACCGGGCGGCGATCGAAGCCTTCTTCGCACGCCGTGAGGCGCGCCGGTCGACGTCACCGTGAAACGTCGAAGCCGATCTTGACGAGGAGACGCAGCAGCGCCGGTGCGGGTTCTTTGAACTGGGCCGGCCGCAGCACGTCGTCGAAACGTTCCATGAAGTCGACGAGCACCTCGGCCACGTGCCCGATGGGGATCGTGTGGAGGTCGTCGGTGCCTGCCCGCCCGAACGCCACCAGACGGGTCCGGACCGTCGCCCCACCGCCCCGGGCCGAAACGACCGACAGTCCGCCGTCCTGGAGCGCAGAGACCACCTCACCGACGTCGGTGCCGTAGATCCATTCGACCCGGCGCAGCACCGAATGCAACACCTCGTGTCGGGTCAACGCCGGGTTGAACACCGCCTCGCCCTGTTTCACCTCCCCGACGATCACGTCGATCATGTCGTCTTCGAGGCGGAGCGCGTCGTCGGAGATGAGGAGGAGATGGCAGTCGTCGGGTGGATGGACGTCGGCGGCGTACACGTCGCCGGGAAAACGGAGCGCGACGATGTCGACGTCGGTGACCGTCTCGTACTCCCCTTTCTCGTTTTTCGCCTGCACCTCGAACTCGCTCAACGTCAGATAGCCGTTGAGACGCAGGTACGACTCGACGAGATTCACCGCGACATCCATGAGATCGTCTATTGTGCCGCCCCTCAGGGGCAACCTCGGAAATGGGCCGCCCGGCCCATTTGCGTCTTCGGGCTTGTGGAGCAAGCTGTGGACAACCCAGCGTGGTGTCGGATGGGAGGACCATGGACCCGCTGATCGAAGCAATGGAGGGGGTCGTCGAAGACCTGTACGGCCATGTCCACCGTGTCAGCTCGGTGGCCGTGGAGGTCGGCCGGGAGATGGGTCTCGACCAGGCCGACATCGACCGCCTCACCATCGTCGGGGTCCTCCACGACGTCGGCAAGATCCACGTCGACCCGGCCATCCTCGCCAAACCGGGCCCCCTCATCGGCGACGAACTCCTCGACATGAGGAAGCATCCCGAGTTCGGCTTCGCGATGACCGTGGACCGTTTCGACCGGGCGGTCTCCGAGGCGATCCTCTACCACCATGAACGTTTCGACGGCGCCGGATACCCCCTCGGTTTGAAGGGCGAGGAGATCCCGCTCCTGGCCCGGATCGTGCTCGTCGCCGACGCGTTCGACGCCATCACCAGCCACCGGGCCTACCAGCCGGCGATGCCCGCCGACTACGCCATCGCCGAGATCACCACCAACGCAGGCAGCCAGTTCGACCCGACGGTGGTCGAAGCGTTCCTGTCGGTGGTGGAACGGGGAGCCCTCCTCCCCCCGGGACCTTCGGGGATCGGGCTGGCTGCACGCTGACCCCGCCGGCCGGCGGCCCTCAGCCCCCGAGAGCCCAGACGTTCCCGTCGGCGGTGACGACGAAGACCGCCCCGTCCACCACCACCGGCGCCTGCTCCACCTTCGCGCCGAGGTCGACCGCCCACAGTTCCTCTCCGGTGGCGCCGTCGACGGCCCGGACCCAACCCTGCTGTGTTCCCAGGTACACCACGCCGTCGGCCACCACCGGCGGGGTGGTGATCACCGATTCGGCCGTGTAGGGGAGCCAGCGGAACTGGGTGGACGGGTCGGTCGGGTCGAAGGTGGAGGGGTCGAGGCGGAGGGCGAGGAGACGCTGACGTTCCAACAGGTACAGGGTGTCTCCGTCGACCGCCGGCGGGAGGAGGATGGGGACGGAGCTGGCCGGATACACCGAGCTGCGTCCCTCGGGGACACCTCCGCACCGCCCCGCCGGCCACGCCTGGATCTGGCCTTGCTCCACGAAGACATACAGGGTGTCGGTGTCGACGATCGGTGGGACGACGACGGCTCCGAAAGCCTCGAGGGGGCTGTCACAGAGCGGACTCCCCGAACGCCCGTCGATCAGGTGGATCGACCCTTCCCGGTCGGCGACGTAGACGACGCCGTCCGCTTCGGTGGGGGCTGCCACCACCTCCCCGATCGTCCCCTCCTCCGGATAGCGCCACACCACCGAGCCGTTCGCCCGGGCGTCGAGCCCGAGGACGACACCGCCGTCGGTGGCGACGACGACCACCTCTCCGACCAGGAAGGGTGCACCCCTCACCACCCCCCGGGACCTCCACCTGCCAGATGCCGGAGGCGGCCGCCCGGAGGGCGTCACGGGCGTAGACGTCGCCGTCGTCGGTGGCGACCACCATGAGATTGAGGCCGCTCACCGCCACCGCATCCTCGCTCTTCACCTGCCCGGCCACCACCGGAGCGGCCGGACGCCCGCCCAGGGGAACTTCGAAGGCGACCTGACCGGTCGCCTGGTCGAGGGCGTAGACGAGGTCGGAGGTGGAGCTGGGAACGAACAGGAGCTTGCCGTAGGCGACCGGGTCGGCGCCGAAGAAGCCGCCCGGTGCCACCTTCCAGAACCGTCCTGCGACGGCCTTCGGACCGGCGGCGTCGACCACCCCCGTCCTGTCGGGACCGCCCCGGTATCCGAAACCGCCGACGATCCCGCCTTCGGGAGGTACCAGCGGCCGGTCCCGTATCAGGGTGGTGGTGGTCGTGGCGGTCGTCGGCAGCAGGGTCGGTGGCGGCGGCAGCAGTCGGGGAACGGCGACCACGGCGGCGACCACCGCGACGGCGGCCACCCCCACCACGGCCATCACCGCACGCCCGACCCTCCGGACCACGGGACGGTGCCGGACGAGACCCCGGGCGCGACGCTGGGCAGGGCTGAGCATCGTCCCGTCGGGGTCGAGGCCGGCGGCGGTGAGGGCGCGGTCGAGGCGCTCTTGCAGGACCCGGGCCGCCTCGTCTTCCCCGTCCCGTTCGGGGAGGTCGAGGGCCGCCGCGACGAACCCGAGTCGCCGCCATTCGTCCTGCCACGTCTCGGGGACGTGGGGGGCGACGGCCCGAACCGCGCGGGCGACGGCGACGGCTTCGGGGAGGTGCCAGCCGTCCACCGCGTCCAGCGCCTCCGCCGCCGCCATCGGAAGCCCCAACCGGAGGGCGAGGGCCGCCGCCTCGACCCCCATGTCTTCGTCGCCGTCACCGGCCGTGAGACTCGCCAGCATCACCTCGAGGGCGGCACCTGCCCAGCCTGCCTGCAACATCCGGTCGGTGAGCTCTTCCAACTCCCGGCGGGGCCAGCGGCCTCTCCGGTCGGCTGCGAGGGTCAGGTCGAGGGCTCTGATCCGCAGACGCCATCGCTCCCCGTCGATCCCCGGCGGGCAGGCCGCCAGCGCGGCGGCGGTCTCCTCCGACGCCTCTTCGTTCCGTCCCAGGCGGGCGAGGGTCCGGGCCCGCAGGTACCGGACGACGTTCTCCCAGGCGTGGAGGTCGGCTTCCACGACCCGGAGGGCGGCGTCGGCTCCGGCGAGGGCGTCGGCCGGGCGACGGAACCAGAGGCCCCCTTCGGCGGTGGCCATGTGGGCCAGGAAGGCGGGTGCCGCCGCGTCGTGTCGGGCCGCCACCGCCAACGCCTCGTCCCGGTAGACGATCGCCTCACGGGCCCGGCCGGCCGCGAACCCCACCCGTGCCAGGTAGGCGCCGTGGATGGCCCGCCCGACGGGACCTTCCAGCTCGTCGGCGTCGTCGTACAACCTGGCGAAATCCATCTCGGCGGCACGCATCTCCCCCCGGTCGAACGCCATCCAGGCACGGTTGATCCTCGCCAGGTGACGCTGAAGGCGGCTTCCGTGTTCGGCGACGAGTGACCAACCCCGCGACATGGCGGCGTCGGCTTCCCGGGCGAAGCCGAGCCTTCCGAGCTGTCTGCCGTGGAAGGTGAGGAGCGAACCCAGTTTGGCGGCCGCCCCGATTCGGGCTGCCTCCGCCTCGCCCATGGCGACCCACACTTCCGCTTCCCGGGCCCGCTGGCGGTCGTCGGCGACGGCGGCGACGAAGCCGAGGGCATCCACCTTGTCGACACCTTCGAGGAGACGCACGGCGGCGGCTGCGTCGGCCGCCGCCGCCTCCGACTCTCCCCGCGTTCGCCGATGTCGGGCCAGGATGAGGCGGAGGCGGCCCTCTTCGTGACGGGTCATCTCCCGGCTTCCCAGTTCGAGAGCGAGGGCCGCCAAACCGGCTGCCTCTCCCGGCCGCCGGTCGGTGTCGGCTGCGAGGGCTGCATCGGTAGCCACCCGAACGGCTTCGGTGCGCCGTCCCGCCTCGGCGAGGAGACGGACGACGATCTCGGGGGATGCCCCTTCCCAGGCCAAGGCGTCGGCGAGATGTCCGGCCAGACTCATCCGGAGGACGGGACCCGGATCTTCGGCTCCGCGACCTGGGCCGAGACCCGATGCGTATTCGGCGAGTCGCCCCTGGGCGACGAGGCGTTCCGCAACTTCGAGGATGGTCCGCTCTTCGACTCCCAGTGCCCGGGCGAGCACACGGGGGGACAGCGGGAACCCTGCCACTACGGCGGCCCCCGCCAGCTCCCGCTCGATGCCTTCTGCCAAGACCGTGCCTCCTACCCACGACAGAACCTACTCTTCGCGGTGCCTTCCCGCTTGTCACGCCAGACCGATACGCTCCCGGACGTGGACGTCCCCAACCCGTTCGCCTGCCCCGCCGAGACACGGTTCGCCTCGGCCGTCGGGTCTCGGGTCGTGGCGCCGCCGAAGACCGTCGCCGAAGCCGGTTCGACTCCCCCGCCTCGGGGTCTCGCCTTCCGAGGACGGTGAATCGGTGACGCTGCTGACGATCCGCCCCGGACATCCCGACTTCCTCGACCTCCCATGGGAACGGACGATCGCCGACTGGGAGGTGCCGGAGCTCGTCGACCTGCCCAAAGGCATCTCCCGGCACCAGGTCAGGTTCCTCCGATATCCGGAAGGGGTCTACGTCGTGAAGGAGCTGCCGACGTCGCCGGCCCGCAACGACTACCAGGTGCTCCGAGCCTTGGAGAACGTGGGCGCTCCGGCGGTCCGCCCGGTCGGGCTGGTGGAGGGCCGCAGCAGCGACCCCACCGAGGAACGTTCGGCCGCGTTGATCACCGCCTACGAACCCTATTCCTTCTCCTACCGGGAGCTGCTGTCGGGCCCCGGCTTCGGACCTCGCCGCACCCAGATGCTCGACGCCTTCGCCAACCTCCTCGTCCAGCTCCACCTCGCCCGCTGCTTCTGGGGGGATTGTTCACTGTCGAACGTCCTGTACCGCTTCGACGCCGAGGCGATCCAGACGATCATGGTCGACGCCGAGACCGGCCGGATCTTCGACGGTCCCCTCAGCGACGGGCAGCGCGAACAGGATCTGCAGATCATGATCGAGAACGTGGCCGGCGGGATGGCCGACATCGCCGTCGAAGCGAACGCCGACATCGACGACGCCGACCTGGCCCTCGGCGAAGACATCGCCGACCGGTACCGAGCCCTGTGGGCCGAGCTCACCACCGAAGAGGTCATCCATCCCGGTGAGCGGTTCCGGGTCCGTGACCGCATCGCCCGCCTCAACCATCTCGGGTTCGACGTCGAAGAGGTCGAGCTGGTGCCCGTCGACGACGACGTGTCACAGCTACGGGTTCGGGTGGCGGTGGGAAGCAGACGGTTCCACGCCACCCGACTGCGGGAGCTGACGGGAATCGACGCCCTCGAACATCAGGCTCGTCAGATCCTGTCGGATCTCTACTCCTACCAGGCGACCCACGGCGGGGAGACGTCGGCCGGCAAGCACGTGTCGGCGATCCGATGGCGGGTCACCGAGTTCGAACCCCAGATTCGACGTCTCGGCGCCCTGGAAGGGGTGGTCGACCCGTTGCAGGCGTACTGTGACCTCCTGCACCACCGCTTCGTCATGTCCGAACGGGCGGGACGGGATGTCGGCACCGAAGCCGCGTTCGCCGCCTGGGAGGCGGCGGGACGCCCCGGATATCCCCTCGACTGATTCAGGCGGGGACGGGGGCGTGCCGACGTCGCTCGGCCCGGTAGCGGGCGACCATCTCCTCGGTGGCATCGGACGCCTGTCTCCGCAGGCGGGGAGGAGGCACCGGCCCGCCGTCGCCGCCGAGGTGGCGGGCGACAGCCGCCACCGTGGCCTGGTAGTCGGAGACGAGGTCCTCGTAGATGACGGTGTGCGGCGAGATCCCGGCCAGTTCGAAGTACCGGTCCCAGGCCGCCTCACACAGGGTGAGGTAGGCGCGGATCCGTTCGAGGTGTTCGAAGTCGTACGGGGGAAGGGACGGCCGTTCTCCTCCGGAACCCGTATCCACCCACCGCCCGGTGCCGGAGGCGACGAAATGGGAGACGGTCTGGCGGTCCAGGTCTCGTCGGCGGATCCTCACGTAGACGGGGTCGGGGATGAAATGTTCGAGGACCCGGCGGGCGTGCTCGTATGCGAGGTCTGCGTTGCGGTCGCGGCCGAGGGCTTCGTTGACGATGAAGACGAGCTGATGCCAGTGGATCTTGAGGCCGAAGACACCGTTGCGGGAACGGAGCCCGTAGAGGCGTTCGAGATACGCGTCCATGTCGGAGACACCCCACCGCGCGGCGAGTTTCGGCACGGTGGCGTCCAGGTCGAAGTATTCGGCCGGGACCCCCAATCCGGCGGCCATCAGCCCTTCGGCGAGGAGCGTGCTTCCGGATCGGGGGACGGAGGCGATGACGTAGCGTCGGGTGACGGGACGGTGGGCGGGCTCGTCGTAGACGGCTTCCAGCAGGTCGTAGCTCGACATCTCGTTCCTGTCGGCCGCCGGAGCCGAAGGTTTCGGGCCGTCAACGCCGAAGCGCCGACCGTCCCGCGACGGGTCGGTACAGGGTGTCTCGGAGCATGGGTTCGCGTCCGGCGGCCGAGATGACCCGTTCGAAGTCCTCCGGCGTGACCTCCTGGCCGTGGGAGGCTCCCGCCGACCGGGTGATGATCTCACCCATCAACGTTCCCCCCAGGTCGTTGCAGCCTGCCTGCAGCAGTCTGGCGGCACCGTCGAGCCCCAACTTCACCCAGGACGCCTGGACGTTGGCGATGAGGCCGTCGAGGGCGATGCGGGAGACGGCATGGATGAGGACCACCTCGTCCCAGGTCGGCCCCGGCCGGGCCCGGCCCCGGAGATAGATGGGCGACCCCATGTGGACGAAGGGGAGGGGGATCATCTCGGTGAACCCTCCGGTCGTTTGCTGGATTCGGCGGATCACCTGCAGATGGTTGGCCCACGCCCGAGGGTGGTCGATGTGGCCGAACATGATCGTGGCGGTGGATCGAAGACCCAGATCGTGGGCGGTGAGCATCACTTCGGCCCACTGGGAGGTCCGGATCTTGTCGGGGCAGAGGAAGCGACGGATGTCGTCGTCGAGGATCTCGGCTGCGGTGCCCGGCAGGGTCCCCAACCCGGCGTCCCGGAGCCGGGTCAGGAACTCTCGGACGGAGACGCCGAGGGTTTCGGCTCCCTGCCACACTTCGAGGGGGGTGAACCCGTGGATGTGCATGTCGGGCAGGTCGGCTTTGATCGCCTCCACCACTTCGACGTAGAAGTCGCCGGTGAAGTCGGGATGGATTCCGCCTTGGAGGGTGACTTCGGTGGCGCCCCGGTCCCACGCCTCCCGGGCCCGTGCGACGATCTCGTCGATCGCCATCAGGTAGGGCTCGCCGCGTAGGTCGAGGCTGCGCGGACCCTTCGAGAACGCACAGAAGCCGCACCGGAAGTAACACATGTTCGTGTAGTTGATGTTCCGGTTGACGACGAAGGTGACCCGGTCGCCGACGGCCCGTTCCCGCAGCAGGTCGGCGACCCCGGCGACGGCGTCGACCTGGTCGCCGACCGCACCGAAGAGTGCTTCGGTCTCGGCGAGGGTCGGGGGTGAACCTTCGAGGGCCCGTTCGAGGATCGGGCGGAGGGCGCCGGCCGCCGCCAGCCCCTCCGGGGGACGTCCCTCGACCCACACCGCGTCGGGGAACTGGGCGGAGAGCCGACGGGGTGGTGCGGGAGGCGCCAGGTCTTTTCCCGGTGCCCACTCGTAGCGGGGACGTGCCCGACCGGATGCGTCCACCTGACGAAGCCAGGCGGCGTACACGTCGGGTGCGAGCTCTCGGCGGGCGTCGTCGATCGGAAGCCCGGGCGGGAAGGCGGTCCGTTCCACCACCGGTACGTCGAGGGCGTCGCGGAGCTCTCCGATCCGGTCGGCGTCCCAGTCCCGCAGCACCAGGTCCCTGGCACCGGCCGCCACCGCGTCCAACGCCTGGGCGACGTCGTCGACGAGCACCGACACGACGACGTCGAGACCGGGCAGGCACGCCAGCTCGAAGGTTTCGGCGACCCGGCTCCGCCGAGTCCGCACATACGCCGCCTGGGACCGGGCGAGGGCGTCGAGGGTCCGTTCCCGGGACCCGTCGGCGACGACGGTGATCCGCCATCCCGCCACCCCCCGGGCGGCCAGGGCGACGGCGTCGTCGGGACCCACCACCCACGCCGCCGCCTCCGTCCCCTCCCCGGTCCTGGCGACCGGCAACACTCCTCCTTCGCAGGCCTGGACCACCTCGGATTCGGTGGGTCGGTTGATCTCGAAGACGGTGGTGCCTTCACGGCGTCGGGTCGCGGCCACGAGCTGGCTGATCTGGTCGACAGGTCGCATCCGGCAGAATGTCACGGTCATCGACGGACTCCTTCCAGGTGGGGCTCGGCGGCCAGGCCGTCGCCGTCGACGGCTGCGGAGACCTTGGGCAACAGTCCCGGGTCGATCCATTCCGGGGTGATGAACTCGGGGTAGACGGGGAGCCGGGGCCGGAGAACGAACCCGGCGGCCGACGTGCGGGCGGCCAGTTCGTCCAGGTGAGGCCAGGGGGCTTCGGGATTCACCCAGTCGATGGTGAGGGGCGACACCCCACCCCAGTCGTTGATACCGGCATCGAGGTAGGTCTCGAAACGTTCGGTGAGGTTGGGCGGTACCTGCAGGTTGACTTCCGGCCCGAGGATCCATCGGGCCAGCGCCACCACCCGGGCGAACCAGGCGGGAACGGGTTCGGCGTGGCCCCGCATCGGCGTGTCGTGTTTCGCCCGGAAGTTCTGGACGATCACTTCCTGCAGGTGACCGTGACGGCGCTGCAGTTCGGCGAGGGCGAACAGGCTGTCGACGATCTCGGCGGGATGTTCGCCGATACCGACGAGGATGCCCGTGGTGAAGGGGACCCGGACCTGGGCGGCGGCTTCGATGGTCGCCATCCGGACGGCGGGATCCTTGTCGGGACTTCCATGGTGGGGCATGCCCGGTTCGGTGAGGCGGGGAGATACGTTCTCCAGCATCAACCCCATCGACGGGTTCGACGGCCGCAACGCTTCGATGTCGGCCGCGGTCATCACCCCCGGGTTGGCGTGACAGAACAGGGCCGTCTCGGTGTCGACCAGCTCGGTCATCTCCCGGAGGTACGACAGGGTGGTGTCGTGTCCGTGGGCGGCGAGGAACTCCCTGGCCTGGGGCCAGCGGTCTTCGGGTCGGTCCCCCAACGTGAACAGAGCTTCGGTGCACCCCCACGCCTCGCCGGCGCGGGCGACCGCCAGGACCTCGTCGGGTTCCAGGTACACACCTCCCGCCCCCGGCGGTTTGGCGAAGGTGCAGTAGGTACAGCGGTCACGGCACAGGGTCGTGAGGGGGATGAACACCTTCCGGCTGTACGTCACCACCCGGCCTTTGCCTTCGTCTCGGAGCCGGGACGCCTCGGCGAACAGCGGCGCAGGGTCGCGGTCGCCTTCCAGATAGGCGATCGCCAGGTCGACGTCGGGTGCGGGATGCGCCATGGCCGTGAACGCTACCCGGCCGAGGAGGAGAAGAGGTGGGTCATCCCAGGCTTCCGGACGCTCCGATCACCCCACCGTCGACGGGGAGGACCACCCCGGTCAGCCACGACGCTTCGTCGGAGCACAAGTAGGTGATCGCCCGGGCGACGTCCTCGGGTTCGCCGAGCCGGTCGAGGGGATGGGTGGAGGCCGCCGCCTGCTCGTCGGTCTTCCACAGCAGCTCCGACAGCCGGGTCTTGACGACCGCCGGGGCGACGGCGTTGACCCGCACCGTGGGGGCGAGCTCGAAGGCGAGCTGATGGGTCATGAAGACCACCGCCGCCTTCGAGATGTTGTAGGCGCCGAGGATCGGTGCCGGCCGCAGCCCGCCCACGGAGGCGACGTTCACGATGACACCGCCGTGGTCTTTCATCCAGCCGTGCCACACCTTCTGGGACCAGATGAGCGGTCCCCGCTGGTTCACCGACCACGTCTTGTCGACCGCCGCCAGATCCACGTCCACGAGGGGTCCAGGGGCGGGGTTGGTGCCGGCGTTGTTGACGAGGATGTCGCAGGACCCGAACCGTGCCACCGTCTCGGCGACGGTCCGTTCCGCCGCCTCCGGGTCGTCGGCTCGGGCGACCGAAGCATGCAGACGGTCCCGTGGGGCACCGGCTTCGGTCAGGACGTCGATCGCCTCTTCGAGGTTCTCCATCCGCCGGGACGTGATCACCACCCCGGCGGCGCCACTGTCCAGCAGTTCGAAGGCGGTGGCGCGTCCGATGCCTCGGCTGCCTCCGGTGACGATCGCTACCTTCCCGTCGACCCGTGCGTCCATCCTCACCGTCCTGTTCGGGGGTGGGACAGCATATCGGGAGCGACGTCAGTGGCCACCCCGACGCACCCCGCCGTACTTCATGCGGGTGTCGGACATCGACGCCGGTCGGGCTTCGTCGTCGCGGATGGCGGCGTCGACGATCTCACCGGCGAAGAAGGTGTGGGTGCCGAAGTCGATGGCGTGACGGACTTCACACTCCATGAAGGCGATCGCCTCCTCGAAGATCGGCGCACCGGTGACCCCTTCCCTGATGGGTCGTCCGTTGAGGGTCATCCCCTCTTTCGTGGCCGGCTTGGAGAACTTGACGAACACCCGGGTGTCGTCGGCGGACCAGAGGTTGACGGTGAAGGATCCGCCGCCGGTGATGAGCCGATGGGTGACCGAGGTGTTGTCGATTCCGACACCGATGAGGACCGGCTCCATCGACACCTGGGTGATCCACGACGCCGTCATCGCGTTCCACTCGTCCCCCGCCCGGGAGCCGACGAGGGCGAGGGCGTTGGGGATCTTCCAGGTGACTCGGTTCAGGATCTCGTCGCTCGGCATGGTCTCCTCCTGGTGTCCGGGAGGCTAGCGAGCGTCCCTCCACCCGCCGGCGCCCCTCTGACCCCGTCAGCGGCGGAGCGCCTCGGCAGGTTCGATCCCCATGGCCCGTCGCGCCGGCACGACACCGCCGATGAGGCCCCCCAAGGCCGAGAAGCCGACGGACGCCGCGGCCGCGGTGACGTCGAGCGCGGGAGTCCACCCGCTGGCCAGGGCAACGCCGACGGTGACGATCAGCCCGATCGATGCCCCGACCGCCCCGCCGAAGGTGCCGAGAAGTACGGTCTCGGCGAGGACCTGCAGCCCCAGGTCACCGGGGGTCGCCCCGAGGGCTCGCCGTAGGCCGAATTCGGCGACCCGGGTGGCGACGCTCGACCCGGTGGCGATGCCGATGATCAACGCGCCGACCGTCAAAGCGGCGATCGAAGCGGCGACCGACATGCGGACCACGTTTTCTTCGATACGGAGCCGGAAGGCGTCGGGGTCGAGGAGCGAACTGGCGGACACCAACCCCGGAGCGTCGGGCCGGAGACCCAACGGGAGTTGCGCGGCGATCGTTTCGGCAGCGCCTGGAGCCACTTCAACGAGCACTTCGGCGGGGATGTCGGCCAGCCACCGTTCCGAAGCCGACATCGGGACCAACACCGTGCCCAACACCCCGAGGCCCCTCGCCACCCCGTCGTACACCCCGATCACGACGAACGGTTCACCGTCGAGGAGGATCTGCGATCCCAGCCGGACCCCGGTCAACTCTCGGTAGGCGGCTTCGGGTACCAGGGCGACGGGAACCGCCAGGTTCTCGTGGATCTGGTCGTAGGTACGCCCTTCCACGATGCGAGGTTCGATGACGTCGAGGGCGCCCGGCGTCACCCCCGACACCCTGAGACGTACCCCCGAACGCCGGTCGAGGACGGTAGAGAGCTCGACACGCTCGTCGGTCGTCCGTACCAGCCCCGCGGACACGACGCCGCCGAGACGCCGGATCCGGGCCAAGTCCTCAGGAGACACCCAGGCGGGGTCGGAGGATTCGGAGGAGGCGACGACTTCGGTCGCCCGGAACGCATCGAAGTCGGCCCTCACTTCTGACCGAGCGGTACCGGTCAGTCCGAGGGTGGCGGTGAACAGCCCCGCTCCGAGCACGGCACCCAGGGACACGACGAAGGCACGTCCCGGGTTTCCGAGGATGCTCAGCATCGCTTCGGCAGCCGCCACCAGCCATGCCGACGGGCGCCGATAGTCGCTCATGTCGTCTCCAGGGACCCGTCTCGCAGGGCCAGCACCCGGCTCGCGTATCGAGCCATCTCGTCGTTGTGGGTGACGAGGACCACCGTCGCCCCTTCATCGTTGAGGCCGGTGAGGACACCGAGGACCTGATGGGCTGAGGCGCTGTCCAGGTTGCCGGTCGGCTCGTCGCAGAGCAGCAGGGTGCGTCCGCCAACGATCGCCCGAGCGATGGCGACCCGTTGCTGCTCCCCACCCGACAGCTCCCGTGGAAGGTGGCGGAGCCGGTCCTCCAGCCCGACCTTCGTCAGGGCGGCGGCTGCCTCGTCTCGCCGTCGGGATGCAGACATTCGACGGTACCGCAGACCCAGTTCGACGTTCTCCAGGGCGGTCCGGTCTGCCAACAGATTGAACGCCTGGAATACGAATCCGATCGACGATCCCCGCAGGACGGCCCGCCGTCGCTCAGGAAGAGCCGACGTCGCACATCCCCGGAACAAGTATTCGCCCGTGTCTGGACGGTCGAGGAGACCGAGGATATTGAGGAGGGTCGTCTTGCCGGATCCGCTCGGCCCGGTGAGCGCGAGGAACTCGCCGTCGTCGACCTCCAGGCTCACTCCGCGCAGTGCCGGGACCGGTCGTACGCCTCCGTGGTAGGTCCGGCCGACATCCTCGACCTGGAGGAGGCTATCGGCCATCGTCTTCGGAGACCATCACCTGGTCGCCTGGTTCGAGGCGACCCGCCACCGGTTCCACCTCCGCCCAACCGTCGACGACGAGGCCTACCCGAACCTGGACGTCCCCGTCCGGTGTCACGACGTACGTGGACCCGTCGGGCCCGGTGAACAGCGCCGTTACGGGAACCGCCGTCACCGGCTTGCCGGTGTCGGCGACGGGCACGTCGATCCGGAGAGACCGTTCGAAGTTGGCGTCGGGTGTATCTCCGACGAAGGCGAACACGACCCGTGTGCCGTCGGTGACGGGCGATGCCTCGACGACCCGTACCTCGAGGTCCCGTCCTCGAACGTCGTCCCGCGCGGAGAGTCGGACACCCGGCTTCAGAGCCGCGATCACCGCGGGGTCGTCGACGTCGGCGACGAGCACCAACTCTCGGGGAGAGATCAACAGATGGGGGCTAGGGATATCTGCGAGGTCGTCACCGACATCGAAGTTCAGATCTCCGAGCTCCAACGGAAGCTCATCGAAGACGACCAACTCGTTCTCGTCGGCGGTCGCCCGCCACCACTTCTCTCCGGGCGGCTCAAACCCGGTGGAGCTGTACAGGGAATGCAGGCCCCGTTGAGTGGCTCGGTCGAAGAGATCGTCGGCCTCGTCGAGAAAACCCAATGAAACGAGGTTGGCTTCGAGCTGGGCGACGTCGGGACCACGGTCACCCGGTGCCAGGGAGCGGTAGAAGGGGAATTCGCCTTCGAGGGCGATCCGAGGTCTCCCTTCGATCGTGACGAGGAGCTCCCCCAACCCGATCACCGTCCCCGGCTGCGAAGCGATCGATGTGACGACGGATCCTCCGCCGAGGGGAAAGTCCAGGCCTTCCGGTTCTACCTCCGCGACCGTCGCGCGGAGAACCGCCGAAGCGACGAGGGATCGCCGTTCCGCTTCGGCGAACACGGGTGTCGACGGAGGAGGTTCGGCGAGAGCGGCGAGCTCTTCGGGCGAACGAAGGCTGGCTCCGAGCAGAACTCCGATGCCGACCAGGATGCCGGCGAAGACGAAGAACCCGCCGAAGACCGCGAGTCGATACCTGCGGGACCGGGTCATCCTCTTCCCTCCGCCGGACCGAGTCCGGCGACGAGTTCGTCGAGGGCGATCTGCAGTTCTGTGAGGTTCGCTTCGAACTCGGCGAGCAGGTCCCTCTGAATCACCGCCGCCAACGCCGCCACCTCTGCGGCGAAGTCGCTTTCGGCGCGACAGCGGACGTCCTCCAGGGCGAGTTCGATCTCGTCTTGGGTAGGTATGTAGCGAACCTCGGGTGGGTCGACCACCAATACTTGGCCTGGTTCCATCGGTGGACTCTCACCGCCACCGACCTCGATCACGTCGCCGAACTCGACCGGGAACATGCCCGGTTCCGGACGAAGCCACACACCGGCACCATCCCGGGCAGGAAACCCGGCTGCTGCCAGACAGGACAGTCTCCTCCGATGCAGCTCCTGGAAGGCGTCGGAGGCTCGGAGGGCATCGACGAAAGCGTTGTGGAGGGCGGAACCCAGGCGCTCGAGGGAACGGACGGTGTCCTCGGCTGCCGGGCCGATCTTGCTCCACGCTTCTTCCCGGCATTCGTCGACGGCCAGTTCGAAGGCTTCGTCGTCGGCCACCACCCCAGGGAACGGCGGCGGGAAGCCGAGGAGGGGCGAGTATCCGAAACGGCGGGCCTCTTCTTCGGTGACCGGACCGAACGTGTAGGTGCCGAGGCCGATGTCGTCCAATGCGGTGATGGCCTCATCGGGAATCTCGACTTCGAGGAACTGAGGGAAACCCCGGTCGGCCATACATCGGTCACGGACCTCCGCCACGGCTCGCCGGATGGCGACGACCTGGGCCGTCGGGAGGGAACGGAAGGGTTGGGATGCCTCGAGGTCCCCGCCAGGGTTCGGAACCTCCTCGGGTACGTCGGGCTCTACGACACCACCGACACAGGCGGCAAGGAAAAGGGCCGCCGCGAGCAGCGACCCTCCGAAGGGAACACGTCCCCGCATACTCAGCAGTTTACGAGAACGTGGAGGTCGGCCCTCTGGTTGATGTAGCTCGGAGCCTCCCTCCAGAAATAGTCGTTTCCTACGGTCCAGGTGTTGCCGGTCGACCAGTCTCTGAACTGGACGTCGCAGCGAGCCTGCTTGTTGACGACGGCGCTCATGTCGTTTGCGACCAGCCAGGACTCGTAGTGGTTGTCGACGGTGTCGTACCAGGTGTAGTCGGTACCGTAGACCGCGCCCCAGGCGAACTGGTTCGTCCACCGGGACGACGACGGGAGGTCGTACAAGCAGACCTCCCCCGCGTTGCATGATTCGTAGCCGTCACCCTTGTCGTGGTTGGCCGACGCCGGAACCCCCACCGATACGAGGATCGCCACCGCCACTGCCAGCGTTCTCGCACGCACGAGAACCTCCCTTCGCTCGGGCCTCCCCAACGCCCGACCCCGTCGACGGCATCGTCACACACACACACACACACACATGTCAAGCGGCTCCGCGAGGGGTTGTTCTGGATCGGTTCCGGAGGCATCAGGCCGGCGCCCTCCTAAGCTTGCCTCGTGCACATCCTGGTCGCCACCACCGGCGTGCTCCCCCCCGGGCCGGTAGCGGAGCTCTGCGGTCGCTTCCTGGCCGACGGCGGGCATGTGACCGTGATGACGGTGATCCAGGTCCCCCGCACCTTCCTCCAACAGATGGACGTCGAGGAGCGCCGATCCTTCCTCGACGACCGGGAATGGGAGTCCGACACCGCCCAGATGATGGCCCTCGGCTACCTGGAGGAACGGGGACGCAGAGCGGTGGAGCCGATCGTCGCCGCCCTCCGGGCCCACGGCCAAGACGCCGACGTACGGTTCATCGAAGGTGACGACCCCGCCGAGGCGATCGTCGCATCGGCCGAGGAACTCGACGTCGACCTCGTCGTCCTGGGTGCGACCCGCCGTCTGTTCACCGAACAGTCGTGGACCAGCGTGTCGGCCCGGGTGATGGAACGGGCGAAATGGCCGGTGGTGCTGGTCCCGGGGGCGAAAAGCGAAGAGCCCGAGGACTGACCTGGGTGTCTTCGGGAACCGCCACCGCCGCGGTGGCACCGACCCGCAGGCGGCGACGAGGGCGGCGGCGGAGGCGGGCATCGGCCCAACCTCCCGCCGCCCGCCCCTGCCGAATCAGCCTCCCGCAGCGGGTGAGGTGAGACGGTCGACGATCCGTGCTCGGATCCGTTCGAGTCGTTCGTCGACCCGGTCGGGGTCGACCCGCCCGGCCTCCACCGCCCGGGCAGCCCGCTCCTCCAGCGGCGCCATGACGGCGGCCACCAGCTCGTCGACGTCGACGCCCCGTTCCTCGGCGAGCTCGGCGACGGTGGTGCCGCCGGCCACGGCATCGCGCAGCTCCCCGAGGGTCATCCCCAACATCTCGGAGATGGTCTCGGCGGCCCGCAGTCGCATCACCGCGACCGCCGACCTCCGCGCCAACCGGCGGTGAGGCTCGAACACCAGCGTCTCGATCCGCTCGGCGGACCTTTCCCGGATCTCGGCGGCCCGCTCCGGATCGATCCGCCCTTCCGCCACCGCCTCGTCGAGGGCGGCTCCCAGCCGGGCGGTCAAGGCGTCGACCAGCTCGTCGCCGCTCGATCCGTTCTCCGCCGCCAGGTCGGCCAGGGTCTCTCCCTTGGCGAGGGCGACGACGACGCCACGTGGTGAGAGGCCGAGCTCTTCGGCGACCGCGGCCAGCACACGTGTGACCCGTCGAGGCTCCACCCGGCGGGTCGGGGCCTCTTCGGCGGCGCCGGCCGGCGGAGGCGCCTCCTGGGCGGTGGCCGGGACGACGCCGGTCACGAGCAGGGCGGCGGTGACGGCGGCCGCTCCGATCCTGGTACGCATCTCGATACTCCTTGGTCGGTGGACTCCTCCACCTTCGCCCGGCGCTGTTCGAGAAATGTGAAGACGGGGTGAGAAGTCACCGACCCGGACCGTGCGAACCGGCCACGGTGGCGGGATCGGTGTTGGCGCCGCACACCACCACCGCCACGCGTGCCCCGCCGACGGGGCGGTACACACCTTCGATCAACGCCGCCAGTGCGGTGGCGCCGCCGGGTTCGGCCACCAGCCGCAGCCGGTCCCACAGCCACCGCTGTGCAGCCACGATGGCGTCGTCGGAGACGAGCAGCACCTCCGCCAGGCGGCCTTCGATCGTGGCGAACGGTGTGGCACCGACCCGTGTCGCGCCGAGGCTGTCGGCGGCGACCCCACCGACGTCGACGTCGACGGGTCGACCCGCCTCGACTGCCCGGTGCAACGTGGGGGCGTCGACGGGTTCGACGGCGACCACCTGCACCCTGGAGTCGAACCAGGCGCACACCCCGGCGACCAGCCCACCTCCGCCCACCGCCACCAGTACGGTGTCCAGGTCCGGAACCTGGTCGTCGAGCTCGCACGCCATCGTCCCCTGGCCGGCGACCGTCGCCGGATGGTCGTAGGCGTGCACCTCCAACGTGTCGGCCCGGTCGGCCCGCTCCCGGCTCGCCTCCAACGCCTGCTGGTAGTGGCGGCCCACCACCACCAGGTCGGCGCCGAGGCTCTCGATCCGACGCCGTTTCACCATCGGGGTCGTCTCCGGCACGAAGATCTCGGCCGCCAGTCCCAACTCGCGTGCCACGAAGGCGACCGCCACCCCGTGGTTGCCACCGGAAGCAGCCACCAGACGTCTAGGGAGCACCGGCTCGGACAGCACTCGGTTGAAGGCTCCACGGGGTTTGAACGAGCCGGTGTGTTGCAGCGACTCGAGTTTCAGTACCACCGGGATGCCCTCCACGTCGACCTCGACGGTGGGGGTGCGCCGTACCCGTGTCCCCAGCCGCCGGACGGCCCGGCGAACGTCCGCCGGCCCAACCCTCATGCCGGTTGAGCGTGTCGGAACTGGGTCTCGTACAACATGGCGTAGAGACCGCCGGCCGACACCAGCTCGTCGTGGGTTCCTGCTTCGACGAGCCGTCCCTCGTCGAGGACGAGGATCAGGTCGGCTGCTCGCACGGTGGAGAGGCGATGGGCGATGACGAGGGACGTCCGCTCTGCCATCACCCGTTCCAGCGCCTCCTGGATGAGGGCTTCGGATCGGCTGTCGAGATGGGATGTCGCCTCGTCGAGGATGAGGATCCGCGGGTCTTTGAGGATCACCCGGGCGATGGCGATTCGCTGTTTCTCCCCGCCGGACAGCCGGTAGCCCCGCTCCCCCACCACGGTGTCGTACCCGTCGGGGAGCGACATGATGAAGTCGTGGATGTTCGCTGCCCGGCACGCCTCCTCCAGCTCCTCGGGGGTGGCGTCCAGGCGGGCGTAGCGGAGGTTGGCGGCGATCGTGTCGTGGAACAGATAGGTCTCCTGGGTGACGACCCCGATGGCGTCGGCCAGGCTGTTCCGGGTCACGTCCCGGACGTCGTGACCGTCGATCGTCACCTTCCCCCGGGTCGGGTCGTAGAGGCGGGGCACCAGGTAGCTGATGGTCGTCTTGCCGGCACCGCTCGGCCCGACCAGCGCCACCAACTGGCCGGGTTCGACCCGGAAGCTCACGTCGGCGAGGGCCCAGTCCCGGGTGGAGGCCGCCGCGGGCGCGTCCCCGGCGGTCGGGAGCTTCCCGACCCGGTCCAGCCCCTCCGGCCCGTCCGTCTGGTACCGGAACCAGACGTGGTCGAAGACGACTTCGCCCCGTACCCGCCCCAGGTCGACGGCGTCGACGGCTTCGGGGAGGTCGACGTCGAGGTCGAGGACGTCGAAGACCCGCTCGAAGGAGACGAGGGACGTGGCGAACTCGACCCGAGAGTTGGAGATGGCCGAGAGGGGCCCGTAGAGCTGGGTCAGCAGCGTCGAGAACATGATGATCGTTCCCAGGCTGACGCCTCCTTGGATGACGAAGAACCCACCCACCCAGAACACCGCGGCGGTCCCCACCGCGCTCACCAGTCCCAGACTGGCGAAGAACCATCTGCCCACCATCGCCCTGCGGACCCCGAGATCCCGGACCTGGGCGGCTTCCTTGGCGAACCGTTCCGCCTCGTAACGTTCCCGGCCGAACAGCTTCACCAGGAGGGCGCCGGAGACGTTGAAGGTCTCCGCCAGGATCGACGACATGTTGGCGTTGTGCTCCATCTGCTGTTCGCTGATCCGCCGGAGCAGCCTGGCGACCCGACGGGCCGGCGCCACGAACAGCGGCAGGGCGAGGACGGCGAGGACGGTGAGCCGCCAGTCGGCCCTCACCATCACCACCAGGATGGCGGTGACGGCCGCCAGGTTGGAGAGGATCGAGACGAAGGTGCCGGTGATCGCCTGTTGGGCACCGACCACGTCGTTGTCGACCCGGGAGACCAGCTCACCGGTCTTGGTGGCGGTGAAGAACCGAAGCGACATCTGCTGGAGGTGCTCGAAGAGCTGACGGCGGAGGTCGAAGATGATCCCCTCCCCCGCCCTGGACGACCACCACCGCTGGGCGACACCGACGAGGGCGTTCACCACCGGAACGGCGATCATGCCGGCTCCCAGCAGCGTGAGTTTGCCCAGGTCGGCTTCGGGGATCGCCTCGTCCACGACGAGGCGGATCAGGATCGGAGGCACCACACCCAGCGCCGAGATGACGAGGACGGTGACGAGCACCCCCAGCAGGTACCGCCGGTAGGGACGACCGTATCGCCAAACCCGCCGGAGCAGGGCGCGGTCGATGTCGGGACGCGCCGTTTCGTCGTCGTATCGGAGGTAGGTGATCCACCCGCCGCCGTGGAACACGTTTCGCTCCCGGGTCGAGATCGAACCGCCAGGCTAACCGGCGGATACGCCGGTGCCGGCCAGCAGCTCGACGAGGGGGACCGTCGAGGCCACCATGTCGGCGACCGGCGTCACGTCGTCGCGCAGGAACAGGTCGTACCGGTAGCCCGCCTCGATCCATACCCAGGTCTCTCCGCGGGCGTCGACGATCCGCCACACCGTCTGGTCGCCCACGAAGTCGGTCTGGCATGAGATCGTCTCGGTGTCGGCTAGGGATGCGCAGCTCACCTCTTCGGCGTCGTCCCAGGGTCGCACCGCGAGCACGCCCCGCTGCCCGACGATCCGGGAACGGGAGTAGGGCTCGACGGTCCACAAGCCGAACACCGCCGACTGGTCGGGGTCGAGGACGGGGCGGCCCGGCACGTAGACGAGCTGGGAGGTGATGGAGGTGACGTCACCGGGGACGAGGGAAGGGAACACGATCCCGGGGAGGGCGGCGGCGATCTCGTAGGGGGAGGCCTGGACGAACCGGCCACCGTCGCCGCCCCGCTGGTAGACCCGGACGACCGTGTCCTCGGGGTCTTCGGAGAGGTCGCCGCCCAACCCGAGGTTCCACCATCCGACCAATTCGACGCTTCGGATCGGGTCGACGGGCACGACGGTGCTGGTCACCGCCGTCGGCTTCACCTCCGCCAACCACTCCGACGATCGACCCAGGTTGCCGAGGGCGTGGTCGCTACACGCCGACACCGCCAAGGCGAAGCCGGCCAGCATCAGGAGTCGCCATACCCCCGTTCGGCCCCAACACGTGCTCATACCCACCTGTCAGACGTTCCCGACCGCCGAGAAGTTCCCGCCCCACGGTACCCTGCCGCCGTGGCTCCCTCCCCTGTTTTGAGCCTGGTCCGGGATTCGTTCCCCGAACCGCCCGGTTTCGACGTGGGGGTCACCCACGCCGTCCTGCTCGAAGCCGCCGAAGGCCGACGGGGTCCCACGCTCCGCCTCCACCGGCCCGCCGACGTCGTCGCCTTCGGACGGCGTGACGTCGGCTCGCCCGGGTACCCCGACGCGGTCGCCGCCGCCCGCCGCCACGGGTTCGCCGCGGTTGAACGTCTGGCCGGCGGTCGGGCTGCCGTGTTCTCCGAAGGTACCCTCGCCTTCTCGTGGGTGGTGCCCACCGGCGAGCCCCGCCGCGGTGTTCGCCACCGGTTCCACCAGGCCGCCGAGACCCTCCGTGACGCCCTCGCCGGCTTCGGGGTGGACGCCCGGATCGGGGAGGTACCCGGCGAATACTGTCCCGGCGCGTATTCCGTCAACCTCGGTGGACGGGTCAAGGTGGCCGGCGTCGGCCAACGCCTCGTCCGTGGGGCGGCTCATGTCGGCGGCGTGGTGGTCGTCTCCGGCGCGGACCGGATCCGCGATGTCCTCGTCCCCGTCTACCGGGCCTTGGGGATCCCTTTGGATCCACGAACCGTGGGCGACCTCCGGTCCGCAGCTCCGGGGGTGGAGGTCGACGACGTCGCCGCCGCCGTCGTCGCCTCCGTCCGGCGTCGCTGCGACGTCACCGAGGTCTCGCTCCCCGCCGAGACCGTGAACCGAGGTCGAGCGCTCGCCGCCCGGCATCTCCCCGTCACCCCGACACGTAGGTGAACTCGAACACCGTCTTGCGGCCCAGGGTGTCTTCGAGGGTCACCGGGAACGGCTCGTCGAGGGGGGCCTCGGGGAAGAACACCTTCACGTACCAGGTGCCGTCTTCGCCCACCATGGTGGATCCCTCCCCGTACGCCGAGGTGACCACGACCTTCGTCCCGGGCTCGCCGGTCCCGTAGTACTCGTCGTAGGGGGGTACCAGGGGACAGGTCCCCCACGTGTAGTTGGCGACGAAGGGTGCAGGGTCCTCGGCAGGTTTCGTGGTGGTCGTGGTGGTCTCCGGCGCCGGTGGCTCGTACCGAACCGTCACCGTCGCCTCGGCTTCGTTCCCGGCGGCGTCGACGGCGGTGAACCGGGCGAGGTTGTCGCCCGGAGAGAGCACGAGGACGAGGGACCAGTTCCCTTCGGCGTCGACATCGGCTTCGTAGGGTCCCGCCTTCACCGTCGCTCCCGGCTCGGTGATCCCTTCGAAACGGACGACCTTCTCGGTGAGCACGGCACCGTCGGCCGGTGCGGTGACGGCCAGCATCGGTGGGAGGAGGTCGAGGGTGGTGGTCGTGGTGGAAGGTGCCGTCGTCGCGGTGGTGGATGTGACCGACGTGGGCGGCGTCGCCGTCGTCGTGGGTGCGCCGGTGGGCTCGTCGGGCGGCGAGGGAAGACCGAAGGTGGTGGGGGGCGGCGCCGCCGTGTCCGGTGCGAACAGGGCGTCCCGTGCCGTGAGGAGACCGGCGAGGACCACCAGTGCGGTCACGGCCCCGGCGAGGACCGCCCGGCCGGTTCCGGCAGGCCATTGCCTGGGTCGACGCAGCGCAGGGATTCCCGCCTCCATCAGATGGAGTCGGCTTTCGGCCACCGCCTCGTGGACGGCGGCCGCAGCCCGGCGGGCCCGATCGTCGAGCTGGGTGCTCACGGTCCCTCCTCGGAGAGCTTGGCGGCCAGAGCTCTACGGCCCCGATGCAGGTGGACCTTGGCCGTGTTCGGGCTGCAATCGAGGATGTCGGCGATCTCGATCACCGGCAGGTCCTCCAGGTAGTGCAACGCCACCGCCTGCGCCTGACGTTTGGGGAGCTGTCGCACCAGTTCCCAGAAGCCGTCGTGTTCCGGCTCGAGGGGCGGCAGCACCTCTTGACGTCGCCCGGCGAGACGAGCCAGCGCTTTCGCTTCGGAGCGTCGACGGCGAAACGCCGAGACCGCCATGTTGGAGACCACCCTCCTCACCCATGCTTCGGGTTTCTCGTACGAGCCGATCTCGTCCCATCGTCGGTGGGCGGCGATGAAGGCTTCCTGTGCCAGGTCTTCGGCACCTGCCCGACTTCCCGACAGGGCGTAGGCGATCGCCACGACACGTCTGAACTCGCGTCGATAGAACGCCTCGAACGTCTCGGGCCGTGAAACGACCACTGCCTCGTCGGGTGTCGCCATCGAAGGTTGATCCCGCAGGTTGGCTTCGGGGTGCCCATGTCACCCTCTACTCGTATCGGAGCGCCGGGAGGTTTACTTCACCGGAATGGGTCGCTCGGCCCCGGGGTGGCACTAGCGTGCCCACATGCGCCGTGTCCTCGTCGTGAACGGCCCCAACCTCGACCTGCTCGGTACGAGACGACCCGACGTCTACGGGTCGGTCACCCTCGCCGACCTCGACCGGCTGGTGCGGGAGTGGGGAACCGAGTTGGGCCTGGACGTCGAGACGTTCCAGTCGAACCACGAAGGGGAGCTGGTGGAGAGGATTCACGCCGCCCGGGAGGGAGCGGACGCCATCGTCGTCAATCCGGGTGCCCTCACCCACTATTCCCGCTCCCTCGCCGACGCCATCGAAGCAGTCGAGATGCCCATCGTCGAAGTCCACATCTCCAACGTGGCGGAGCGGGAACCGTGGCGCCGGCATTCGGTCATCTCGCCGCTCTGCCTGGCGACGATCTTCGGACGTGGCGTCGACGGCTACCGGTGGGCGCTTCGCCGCCTCGCCTCCGAAGGCGTCGCCACGAGCCGCCCCGTCGACTACGGGCCGCTCACGGCGCATCGAGCCGACCTGCGGGTCGGCTCCGAAGGCGCCCCGTTGGCCATCTTCGTCCCCGGTGGCTTCTGGCGGATCCAGTGGGATCGGGACACGATCGACCCCCTCGCCGCCGACCTGGCTCGGCGAGGCTTCACCACCCTCACGGTGTCGTACCGGCGGGTCGGAGCGGGAGGCGAGTGGCCGGGGGCGCTCCACGACGTCCGCTACGCCCTGGATTGGGCCCGGTCCCGCCTGGCAGCCGATCCCCGGCGGGTGGTCGTGGTCGGCCATTCGGTCGGAGCCCAGCTCGCCCTCCTCGCCTCCCGCCGCGCCGCCCGCTCCGGCGCCCCGCCGAGCCTGGTGGTCTCCCTGGCCGGGGTCACCGACCTGGTGGCCGCAGCCGCCGACGGCCTCGGTGACGGGGCGGTGTCGGCGTTCCTCGCCGGCGCGGATCCTGCGGTCGCCTCCCCCGCCCACCTCCTGCCCGTCGCCGCTCCTCTCCTCGTCGCATGGAGCGCCGACGACGACGTGGTACCCGGTTCGTTCTCGGCGCGGTTCGCCGAGCGGGCGGAGGCCGCGGGCGACCGGGTGGAGACGCTGAACGTCGAAGGCGACCATTTCACGTTGCTGGACCCTCGACGGCGGGGGTGGCGGGCGGTTGCGGAGGCCATCGATCGGCATCTGTGAACCCCGTGGCTTCCAGTTCCTGGCAGCATCCGGCTTGCGGGGGGTGACCGGGGGCCGGTAGATTCCGAAGCCTGCGGAGTCCCTCCCTCGCTGGCGGGAGGTATCTGGAGGAAGGGCGGACTCTGATGCGTGCACATCGGCTGGTGCTGCTCGCCACCTGGGTCGTGGTGTCGCTCCTCGCGGTGGCAGGGTTCGCCGCCTTCGCGACACCCTCGCCGGAGACGGCACCCTCGGACGAGTACTCTCCGACGACCGAGATCGGTCGCGGCGCCGGCGCGGTGGCCGCGTTGACGTTCTCCTACCTGGCGGAAGGCAAACCGGTTCCTGCCAGCACGATCGACCTCGACGCGGCGATCCAGGCTGCGGTCGAGCACCGGGCCTCCTCCGCAGGCACCACCACCACCGAAGCCGAGAAGCGGCGTTCCGACACCACCTCTCCCTACCGTCGCAGCCGGTACCTCTCCGAGATCGAGATCAGGGAGCTGGTCTCCCGCTACTTCCGTCCCGAAGACGTCAACAAGGCGATCAGGATCGCCTGGTGCGAATCCTCGTTCAACCCCTACTCCGTCAACCCCCAGACCCAGGCATCCGGGCTGTTTCAGCATCTCCCCCGCTACTGGGAAGAACGGTCAGCCGCCGCCGGCTTCGCCGGTGCCGACATCTTCGACCCCGAGGCCAACGTCGCCGTCGCCGCCTGGCTCGTCTACGAAGGCGGCGGATGGACCCATTGGACCTGCCGAGCCTGACAGCGGGCCGGGCCCGCCCCGCGGTGCCACCGCGGATTCCTGCACCCCGGCCCGACACGGTAGCCTCCGGTCCCCGGACGACTGCCCTGGAGGAGAGGACGCGGCTCCGTGCGTGACCTGACATCCCACGACATCGAACCACGACATGACGTCCACTGGGACCTCCCAACCCCGATCCTCGTCGAACACACGTTGCGGCGAGGCGACGGCATCCTCGCCCATCGCGGTCCTCTGGTCGTCGACACCGTCCCCTACACCGGCCGGAGCCCGAAAGACAAGTTCGTCGTGAGAGAACCCGACACCGAAGGCGACATCTGGTGGGGGGAGGTCAACCACCCGATCGAACCCGAGGTCTACGAGGCTCTCTACCGGCGGGTCGCCGACCACCTCTCCGACCGGGACCTGTACGTCCAAGACGTCTACGCCGGGGCCGACCCCGCCTACCGCCTGTCGGTGCGGGCGATCACCCCGAGCCCGTGGCATTCCCTCTTCTGCCGGAACATGTTCCGGCTCCGACGCACCTTCGAGCACGACGACGAGATCGAAGCCTTCGTCCCCGACTTCACCATCGTCCACGCACCCGACTTCAAGGCAGTGCCCGAACGCGACGGCACCCGCAGCGAAGTCTTCATCATCATCAGCTTCGCGCACAAGGTGCTGCTCATCGGCGGGACCAGCTACGCCGGGGAGATGAAGAAGTCGGTGTTCTCGGTGATGAACTACCTGCTTCCCAAGGCGGGTGTGCTGCCGATGCATGCCTCCGCCAACGTCGGCCCGGACGGGGATTCGGCGGTGATCTTCGGACTGTCGGGAACGGGCAAGACGACCCTCTCCACCGACCCGGCCCGCCAGATGGTGGGCGACGACGAGATCGGATGGGGCGAACACGGGATCTTCAACATCGAAGGCGGCTCCTACGCCAAGGTGATCAACCTCAGCCGCGACGACGAGCCGCTCATCTATCAGGCCGCCAACCAGTTCGAGACGATCCTCGAGAACGTGGTGGTCAACCCCGAGAGCCGCCGCCCGGAATGGGACGACGCCTCCAAGACCGAGAACACCCGGTGCTCCTACCCCCTCGCCCACCTCCCCAACGCCCTCCCGTCGGGGATGGCGGACCATCCCCGCAACCTGGTGTTCCTGTCGGCCGACGCCTTCGGGGTGCTGCCCCCGATCGCCCGGCTCACCAAAGAGCAGGCCATGTACTACTTCGTCTCCGGCTACACGGCGAAGCTGGCCGGAACCGAGCGAGGGGTGACCGAACCGGAGGCGACCTTCTCTCCCTGTTTCGGCGCTCCCTTCCTGCCCCTGCCGCCGGGCCACTACGCCGACGTCCTCGCCACCAAGATCGACGAGTTCGACCCCGGGCTGTGGATGATCAACACCGGGTGGACGGGGGGCCCCTTCGGGGTGGGTCACCGGATCCGCATCCCCCACACCCGGGCGATGCTCAACGCCGCCCTGGCAGGCGACCTCGACGACGTCCCCTACGTCACCGACCCGATCTTCGGGATTTCGGTCCCCACCGAGGTGCCCGGCGTCCCCTCCGAGCTGCTCATACCTCGCGGCACCTGGGACGACCCCGACGCCTTCGACGCCCAGGCCCGGAAACTGGCCGCCATGTTCCGGGACAACTTCACCAAGTACGCGGCCGACACCGCCCCCGAGGTCGCCCAGGCAGGGCCTCCGGGCTGAGGGCCGGCGCTCACGACCCTTCGGACGTGCCGTAGCGGGCTGCCAGCCCATCGAAGCGCTCCACCAGCCTCCGACAGGATTCGCCGGGGAGCAGCCACCGTGAGATGAGGGTGGTGGTGACCTCCCCGTCGGTCCACCAGACGGTGCCACCGGATCGCTCGGCCGACGCCTTCGCCTCCAGGTAGGCGCGTTGCTGGTCGGCGTCGAGCTCGATGCATCGGTTGGATCCGATCTCGACCCCCGGAGGGAGTTCTGTGGCCTCCCGGTCCGGGGTGGGCCGCGAGGACGGGATCAACGCCAGGGGGCCGTCGAAGGGCACACCGTTCGGGTTCTCCCAGCGGCCGCCCTGCCACCCCAAGCCCAGGAGCAGCCGCTCGGCGAGGCCCTCCGCTTCGACGGCGCCGGGTTCGACGACGGCCAGTCCCGGCACCTCCAGGGCGAAGGCACACCAGGTCTTGGCGTCGGCCCCCGTCTCAAGTCGGAAGTACGTGCCGTCGGAGGTGAAGGGGTCGGGTCGGGACAGGATGGGGGGTGCCGAGCCGAGGGCTTGGATCAGGTCCTCGGCCACCACCAGCATCTCGGAGTCTTCGACCATCAGCACCGGACCGCCGATCCAGGTCACCGGCGACAGGTAGAAGACACCGTCTACCAGGTAGATGCTGGGCGGTTCGGCGAGAGCCGTGACTTCGCCGGGATGGGGAGGCCCGCAGTTCTCGACGATGGTGAGGTCGACGCGGAGGTCGGGGACCACCTCGGGGGAGGATCCCTCAGTGTCCGGAGGAGCCGAGACCGGCGGCGGAGGTCCGCCGACCGGGGAGGAGGGCCCGGTCGTCTCGACGCTCACCGCGGTCGACTCCGGCGGGTCGGCGACGTCAAGCCGGGTGGACGTCGGTGCACAGGCGGCGGCCACCAGCCCGGTGACGAAGACCACGACGACGAGCCGACGAGGAAGATCGGAGGCCCGGCGCGTATGGCGGTCACCGCGAATCGGGCCGCCTGGCGTTGGGAGATGTCGCAGCTCCACGGTGTGTCGTCATCGTCGCGTATCGCGATCCCGGCCGATGAGCCACCGCCCAGGCAGGGCCTCCGGGCTGAGCCTTCACCGAAAGTCCCGGCTTCGGACGCCGGCCACCGGCAACGGTTCGAACCGGCGGGCCACCAGGTTGGTGACCCCGTCGGCGTACTCCACCGTGCCGTGGACGACGAGGCCGGGCTCCCGACGGGCGAGCTGCCGTTGAGCCTCCCAGACCCCGGGGAGGACCACGACGTTGACGAGGCCGGTCTCGTCCTCCAGGTTGAAGAAGATCACCCCGTTGGCGGTGCCGGGGCGCTGGCGGTGAGTGACGACCCCGCCTATCGCCACCCGGACCCCGCTGCGTCCCAGAGCGAGGATCTCCGCCGCGGTGACACATCCCCGTTCTGTCAGCTCCCGGCGGAGGAACCAGATCGGATGGGTGGGTGACACCCCGGTGGCCCACAGGTCGGCCTGGTGGATCTCCCGTTCGTCCATCCCCGGCAGAGGCGGCGCCTCGGCTCCGGGGGCGAGGGGGAGACGTTCCGGGGTGACCTCGGCGAGGGCCCCCGCCGCCCACAGGCCCGCCCGACGGTCGAGACCGATCGACGCCAACGCCCCGGCGGCGGCGAGGCCCTCCAGGGCAGGCAGGCCCAGCCCGGTGCGGAAGGCCAGGTCGGTGGGGTCGGTAAAGGGCCCTCCGATGCGGCGGGCCACCTCGATCCGGGCGATCTCGGCGGGTCCCAGGTTGCGGACGTACCGCAGCCCCATCCGCACCGCCACCGCCGGGCGGAGCGGGTCGTCCACCGGACCCCGACCCCGCCGCCACGCCCCTCCCAGGTATTCGACGACGTCGTCGGGGTCGGCCTCGGCCGGTTCGATGGTGCAGTCGTGACAGGAGGCGTTGACGTCGGGGCCGAGGACGATCACCCCGTGACGTTGGGCGTCGTGGACCAGGGAGTTGGGGCTGTAGAACCCCATCGGCTGGGCGTTGAGCAGCCCGGCGAGGAACTCGGCGGGCCAGTGGTACTTGAGCCAGGCCGACATGTAGACGATGTAGGCGAAGCTCACCGAATGGCTCTCGGGGAACCCGAAACTGGCGAACCCCTGCAGCTTCTCCCAGATCTCGTCGGCGGCGGCGCCGGTGATCCCGTTGGTGGCCATCCCGGCGTAGACCTCGTCCCGGAGCCGGGCCATCGCCTCCTCGGAACGTTTGTGGGTCATCGCCTGCCGGAGCCGGTCGGACTGGCCGCCGTCGAAGCCCGCACAGACCCGGGCCAGCTCCATGAGCTGTTCCTGGAAGACGGGCACCCCCAGGGTCTTGGCGAGGATCGGTTCGGCGAGGGGATGGGGGTAGCTGACCGGCTCTTGGCCGTTGCGGCGCCGCAAGTAGGGGTGGACCGACTGGCCTTGGATGGGCCCGGGACGGATGAGGGCCACCTCCACTGCCAGGTCGTAGAAGGTCCGGGGTTTCATCTTCGGCAGGGTCGCCATCTGCGCCCGGGACTCCACCTGGAAGACCCCGACGGTGTCGGCGGCGGTGAGCATCCGGTAGATGGCCGGCTCCTGGGGGAGGGAAGCGAGGTCGAGGTCGATGCCGTGGGCGTCGGCGATGAGGTCGGTGGTGAGGTGGAGGGCGTTGAGCATCCCCAACCCCAACAGGTCGAACTTGACGATCCCGATGGCGGCGCAGTCGTCCTTGTCCCACTGCAGCACCGACCGTCCCTCCATCCGTCCCCACTCCAGGGGCACCACCTGATGGAGGGGTCGGTCGGCGATCACCACCCCGCCCGAGTGGATCCCGAGGTGACGGGGGAACCCGTCGAGGCGGTGACAGACGTCGTAGATCCGGTCGGCGGTGAGCCCGTGGGGCAGCGGATCCTCCAGACGGAGCCGTTTGGGGTCCCGGGTCTCCAGATAGCGGGAGAGGCCGTCCACCTGCGCCGGGGTGAACCCGAAGGCCTTGGCGACGTCCCGCAACACCGACCGGGCCCGGTAGGTGATGACGTTCGCCACCATCGCCGCCCGTTCCCTCCCATAACGGCGGTAGCAGTACTGGATCACCTCCTCCCGGCGGTCCGCCTCCAGGTCGAGGTCGATGTCGGGGGGACGGCCCCGTTCGGTCGAGAGGAACCGTTCGAAGGGAAGCCCGAGACGGATCGGGTCCACCCGGGTGAGGCCCAGGCAGCGGCACACCGCCGAGTCGGCTCCCGAACCCCGGATCTGGCAGAGG
>Ga0256830_1000528_pt1 | contig 30049 bp, 26 predicted proteins | sample 128326metaG_FD_190537 | JGI IMG/M metagenome (GOLD analysis project Ga0256830, IMG submission 190537) | Hydrothermal vent microbial communities from Lau Basin, Pacific Ocean - 128-326 | ecosystem: Environmental > Aquatic > Marine > Hydrothermal vents | place: Pacific Ocean: Lau Basin | collected... | reverse complement strand
GTTCCGCTCTGGGTCGGCTGGTGAGCGCCGTGAGTCCAGGAGAGGGCTCCCGGCGCCACCCTCCGGTCCCCCACTGCCCGCTAGACGGCCGGGTCTTTCGCCCACTTCGGATCCGTCTTCTCGCCGGGGCGGCATGTCGCCGGACTCGCCGCCCCGGCGTTCGCTTCGGCCAGCCGCTCCATGAAGCGCCGGGCCATCGAGGTCCAGTCCATCTCCGCCGCGTAACGCCGCGCGCCTTCCTCGTAGCCGGCCCGCAGCGTCGGGTCGCACATCTTGGCGAACGCCGCGGCGACCGCCGCCGGATCGTCGGCGTCAGAGACGGTGACGCCGCAGCGGTACTCCTCCACCTGGTCGATGAAGTTCGTGGCCGGGCTCACCACGACGGGAGTACCCAACGCTAGGGACTCCCGCAAAGCGCGTGGAGCGCCGTCCCAGCGCGGCAGCAACACGGTCGCGTCGGCGTCCCGCAGAGGCGTCAAGTCGCCCGGTTCGTAATCTCCCGGAAAGAGCACTCGGCAATCGTCCGAGAGTCCAAGTTCCTCGATCCGCGCGGCCGCCTTCACCCCGCCGCCGCGATAGTCAGGCCCGCACAGGAAAACGCGGAACGGCGGCGTTCCGTTGCGTCGGGCGTGGGCCACGGCGTTGATGGCCCGGTCCAGACCTTTGTAGTGCCAGTCCAGGCGCGCCCAGACGATCAGGTTCGCCCGGCCGTCCCGGTAACCCAGTTCGTCGCGGAAGTAGTGCCGCGGCCGGTCCCGAGTGTCCGGGTAGGAATCGATCCCCCAGCGCAGTTCGGTGAAGCCATCGTCCGGCCGCTCGTATAGGCTTTGGAACTGGCGGCGCTCCTCACTCGACAGGGCCGCCACGAAGTGCAAGTTCCGCACCATCATCGCGCCCGTCGTCCGGATATAGACTCGCTTGGCCAGCGGACTCACGCGGCTATAGAGCCTCTTGCCGAGACTGTCCACGTTGGCCTGCTTCTTCTCCAACGAGCGTACGTCGCAGCCCTGCGTGAACAGCGATTCGCGCAGAATCGCCGGCCACACCTGGGCCAACGGGTGCAGCACGACCGTCGCGCCCGCCTTCCGCGCCGCCCGGGCGAGAAAGCAGTTGAAGACGTCGAAGTAGCCGAAAAGCACGACCACGTCGGGCCGGATCCGCTTCAGCAACCTGGAGAGGCCGGCGATGCCCTTGCCGGCGTTGGTATAGGTATGGACCCGGATGCCGTTCAGCAAAGGGTCGTCGCAGACTCCCGCTCTCGTCACCAGGTGAACCTCGTGGTCCGCCGCCAAGCCGGCGGCCAGGCTTCTGGCGCCGATGGGGGCGCCCCCGGGTCTCAGTGCATAACCGTGCGCAATCAGAACACGCATTGGATTCTCCTCCGTTCTGGTTCGTTGGTGCCCCGGACGACGCGGCGCGCTCCGGCGGGAACCCGGCATGAGGCTCAGGCGCCGTCAGCTCGCTGTCCGTCGGCCATGATTTTTAGCCCTTCGATTCCCCGCTCGCTGCCTCGGACGGGGGGCCGTTCCGGTCGCGAGGCCACCGAGAACGCAGCCACTGCCGGGCGAAGAGGGCCACGAAACGCGGATTGTGCTTGAGGTATCGCTTCCACAGCCGCCGGGGTTCGGTGAGAAGACGGAACAGCCATTCCAACCCCAGCGGCATCAGCCAGGCCGGCGCCTGGCGCTTCGTGCCGGCCAGGAAGTCGAAGGCCGCCCCGACGCCCAGCATGACGGCCTCGACCCGCCCGCGATGCCGGTGCATCCACTCGTCCTGCTTCGGGCTGCTGAGGCCGATGAAAAGAATCCGGGCGCCGCTCGAGTTGATCTTCCCGGTGACTTCTTCGTCTTCTTCCGGAGTCAGCGGCCGGAACGGCGGCGACCACGCGTAAGCCACCCGCAGCTTCGGATAGTTGCGCCGCACCATCCCGAGGAGCCGTTCGAGCGTCTCGGGCGCCGCCCCGTAAAAGCCCACGGGCAGCCCCTCCCGCTCGGCCGCCGCCAGCAGGCGCGGCGTCAGGTACGGACCGTAGACGCGGGTCGCGCCCTGGAGCCCCAGCGCGCGCAGCGCCCAAACCAGCGGCACGCCGTCCGGGGTTACGAGATCCGCAGCGTTCATCACCCGGCGGAGCCGGGGCGAATCCCACGCTTCCATCACCTGGTTCACCGTGGCCACGCACACGTAGCGCGACTCGCCCTTCCGCGCCCATTCGACGACGAACCTCACCGCCTCCTCGTAGGAGGTCGCGTCCACCCGGATGGAGACGATCTCCCGTGACGGGGGCCGGCTCGGAAACGGGTCCCGGTCCGCCGCCCGCTCTGCGGATCCGCCGGCCTCAGGGAGCCGGCTGGAATCCGGTCGCGCCGCTGTTTGCGATGTCACGGCCGCTGTTCCTCCATGACGCGGTTGTAGATCTCCATCAACCGCTGATAGTTCTTCTCCGCCGTATACTTGGCCAAGTACTCGGCTCGCGCCGCCGACCGCATCTGCGCCCTTGCCCGCGGGTGCGAGTAGATCCAGTTGACTTCGGCCGCCAGCGACTCGGATTGGCCTGCCGGACAGAGCCGGCCCGTCCGGCCGTGCTCGACCAGTTCGGCGGCGGCGCCGCGGCTCGTAGCGATCACCGGCAAGCCCGTGGCGAACGCTTCTACGATCGCCAGCGGGAAGTTTTCGTAGGCGAGTGACGGGTGGATCAAGGCCGTCGCCCGCTTCATCAGCGTCAACACTTCGCTCTTGCTGCGCCGCCCGAGCCACTCGATGTTCGGCCGGCGCCTCACCGCTTCTCCAACGACGCTCGCCAGCGGCCCATCGCCGGCCACCAGCAGCCGAATGCGCCGGTCAACGCCTTCCCAAGCTTTCAGCATCGTCGTCACGCCTTTGTAGTCCGCCAGGCGACCGGCGAAGAGGACGAACCCGCCGTCCTCGTCGCCCGGCCCCACGTCCGGGGCGTGGAAGTTGGGCTTGACGAAGATGCGCCCGGCCGGAAGTCCCGCCTGGATGAACGTCCGGCGCGAGAACTCGCTAAGTGCGATGTAGCCGTTCACCTTTTCCGTCCACGTGCCCGCCAGACGATGCACGCCACTCACGGTCGCTACTGCGGCCGTCTCGAGCCGCGAGCCGTGGTAGCAACCGTGCACCACTCCGGGCCAGGCGAAACGTTTGCCGACGCAATCGTGGCACGGACGCCCTTCGCGCAGCAGCAACGCGTTCGGGCAGCAGATCCGGTAGTTGTGCAGCGTGTGGACCACCGGCACCCCGACCTCGGCGCAGGCCCGGAAAACCGCGGGCGACAACTCCGGGAAGTAATTGTGCACGTGCACGATCCGCGCTCGCGTCTGCTGGCACAGCCGGCGGATGCGCCGGGCCCACTCCCGGCACCAGATCGCCCGCAGCCCGGTGCGCACCCGGGCGCCGAACGTCGCCACGTCCGGCGGATCCAGAACTACCGGCAGTGGGGCCCACCCGTGGGAGCGGAGGAGTTCGCATTCGGCGGTGAAGACTTCGTCCTCGCCTCCGGGCTCCCGGTAGCGGCAGTGAAGCAGGATGGCTGTCGGCCGTGACATACTGTTCTTCGGTCGTCTCCTGGCCCCGTCCCTCACGCGAACACCAAAGTGGAACTCAGACCGAGAGCTCCGAGCAAACCACGGATCTCATCGGCGTAAATCCGGTTCATCACGATGATCTCAGAAGGCGGATTCTGTTTCAGCTCCGCAGGAGCGATGATCCGGTGGCCGGTAATCGCTATGTACTTGCCCTGCTTCATCGGGTTGACGTCCACGGCGGCCGTGATTTCCGTACCTGCCCGAGTGAGGTTGAGGAACATCGTGCCCTTCGATCCCGCTCCCCAAACGACCGCCGTCCGCCCGGCCCGTCTCATCTCGGCGAGGCGGCTCCGCCACTTCGCCAGTTTCCCGGTGAACCGGCGGTGGAATCCAACGATCTCAGCCGCTCCCGGCGCTTCGTCCCCGGCTCCCGAGTCTGCTCCGCTTCCGGCCGGCCCGGAGTACGCGCCCAAGAACTGTCCGGAATACTCTTCCGATACCCGGCTCGCGGCGAACCCGGCGCCGCGGAGAAGCCTTGCGAGGGATCTCGGGCAAAAGTAGGAGAAGTGCTCGTAAATCAGGTCCCAGATGCTCAAGTCCCGGAACGCAAACAGCGAGTTGGGCACTTCGAAAAAGACCCCGCAAGTGTCCTTGGAGCACAGCTCGGCACGGAGCGATCGCAGGAACTCACGAGGTTCGGCGACATGTTCTAGTGTCTGGCGGCAACAGACCAAGTCCGCCGGTATGCCTCCATGAATCTTCCCGAACGTCTTCCGCACGAAGGTCACCTTGTATCCTTCTCCGAGGACCAGATCCGGGCCCGTGTGCGCCGGGTCGAACCCCACTCCCTCGCTCTTACTCTCCCGGCAAATCGATTCCAAGAACCCCCCATCGCCGCATCCGATCTCCACGACCCAGCCCCGGTGAAGCCGGAGTCCAGCGACGAGCCGCCGCACCAGCTTTTCCGTGTACCGGACGTAACAGGGTGAAACGTCGAGCGGGTTGTGGTACGCCGGATCGTAAGCGGCCAGCTCGGGACGGAACGCCTGGTTCCAGACGTGCCCGCACGCCGGACAGTAGACCAGTTCCAATTCACCGACGGCCGCGCCGGCCGCCTCCCGCGGTGATCCCAGCAATCGGTTGCAGAATACGGGCACGCCGCGCAGCTCGAAGAACGGCGTCGTGCGCCGCTCCTCGCAGATCGGGCACCGGCTCTGGCGCGCCTCGGGGTTCATGCGCGCACTTCGGTTTCTTCCGTCACGGTGCGGATCGCAGGGCGCAAACCCATTCCTTCCAGCTCGGCGCGCACCTCGTCCCGATAGACCGGGTTCATCAGCACAACCTCGTCGGGAGGCGCTTCCCTCAGCTCGTGCGGCGCGAAAATGCGATGGCCGGCGCCGGGCAGATACGTCCCGTGCTTGTGGGGATTGATGTCGACGACCGCTGCGACGTCCTCGCCCGCTGCGGTCGCCGTCAAGAACGCCACCGCCTTCGACCCGCCTCCCCAGAGGGCGATCCGTTTGCCGGCTGAGCGCGCCGCCCGAAAGTATCCCCGCCACCGGGCGATCGACTCCGCAGCCCGCTGCTCGAAGCCCGGCAACAGCGACGCCGCCTCGGCGTCGTCATCAGCCTCGGCCGGCGCGACGACGGGCTTCACCCCATTGGTCATCCTCGCCTCAGCGATCAGGTACTGGCCGCCGAAATCCCGCTCCAGACGCAACACGTCGAACCCGGTCAACCGAAACAGGCGCGCCAGGGAAGCCAGCGTGAAGTACGAGCAGTGTTCGTAATAGATGTCCCAGAAGGCCGTTTCCTGTAGGATCCGTAGGAAGCATGGGATCTGAATGAACACCACCGGGTCGTAACCCGGCCGGATCGACTGGCGAATCACGCGGAACAGCTCCGCCGGGCGCGCCACGTGCTCCAGAGTCATCTTGCAGCAGATGAAGTCCGCTTGCACGTCGGCGTACTGGTGCGAGTAGAAGTCCCGGACGAAGCGCACCCGCCGGCTCTCCCGGCTGCGGCTGCGCTCCCGGACATAAGCCGGGTCGAAGCCGACCCCGGAGTTGTTTCCGAGCTCGCACAGCAGCGTCAGAAACTCTCCCTTCCCGCAACCGATCTCGATGATCTTCTTCCGCCGCAGCTTGTGCCGCTCCACCAGCCCTTCCGCCAGCCGGCGCTGGAACTCGTTGAATGTCTCTGAGAAGCCTTGCGTCTCCTCGCAGTCGCCCGAGTAACGCATCGCCGACTCGTCGAAAGCGGCGTTCCACACGAACCCGCATCCACGGCAATGAATCAGGACCAAGTCGCCCCGCGGAAAGTTCACGGCCTCTTCGCGGGACCGGAACAGCAGGACGCTGTGGACGGGAACCGACTCCTGGCGGTAAATCGCTTCCGATCCCGGCTTCCCGCAAACCGGGCATTCCTTGCGTTCGGCGGCCGCGATGTTGATCGGGCCGGTACGCGTCTCGATGGCCATCGTCGTTTCTCCTGCCGGCATCAGATGATCCTCAACTCCGGAAGTGGCACGATGAAACGGCCTCCGGCTTCCAGGTACGCCCGCTGTTGAGCGGCGATCTCGTCAGCGAAGTTCCACGCCAGCACGAGCACGTAGTCGGGCTTGTCTTCGAGCAGCCGTTCGGTCGGGTAGATCGGCAAGTGATTGCCGCCCATGTACCAGCCGTGCTTCACCGGGTTGCGGTCCACCACGTACTCCAGCAGGTCGCGGCCGATGCCGACATAGCTCAAGAACGTCGTCGCCTTCGCCGCCGCCCCATAGGCCGCGACGCGCTGGTTGCGGCGCTTGATCGATTCGAGCAGGTTGCGGATCGAGGTTTTCATTTCCTCGATCGCGCGGGCGAACTCCCGGTACCGGTCCAGGTTGCGGACCACCGGCCGCTCCTGCTCGAGATGCCGCCGGACGATCTCCGCCGGCCGCTCCTGCTTCTCCACGTAGAGCCGGAGGGAGCCGCCGTGGATCGACAGGCGCCGCAGGTCGTTCAGATACAGGCCGTGACGCCGGAACAGATTGTCGAGCGAAGTCACCGAGAAGTAGCAGAGGTGCTGGTGATAGATCGTGTCGAACTCGTGATTCCGCAGCAGCTCCTCGACGTAGGGCGCCTCGATGACGATCTGCCCGTCCGGCTTCAGCAGGGTCTTCAGCCCCCGCACGAAGCCGTTCAGATCGCGGACGTGAGCCAGGACGTTGTTGGCCACGATCACGTCGGCCTCTCGGCCCTCGGAGCGGAGCCGCTCAGCCAGTTCCTCGCCGAAGAACTCGTTCAAGGTCGGAATGCCGCGCTTCACCGCCACCGACGCCGGGCCGGGCGCCGGATCGATGCCCAACACGGGGATGCCCGCATCTCGGAAGTGCTGAAGCAGGTAACCGTCGTTGCTGGCCACTTCTACCACCAGGCTCTTACTGCTCAGCCCCCGGCCGGCGATGATCTCCTCGACGTTCTTCCGGGAGTGCTCCACCAGCGCCGGGGACACCGACGAGTAGTAAGGGTAGTCTTGGTGAAACAGGACCTCGGGATCGATGGTCTCCAGGATCTGGACGAGCCCGCAGTTGCGGCACAACACCAGGTTCAGCGGCGCCGTGATCTCGGGTTCGGAAAGGTGCTCGGGCGACACCAGGCGGTCGGCCAGCGGCGTTACCCCCAGGTCGAACAAGTGCTCCAGTCCCGGTTGGCCGCACGAGCGGCATCTGGTCTCAGTTGTAAGACTGGACATACTCTCCTCCTTTGACTGGCGTGCGCCAGCGCAGCGCCGGGTCCAACTCGCCCGACTCGAGTAGTTTCTTGATGTGCGCCACGCGCTTGTAGCGGGTGCCCTCGAACTCATCCGGCGAGATCTGCGTCCGCTGGAACGCCTCGAGCAGCTCTCGTACCCCCGCCTCCGCCGTCCAGCGGGTGCGGAAACCGAGCTGCCGCTCCAGCTTGTCGCAACTCACCCGATAGCACCGCTTGTCGGGGCCCGCACCCGGCGCGTAGTCCACGTGGGCGTCGGGAACCAGGCGCACGACGATATCGGCCAACTCGCTGATCTGGTAGTTTTCGGCGCTGGAGCCGACGTTGAAGGCCTGATTGTGCACGAGCTCCCGCGGCGCTTCCAGGGCGGCCAGGAATGTCCGCGAGATATCCTCGATGTGGACGATCGGACGCCACGGCGTACCGTCGCTCTTCAGGTAGACCCGCCCGGTGGCGTAAGCCCACGCCGTCAGGTTGTTCAGCACGAGATCGAACCGCAGTCGCGGCGATACGCCGTAAGCGGTGGAACTCCGCAGGAACACCGGACTGAAGTTCTCGTCGGCGAGCTTCGACAGGTCACGCTCGGCCCACACCTTCGACTCCCCGTAGGGCGTCACCGGGCGGAACTCGGCCGACTCGTCGATCAGATCGTCGCCGGACGCCCCGTAGGTGCTGCACGAAGACGACATCAAGAACCGCTTGACGCCGGCCTTCTTCGCCAGCTCTCCGAGGCGCACCGCGGCGCGGTGGTTGATCTCATAGGTCAGCTCCGGGTTCAGGTCGCCCAGCGGGTCGTTCGAGAGCGCCGCCAAATGAATCACGGCGTCGAAGCCCGCGAGGTCTTCCAGTTCCACGTCGCGGATGTCGGTGACGATCTCGGGCACCGCCGTCCCGTTGCTGCCGAATGTGCAGCTGTCATAAAGATGTGTGTCGAGGCCCGTCACTTCGTGTCCGGCCTCGAGCAGGATCGGCACCATCACGGAGCCGATATAACCGGCATGTCCTGTTACGAGAACGCGCATTTTCTCCTCCTATCCCCTCTCTTGTTCAGTCCGACCAGATCTTCCACGGCGCCCGGCCGCTTTCCCACAGGCTCTCCAGAAGCCGCTTGTCCCGCAGCGTGTCCATGCACTGCCAGAACGACGTGTGCTTGTAGGCGACGAGCTGTCCGTCACGGGCCAGTCCCTGGAGCGGCTCGCGCTCCCATTGCGTCTGGTCGCCCTCGATGTAGTCGATCACGCCTGGCTCCAGCACGAAGAACGCTCCGTTGATCCAGCCTTCGGCCGCTTGGGGCTTCTCGGAGAACTCGGTAACGCGATCGTCATCGAGCTGCAAATGCCCGAAGCGGGCCGGCGGACGCACCGCCGTCAATGTCGCCAGTTTGCCGTGCCGCCGGTGAAACGCCAGCAGATCGTGCAGGTTGACGTCGGAGACCCCGTCGCCCCAGGTGAGCATAAAGGTCTCGTTTCCGAGGACCGGCGCGAGCCGCTTGATGCGGCCGCCGGTATTGGTGTACAGGCCCGTGTCCACGAGACTGACGTTCCAGTCCGGGGCCGAGCTGCCGTTGCGCTCCACGTGGCCCGTGCGCAGGTTCACGACGAGATCGCTGTGCAGGCTGCAGAAGTCCGTGAAGTACTTCTTGATGTACTCGCCGTGGTATCCCAGGGCGATCACGAAGTCTTTGAACCCGTAGTGTGCGTAGTGGCGCATGATGTGCCACAGAATCGGCCGATTCCCTATCTCGACCATTGGTTTCGGCTTGGAGTCGGTTTCCTCGGCGAGCCGAGTGCCCAGACCTCCAGCTAGAATCGCTACTTTCATTTCTCCTCCTTACGAGCGGCGGCCCGATGACGGAGCGCCGCAGGTTCCTTTCATTCCCAGGCGGCGTGTCCAGCGCCTGCCGCGCCGCTCAAACTTTCCCCCAGCGGCCCGCGCGGCGCGTCGCATATCCGGCCGGGACGGGCGCAGCCGGGATCTCGGCCTGTTCTGCAGCCCGATTCGAATCCGGCTCGGCCTTGCCCGCCGTCCACGCCGCCGCGCACAGGACCGCCAGCGGCAACATGTAACCCGGCTCCTCGAGCCAACTGTAGACGACCCCGAGCGCTACGGCGCTCAACAGCCCCCCGCTGATGACCGCCCGTAAGGGAGCCGAACACTCGTAGGCCGCGGTCCAAATCTGATACCCGAGCCAGACGTAGATCAACAGCCCGAGAAGCCCCAAGTCTCCGAAGACGCCCAGCCAGCTCGAGATTCCCGTCCACGCCGAGGACGACCACATATAGTTGCTGCGGAAAGAATCGAGCAGCGCCCGCGTCGCCGGGGCCGTCTGCAGGCCCAGGGCCGCCACCGGGGAGTCGCGGCTCACCAGCCCCCCGGCCGTCAGCAGAGAGACGCGGCTGATCGAGTTCCCGGGGCCCAATCCGAGAACCAATTGGATGGGCGAGGACTGCATGCGCTTGACAACGATCTGCGCCGAACTCACCTTGCTTTCGATCCCGCCCCGGAACAACTTCATGTCCAAGACCGTCGAAAGAGGCGGGTAGAAATAGGCCGCCGACACCAGCAGCGCCCCCAGCAGCGCCACTGCCGCGATCGCCGGACCGATTCGCCGGCCCGATCCCCTCGCCGCCAGCAGAGCAAACGGCGGCAGGAACGCCACGATCACCTGCTTGGCGTCGGCGAGCACCGGCACGATGAACAGCGCCAAGGTTGCCGCCACCCACCGCCCGCGGTCCGACGTCCCCGGCTGCACCGTGCGCATGAGAACGATCAGCAGCCCGAGACAGGCCACCGCGCCCGCCATGTGCGCTCCCGAGGCCAGACCCCGGAACGTCCCAGCCACGGCGTCACCCATTCCGTACTGCAACGCCTGCGGAATGGCGAACGGGATCTGCAACGCCGCCAGCCCGAGCAACAAGGCGAGAAAGCCCCGCCCCTGGGCCGCCGTCATCGGCGACCGCACGATGGCATAGAAGAGCAGGAACGGCTCCACGAACACCAGCCAGGTCAGTATGGGGCGAAGCAGCTCTCCCCCGTTGAAAGCCCAGGAGGCGAAGGCCACGCCGAGCAGCGCCACGATTCCCGCCCCGGTGCGCCTCGCCAAGGGCGAGGGCTCGCTCCGCTCCAGCGCCGCGACGAAAGCGGCCGCCATCGTCAAGGGAAAATGCGCGAAGTTCAGCGCCGCCGGCGCCGCGCCCCAGCTCACCAAGGCGCGCGACAGTACGGTCACCGCCAGCGCACCGCCCGCCCACATGAATGCCGGCTGATTGATCAGAACGACGCCGGCCCAGACGCCGATGCACAGCCAGGCCCAGTCCGTGCGCGTCGCCACGATCATTCCGGACGCGGCCGCCAGGAGAACCAGCCCGGGCCACGTCAACAACCGCGCGACCGGGATGCTGCTGCCTCGCAGGGACAAGGACCGCTCCATCACTCGGCCTCCCCCGCCGCCCGCGCGCCCGCCCCGGCGCCGCCGCCGTCCCCGGCGCGCGCCGCCACCGGCTCCGTCCCGCTCCCGGCTGCTCGGGGCGCCGCAGCGCTCGCCGCCAGCTCCCGGTAGAGCCGCCCGAGAACCCTTCCCTTTTGCGTCCACAGGAACTCGCGGCGCACCCGCCGACGCCCGGCCTCACCCATGCGGCGGCGCAACGCCGGATCGGCGGCGAACAGTTCGAAAGCCTGGCTCATCTCGATCACCGTCTGGTTCGGCGTCAATGGTTCCACTTTGATTCCGCTCTCGCGGCTCACCTGCAGGCCCGGGCCACCCCAGTCCAGGCACACCACCGGGCGTCCCGCTGCCATCGCCTCCAGGCACACCCAACCGCCCGAGTCGTGCAGACTGGGATGGACCAGGACGTCGCATTGCTCCAGCAGCTCCAGCGCCTCTTCCCGAGGGCGAGCGCCGAAAAATCTCACCCGGCTCCCCACGCCCAACTCGCCCGCCAGACGCAGCAACCGCGCCGATTCCGGACCCTCGCCCACGATCCAGTACTCGCCCCGGCCTTCTGCCGATGCAAACCGCGCAAAAGCCCGCAGCCCCAGCTCGAAGCCCTTCCAGGTCAGCAGCCGGCCCAGGCTGATCAGGCGCAGGCCGTCACCGCTCCGGAACCGCATGCCCCCGAGACGCAGCATGTCCGCCTCACTCAAGCCGGCTTCACTCCGGATGCGGACATCGCGGCACCCCAATCGCCGAAGGCGCTCCGCCGTCTGCTCCGTCGTCGCCAGCGCCAGCGCACTCCGCCTCGCCGTCGCCCGCACCAGGGGGTCGAGCTCCCCGCGCTGCCGCAAGAGCCGCCGGGACCATTCGTAGGCCCGTGCTCTCGAACCGAACCAGTGCTGGAACCCTGGCGGCGGTGACTCGCCCCCGCCCACCGGCCCCCACAGGAACGGGACCGGAAGCCGCGCCAGAAAGCTGGGCATCCAGTAATTCACGAAAGTCACGTGGTGCGCCACGTCAAAAGCCACCCTCTTGTGCCACTCCTCCGCCAGGCTCCGCGCCCCCGCCTGCCACAGGTAGTAGTAAGCACGGATGCCGCGCTGGCCGCGTTTCCAGAAACGCGCCCAGTCCGGCAGGTCGTAGTAGATGAAGTGGAGGTTCGGATCGCTCCCGACTGCGGCCTCGATCACCCGCCTGTTGTTCCGTCGCGTCAGCACCCAGACTTCGTTCTCCCGCGCCGCCTCCTGCGCCACGTTCCACCCCACCCCGGGTTCGGAGCCGCGGTGCGGCTCGCAGGCGTACGCCGATATCAGAATGCGCATCCTCCCCCGCTTCATTTCGCCGGCTCCCGTGGCTCTCGTCTCCCGGCTGCCGTCCGCCGCTGGAAGAAACACGCCGTGATCACCAAGACCGAGAAGAAGAACACGCACACGGCGGCCACCATTCCCGGGAAGCCGAACAGCGCCGTGGCGGAGAAGGCCGCCGCTATGCAGATCACCGTCGTAATTGTGTGGCGCAGCGTGATCGCGTCCGGAGCCCGTACCGCCCGCAGAGCCGCTTCGAACATCCCGGAGATGAGTAACGCGATGATCGCCAGCATCAGCGGGGGCAGGTAGTCGGCGTACTCGTCGTAGACGCCGCCGTAAAGGAAACGGAAAATCTCGTGCCGGAAGACGACCGTAAAGATCCATCCCACGATGCTCAGCGCCGCCAGCCCGGCGCTGATCTTCCAGACCGCCTCCCGGGTGGCTCTGGCGCCGCGGCCGGCGAAAACCTCTGAAAGCCGCGGCACGAGCAGCCGGTTGATCGCCGTGACGAACTGCTGCGCCGGCAGCGTCAAGTTCATCAGCGCCCGCAGCGCGCCGGTCTCCCTCATGCCGAGCAGCAGCCCGCTGGCGCCGTAAACGCCGACCAGATTCAGCGAGCCGATGGCCGTCGAGGTCAGCTCCCATTTTCCGAAACGCCAGTGGCGCCTCCATTGTTCGCCGATCCGGGAGGCGCCGGCCCGCGTCAGCCGGGGCCGCATCCGGGCGAAGAGCAACACCGCCGCGGCCAGCGAACAGGCGCCGAGAAGCGCCAGCACCCGGGGGATGGAAATGTCGCCGGTAGCCTGCAGCGCCCACAAGCCGGAGAGCAGAATGGCCACATAGAACGCGTCGCATGCCGCCGCAGCCTGCGGCCCGTTGGTGATGTAGCTGGCGTTCCGGCCGAGCCAAAACAACATCACGCCGAACACCGCGACTCCGGCTCCGGCGAGCGCCTGGGGCGTTTGCCCTCCCGCGACCCAGTGCCAGCCGAGGGCGGCGAGGCCGAACGAAGCCGCCATGAACAATCCGATACCGGCGGTACCCACGATCAGATTGCCGAAATACTCGCGCTGGGAGGCCTTGTAGACGGTCGCGCCGAAGACCCGCATCGGTTGAATCACCAGGGCTTGTTGTACCGAAGCCAGCACGTAGACGAGCGAAAGCATCACCGCGTAGAGGCCGTAGTCGGCCGGGGTCAGCCATCGGGCCAGCAGGACGCTGGTCAGGAAGTTCGTACCGGAGACCATCGCCTGGTCCGCCAGCGCGACGCCACCCTCCAGCACGTGCCGTCGGTAACGCCAAAGCCCCCGACGCATCAGCCACTGGCGGGCCACCGCGGGCGGGGAGATCGGTTGCGCGATGCTCATCCGGCCCGTCTCCATCCCACTGCCGAAGCGCGCGCGAATCTGTGGCTCGCAGCAAACTTGCCGCCCGCCACCGAAAGATCCAGCGCCTGTTTCCGGTAACGCATCGACGCCTCGCCCCACGGGATCCCTTCTTCGGCCAGCCGGCTGGCGGAGTGCACGAAGTACAGAAGGGCGAGCCCCATCGCCCGGGCGTCCCCGCAAGTCTGCTCCAGGATTCTCTCGGGCCGCCAGCGCGTCTGCACCAGGCTGTCCCATTGGACCAGGAAGTGAAGCCGGTCCCATCCCGACGGAGCCTCCCACTGGGCGAGCTCCCAATCGAAAACCATCAAGCGGCCGGCGCTCTGCCGGGTGTTCCATGGGGCGAAGTCGCCGTGCGCCGGGCCGCAGGGTACCAGTCCGCTGCCCATCAAACGCCGGGCGCGGTCCAAGGCTGCCGAAACCACGATCCGCCAGGTCGCCGGCGCCAGCCGGGCGACCCGATCCCAGCGGACCTCCACCTCGTCGGCGATCTCGCTGGGGCTCCGGCGGGACGGCGCCGCCCGCTGCAGCCGCTCGAGGAAATCGGCGTGCGCGTAGGTGAACTTCTCCGGCCCTCCCCGGTCTCCCACCGGCGCCTGGCACAAGGTGTACCTTCCTTGCCAGTAGCCGTCCGCCAGCACGGCGGGGACGGTTTCGCTCAACTCGGGGAACGCCGCCAGCCGCCGCAGCACGTCTGTTTCGTGGCGCACGCGCTGCTCGGCCGCCGGGGTCAACCCCGCCTTCAGGAAGCTCAAGGTCCGCCCGGCGGCGTCGATCGCCTGGAGCGTCACCTTACCCACCCGGTTGTCCGCTCCGAGCGATATCGAGAACAACGACGCCTCGTACCCGGTCGAGTCTCTGACCATCCTCCTAAGGGGTTCGAGGCGTCCGCCGGGGATGCCGATCCGGTCCCGGGCCCAGCCGCGCCAGCCGTAACGCATCGCCCGCGCCAGCACGAACTTGAACACCCGCCCTCGCCAGCGCCACGGCCGGTACGCCCCCAGGGCGGCGGTCTCGGCGCCCCGGCCCTGCAGGGGCACCAACCATCGGACCTCGGCGAGCGAGGGCAGGGCCGCGAACCATTCCAGGCCGTCACTCTGCCGCAGCGGACCCGTAGCCGGCTCCACGTCGTTCCCGAAGATGTTCATGACCCGTCCGAGCGCCGCCCACCGGTCGTCGTGGGTCCCGTTCACGAGAGCGGCTTCACTCACCGTTCCGGCTCCCTCCCGCCCGGACCCATCCAGGACACCGTTCGTCCAACCGGCGCACCAACACGTCAACCACACGGCGGGCTCCCGCAGCGGCGACGTCTTCCGGAGACCCCGCGGCGTCGATCACCCATCCGTTCGCGGCTTTCGCCAGCGCCGGATAACGCTTCAACTGCCGCCTGAGTTCCGGCTCGTCGAGTTCTTGTTTCCTCGCCGCCACCACCGCCGCCGGGGCATGCAGCACCAGCAGCACGTCGGGTTGCGGCACGAGCGGCGCCAGCATCCTCGCCAGCCAGGCCGGCCCCCCGTAGCGGTAACGCCGCGGGTCCACCAGAATGTCGTGATAGTAGCGATCGAAAACCACCAGTCCCGAGCGCGCTCTTTGCCACCGGAGCTGCAGCCGGGCGGCTTGATAGTCCAACACGATCCACAAGAGGCGGAAAACGGACAGCCATTTCGGGTCGGCTTCGGCCCCGTGAGGATTCACCGAACTCCCGCCCGCACGGACCGAACCCAGAAGTCCGGGCCGCCAGTGATAGCGGTGCACGCGCCGGAAAGCAGGCGCCACCCGGTCGACGAGATTCTCGATGAAGGTGGATTTGCCGACCCCGTCGGGGCCGGTCACGGCGACCAGCAACCCTGCCGGCTTCAGCCAGCGGCGCACCCGGCGCACAGCGTCACGGCGCCAAAACGAGATCAAGTCCGCAGGACGCCTCCAGGCATTGCGCCAGAGAAGTCTTCGCCGCAGGACTCTCGCCTGACGGTCTAAATCCTCTCCCGCGGCGCGCACCAGCCATGCGGCGTCCTTGCCGAAAATGTCGGCCGTAGCCTTTTGCGCTTCCGCCGGTCCCAGCTCCCGGAGCAGTGACGCGATTCGCCTCCCCTTGCCGTCGGGCGCCCCGCCCTTGAGAACGCGCTTGGCCGTCAAATAACGGAACTCCACCGCCGGGGCCGGTACGCGGAATCCTCTATGGATCCGGGCCCCCTGCGCCATCGCCTCTCCGGAATGCACGCGGACGCCTTTACGCCAATGCGCGGTGATCACGTCGATACACACCGCCCTCCCGGCGTCCCTGCGGGCGTTCAAGAAGACCAGGTAGTAGGCCTCGGGCGCGTAGGGCAGGCACTGCACGAGCCGGTACCCCAGAACCTCCCCGTCCCGCAACGCCGCCCCCATGGTCGTCGTGTCGTCCGGGTGCACCGCCGTGTCCAGGTCGCTGCGCAGATGCTCCGGCAGCCCCTCCCAGTCGTGGAGGACGCAGTAGCGCACGTTGCGCTCCCGCAACGCCGCCGCCAGGGCCTCGAGAAACGCCTTCGGGCCCGGATCACCGCTCGCCCCGTTCACAGGCGCCGCCACCAGCTCGCCCTCGCGCACCTCTAAGGCTGCCATCAATACGCCCCGTCGCCGCTGAACACCGCCCGGGGCGTCTTCAGCAGAATCTTGCAGTCCAGCCGGAACGACCATTCGTGAACGTAGCGTAGATCCAGCTCGACCATCCTCTCGAAGTTCAACTCGCTCCGGCCGCTCACTTGCCACAAACCCGTGATTCCCGGCGGTACCAGCGAGCGCTGCTCGCTCCAGATCGCGAATTCTTTGCTCTGCCCGTCGGGATCCAGATCGCACGCCGGCAGCGGCCGGGGGCCCACGAGACTCATCTCCCCGCGCAGGACGTTGAGGAGCTGCGGCAACTCATCGATGCTGTAGCGGCGGATGAAGCGCCCCACCGGTGTCACGCGCGGATCGTTGCGGATTTTGAAAATATGCCCCTTCTTCTCATTGGCCGCCTCGAGCCCCTTGCGGTCCTCCGTACCCACATACATCGAACGGAATTTGAGGAATGTGAAATAGCGTCCTCCCCGGCCGACGCGAGGCGACCGGTACAAAACCGGGCCTTTCGAGGTCGCCTTGATCAACCCGGCGACAACAAGCATCAACGGCGCGAGTGCGGTGAGCATCATTGCCGATACGCCGATGTCGAGCGCCCGCTTGGCGATCTCGCCGGCCCCTCGCCAAGCGACCGGCCGAAACTCGACCATCGGCAATCCCGAACTCTGGTCCAATCTCATTCGGGTGACCGGGCTCGGGCGCTCGAGCACGCGGCTCACCACCACGCCCATCCGGCCTGCACACCGGCAGATCGCCTCCAACTCCCGCGCGTCCAGTTGCTTGTCCAGGACGATCAGCCGATCCAACCCGAAGCGGTTGATCAACACGGGCACGTCCCCCGGCGAGCCCAGCACGGGAATGCCGCACCATCTGCCCGCGCCCGGATGGGCCACCAGTCCGACCAGCCGTACGGACCCATTCGAGACCTCGCGCACCTGGTCGGCGACGCGCTCGGCTTCGCGACCCGATCCCACGATCGCAACGCGCTCCACCGGGGCGCTCCGCGGCCAGACGGCGCCCGCGAACCGCACGAGTACCCTCACTCCAGAAAGCGTCGCCAGGGCGACCGGCGTCAGGATCCAGACGTAAGAGCGGGAGATCGCCGCCCCCATCACCTCGCGAAAGTAGAGACTCGCGATCAGCGTCACGACGCCTGCCAGCGCCGCAGCCCGCAGCGCATCCAGAAAGTCGGCCCACCCGAACGAATCGCGCCGGCCCGGCGACCCTTCCTGGGTTCGGTAGAGCCCCAGAACCCACATGGCTCCGATCCAGATGACCAGGACGAACCCCATGGGCGGAAGGTACCGCTCCAATTCCCCACGGCCGAACTGGACCGGCATCACCGGATTCAGCATCACCCGCGCGAGGATCGCCAGTTCCCAGGCGAGCAAGAACCCGATGAGATCCAAGACAACCTGCGGGAGCCGGTACAGCCGCCTGGGCCGGCCCGCGTCCGAAGGGATCTCCGCCGGGCGCCGCCAGCCGGTTCGACCAGCAGGAACCTCGGTTGTCAGTAGTTGCGCCATTCCACCTCCGCCTCCGCCGAAGAAGCCGGGGGAATTCTCCCTGGGGGAAACCCTCACGACCGGCCCCCCTTGGCAGCGGTTGCGGCAAACGGCGTAGAACCGCTTCGGCGTTCTCTGCCGATCGCCCCGCCCCTTCCTCGGCCGCGCCCACCGGACCTGCCCGGAGCAGCGCTCTCGCCGCCATCGGCCTCGCCGGACGGAGGAGGCGCTGCCGGGCCGTCGCCCGCACCGGCCTCGCAGGGGCCTTCGTTGTTGTACTCGTCCAGCTTGGCCGCCAGATCGATCATGGCCGGACGTCTCGGATCCCGCCTCCTCGGGGTTACGCCGTAAGGAAGTTTTCCGCTTCCGCCATAAGGCAGCGGATATTGCGCGAGAAGTGCGTCCGCTTGGGCGATCACTGAAGCGATCGAAGCCGCATCGGCGCCCGCAGCGACATTGAGCTTCGCCGCGATCAATTGGTGCGCGAGAATCAGGCTCGCATCGCCGCGCGGCGGCGTCGCCAGCAGGTTCTCGAGCTCCGCCTGGTTGTACCGCTCGTCCCCCAAAACGAGGGTAGACGCCGACCACTGCCCGGGGTGGTTCTTCCAATAGCCCTGCGTGCACGTCCCGACCGCCGGCCCCGTCGGCACCGACAGGCCCGCGGCGAGCCAGTTGAGCGAGGCGGGCCGCGGATCGGCCGGACACCCGGATCCGCCTTGCAACAGGTCCGTAGCGTCTTCCGACAGCACCTGGACCTTCACGCTGCTCGCGCCCGCGGGCACCAGCACATCCAGGCCGAGCGTATCCCAAGCCGTTCCGTCGCTGCTCGAAAGGGCATCGTTGACATAGCTTTCGGCTCCGTCGACAGTGACTTTGATTCTGTTCGCCCGCCGCTGCCCTCCAGACAGGCTGTGAACGCTCGCCACCAACAACCAAAGCTTCGCCGTCCGGTCCGCGTCCGTAGGAGCGAAAACGAATTCCTGCTCCACCGTCGTCGTAAGCGGATCCTCGAACGCGCAGAACGCCAGATCCTGCCCGTCCCGGACGTCGATCACCGCAGGAGGGGCGGACGCCATGGAGTAGATCACCAGGATCCCCGCGCCGCTGTTCTCGAAGGCCCCGCCGCAGGCGAGTCCCCCGATCGGAACCGAATTCGGCCCCGAGGTGATCAGCCCCAGGCCAGTAATGTCGGCCCGATAAGTCTCACTGTAAACAGGAACCCCTTCGATATCGAAGAACACAGCCGGACCGCCGATGGAGGCGCCGGTGACCGGCGTCGAATCGACCTCGATTTCGGGATCTCCCGAAATCCGATACTGGCAGGTCCAATACGCCAGCACCTGCTCAACGCGGGCGCCCGAGGGCACGTTGATCTGGATCGTGCCGGGTTGGCTCTCCGCCAAGCCCACACCAGCCGCGGCAACGCCCGTTCCGGAAGCGATCGCGACGGCGGGAGCGCCGAGGGACTCGGTGCCGTCCGCGCGCACATCCACCGGGCAAACCAGCGAGGCCGCAACAACGGCAATCGCGGCGCAGAAGCGACAATGCCGGCTGTCAGCTCTGGAAATCATATCCTCCTCCGTTTTCTTGTTCCGGCCGGCTGGATAGGAACCGGTCGGCAGGAATTCAAGACTCCCGCTTCGAAGCCGTCATGTTCCGGTAGTAGTACCGGTAGCGGCCTCCGTAACGTCCTCCCTCAGCCCGCGCCCGGTTCAGCACCGTGCCGAGCACCGGCGTCTCGTCCGATGCAAACAGGCAGCGGGCGGCGGCGGCGTCGGCTCGCGGCGTCTGCCGGGACGCCAGAACGATCACCACCCCGTCGGCCAGTTTCCCCAGCACCCGTGCGTCGAAAACTTCGATTACCGGCGGTGTGTCGATCAGCACTACGTCGAAATGCCGGCGCAGCACCGTCAACAGCACCGCTGTGTTGGGCGAGTGCAGGAGCTCGGACACGTTGGCCCGCTCGTTGCCCGCCGTCATCACATGCAGATTCGAGATCTCCGTCTCCTGAATCGCGCCCTGCACCGCGTCCCAACTCAACCGCGCCGCCGGACCGGCCCGAAGTAAGTTGCTCAAGCCCGGGGTCTTGTCCGGCTCGAAGAATCCGTTCCCCAGCAGGAAGAAGTTGTGAAGATTCGGCCGGCGGAGGTCCGCGTCCACCAACAGCACTTTCTGCCGGGCTTCAGCCAGCCCGATGCCCAGATTCACCGTCACGCTCGTCTTGCCCTCTCCTGATGAAGGACTGGTGACTACAATCAACTGCGGCGCCTTGCCGTCACGCCGGGAAAACATCAGCGTTGTGCGCGCGCACCGGAACGACTCGGCCAGTCGCGGATCGGCCTGGTGCCACGCATTGCACGGAACCAGTGCTTTCCCAGCCCTCCCCGTCCCGCCGTCGCCGGGTTCGGCGACAGCCTTCAGGATGCCCGGAGTTTCCGGAATCACCCCGATCTCCGGAACGTCGGCGTACTCGGGAAGTTCGGCCGGTATCCCGATGCTGTCGTCGTGCCGGTCCCGCACCACGCCGGCGCCGAAACCCAGCAGCAGCCCGGCGAACAGGCCGAAGGCGGTGTTCATCGGCACGTTCGGCTGATACGGGGCGATCGGAGCCTGCGCCAGATCTACCGTGCGGATCTCGCTCGCCAGAGGCGCCGCAGCCAGCGACAGATCCTTGGCCTTCTTCACGGTCGCCTGATAGAGCTCGCCGGTCGTCTCCACGTCGCGCTGCAGAATCTCGAACTCCACGGCGTCGGCGGCTTCAGCGGACATCTTCTTCACCTGCGCCAGATAGTCGCGCGCCAAGAGCTCCTCGTGCCGCTTGGCCGCTTCGAATTCATTCTTGATCCCGATGAGAATCCGCGCCCGCTCCTGGTCGACCAGCGCGTTCACTTCGCGCAGCTCCGCCCGAGCGCGCCGCAACTCGGGGTGATCCTTGGTGAACATCGCCTGGAGGTTGGCGATTTGCTCGCGCAGCTCGCCCGCCCGCGCCTGGTAGTCTTGCAGTCGGCGGTCCTCTTGCGCCTCGGCGAGGGCATCAACAGGGCTGGTCATCGCAATCGCGTACCGCGATTGAAGGCGCCGCCGCTCGGCTTCGGCGGCGGAAAGCTGCCGTTGCAAGTCCAACAGCTTCGTCTGCGTCAACTGCACTTCCGCGCCGACCAGAAATCCCGTGCGGCGGGCATGGGCCTGAAGCCGTCTCTCGGAGGCCTGTAGAGCCTCTTTCAGCTCCCGCACCTCCTCGGTGAGCCACTGCTGCACGTAGTACCCGCCGCGGCGGCGCATCTCCAGTTGATGGGCGATCGTCTCATCCACCAGCGTGTTCAGAACCTGAGCCGCCAGCTCCGGATCTTCGGCGTCGAAGCGCAGCTCGATCAGCCGCGTTCCGCGCAGCGGATTCACTTTCAGACGACGGCCCAGCGCAGTTCGTACCCGGTAACGGCGGCGCGTAGGATCCTCCGCTTCTTCGGAAGCGAATTCCGGCTTCTCTTCCAGTCCCAGCCGGTCGATGACTCGGTCGAGCACCGCCTCGCTCCGAAAGATCTCCATTTGCGTCCACAGCTGGACGTCGGCCGAAACGGAAGCCGCGCTCGCCGGATCCACCACCCCCGCGGCGATCATGTCGTCGCTGAAGGGCAGAATCTCCACCGAGGATCGGGCTTCGTAGCGCGGCGTCTGCATCAACGAGACCGTCACGGCCGCCGCTACGCAGACGATCACGCTCACCGACACGATCCACTTCTGCCGCCACGCCACCGCCCAGTAATACTGGAGCAACCCTTGGGCGCCTGAGGCGGCCGGGGAAGCGTTCACCGTGATCCCCTCGTTCGAGCGGGGCACGATGCTGTTCGGCGCTGCTTCCCGCCGTTGGTTGTGATTCTGATTCGACATCTTGCTTCTCTACCGCTTCCAGATGATCACGCCCGCCAGGATCGCCAGCGAGGTCTCGAACGCCGCCTTCTGCATCCGTTTCTTGAAGCTGTTAGGGACGAAAAGCACGTCGCCCGAGTACATCGCCACGTCTTTCGTCTTGCCCTTCATCACCTTCTTCAGGTCCACGGGGATCTCGCGGCGCACCTTGCCCTCCTCGATCCGTAGAATCTTCGCCTTCGCCGGAGCCGCCATCTCCGTGAATCCCCCCGCCGCCGACAAAGCCTGCAGCACCGAAACGCTCTTCTCGTCAGCCAGCACGATGGCGCCCGGCTTCGTCACCGCTCCGATTACGAACGTCATGTCCGCCCGCGGAACACTCACGATGGAGTTGGGCCGTATGAGCACATTGCCTTCCGGACTCTCGCCGCGCAACAGCGGTTTTAGGCTGATCTCTTTCGTTTCCACCACCTTCCGCCGCTCGACCTTCCCCCCTTCGGTCAGTACATTGCGCCAGACCTCGGTGGCGATGCGCACGCTATGGCCTGCGTCCTCGGTAAGTCCCCCGGCCATCGAAAGCACCTCCAGCAAGGACCGCGGCGTATCCAGTTGATATACGCCCGGCGCTTTCACTGACCCCAATACGGAAACCGGGCTGCTTTGCCGCTGCAGCAGGTTCACGCTGACCTCGGGCTCCAACACATACTTGCCCGCCCGGCGCCGCAGCTCGTCACGGACCATCTTGATCGTCCGGCCCGTCACCCGAATCTGCCCGAGATACGGCACGTCCAAAATACCGGCGGAATCCACCCGGTAGACCTGTTCCGCGATGTCGTCCATTCCGAACACCCATAGCCGGACTTCATCGCCGGGACCCAACACGTACGCGTCGGTGTCCGCCAGAGCCGCAAGCGCTTCTCTCTCGAGGCCGGCCGCTCCCTGCCCCACAAGCAACGGCGCCAGCGCCAGAGACAAGACCAGGCAGCGGCCGCACAATGCGAGGCGGCGCAGCCCGCCGGCGGGTTTGCTCCCCATGGACGACCTCGCCTTCATATTTGGTAGTTGATCACTCATTTCCGCACCCCTCGAATTCCATATAGGGCGGCCGCGCCGCCGCGCCCTTTCCTCTCGTTGGTTGCGGTCGCAGCTTCAGGAAACGCCCGCCGCCGTCCGACGAGCACGACGTTCGTGGATCCGCTCACCGATCCTCCTGTTCCACTCGTCCGCCCCTCCGCGCGGCGTCACCCATCGGCGGTCGATCTCTACCGCCACGGCGCGGCGCAGCATGCGGACCGATACGACCAGGCGGTCGGACTCTGCGGCGCTGACCAGCACGCCGCTGAGCCCCGCAAGCGGTCCGCTCTCGATGACGACTTCCTGCCCGACCTCCAGAAACTCGTGAGGCTCCACCGGCAGTCCGCTGCTCGCCACTTCACGAATCGCTTCGATTTCGCCGTCCTCCACGGTCGCCCGGGTCGGGCCGACGCAGACGAATCCAATGACTCCGGGAGTGGTCAGAATCGGTAGATACCGAGCGTCTTGCGCCATGCGGCAAAACAAGTAGCCCGGAAAAAGCGGTTTCAGGCGGGATCGGGCTCCCTTATCAGCGCGACAAGGAACCCGGCACATGGGTAGCAAAACTTCGAATCGTTTGCGCTGGAGAAGCGCATGCACGCGCTCCTCCCGATTCGAAGCCACCCTGATGGCATACCAGTAGCGTGTCTCGGCCAATTTCTCCTCCGTAAGGCCGTAAATCTTGGCGAACTGTTCAGCCTGGGCAAGCTGCCGCCACAATCGTTCCGGTTCTTGAGAGTTTCCTCCTCCGAACGATCTTGCGGAACACCCGAGCCGTAACACAAGAATACCCGCCATTTCTTGCCCGCAAAAGGGGGGAATCCCTCCCCCCTGGGGTGGCTGGATGCCACCCCCCCTCCATAACGCTGCGGCCCTTACACTCCGATCGCGAATGGTTTCGGAGATCAGCTACCCCGCTTCCCCACGCCAGCACCCCTGGCCGACTGGTTGGAGCCGGGTGCCGTGTACGCGTATATGCGGCGCCTTCGCCCTCCAGTCTCCTCGTCGCCGGGGGCGCCGACTATATCCGGTATCCGACGCCCCTTCACGGCGGCAAAGGAAATCCCCTCCACCGCGCCACGTACTAGTACTCGAAGCGAATTGCCGGACTAGTACTCAGAAGAGAATTGCCGGAGTCTTTCAGTTGCCCCTCCCAGATCGATCAGTTATTCTTGAGACGAGGAGGAGCTTGGACCGCACCAAGCGCACCGACGTGCAAGGAACAACACGCGTGATCTTCTTCATGCTGGCCGCCTTTGCTCTGTTCCTATTGCCCCAGAACACGGCCGCCGCAACGATTTTCGTCGACGATTTCAATTTCGAGAATAGCGGCGACCCGCTCAGGAACTATACCGGCTTCGCCAACTGGAATGTCACCCGGGGAACCGTGGACCTCATCGGCGACGGCGTGACCGAAGACCTTTTCGACGCTTACCCAGGCAATGGTTTGTACGTGGACCTGGACGGTTCGACGTTCGCCGCGGGAAGATTTGAATCGAAGACCCTGTTCCCTCTGACGGCTCCCGCCTACATTCTCCAATTCGACCTGGGAGGTACTACGCAGACCGGCGATAACGAGGTCACCGTAAGCCTCGGGACCGTTTATTCAGAGTTGTTCACGCTTCCGAACATCCCCGGCTTCGGCGCCACTCCTTTCACCCGCATCACCCGAGTGATCCAGATTGCCACCCCTACTTCCGGCCGGATCGTCTTCGACCACGCCGGGGGCGACAACTACGGCTTGATCCTGGACAACGTGAGCCTCACGGCCGTTCCGGAACCGTCCAGCTTCTTGCTCGTGGCCGGTTCATTGCTGTTGCTGGGCGCGCTGAGACGCCAGCGGTTCGGAAGTTAGCGGCTCCGCAGCGGCCGCCTCTCCCCGGCCGGCGTCCGTGGAGGCTTCTCGCTCCCTCGCCTGTCGATCCGGACAGTGACAACGCCTGGAACTGCCCTCGGCGGCCCTAATGTTCCCAGGAAACCTGGCCAATGCGCGATGTGTTGAAAGGCTAGGCCCGCTCACTCGGACGTCCCACCGCTTTCGGGCCTCCCCCGGAGCCCCAGCTTGGCATAGATCCGCCGCAGATGCCACCGAACCGTTTCCTTGCTGATGAAAAGCTTCTCAGCGATATCGTGGTTCTTCCGGCCGTCGACCACCAGGGCGAAGATCTCTTCCTCCCGCTTCGTCAACTTCGGCCGCTGATCCGCTTGAATCAGCGTCTGCAGCACGTCGGCCAGTATCTTCCGTGGAGCCCAGATCTCTCCCCGCACCACTGCCTTGATCGCATGCAGAGCCAGATTGGCAGAAGCATCATTCGGAAGGACGCCCGAACAACCCCGCTCGATGAGCCCCCGCGTGTCGGTCTGTTCACTCGCTGAGATCACGACGATTTTGTTTTTTTCCTCGACCGGCGACCCTCCCGGCCTGAGGTCCGGCCAGAATTCGTCCAGCAACTCTTCGCTGATCAGAACGATCGATAGCCGCCGGAGATCCACGTAGAGCCCTGCGGCGTTCGAATCGGCGGGGAGTCGAATCGCGATGAAGCCCGGCTCCTCGCCCAGAGCCGCAAGCAAGGTTGCTGCGTGGGGCCAGGCCGTAGTAAGCAAAGCAACAGTAACAGCGTTAGCTGACACCCCTGGGGGGATGCCGGCGCCGGTTTCAGGCATTATCCTCCTCCGCTGGTCCCAAGTTAACACCCGCGTCGGACAAATGTCAACGAGTACTTTTGGCGAACTTAGCAATTTATTACTCGATGAAGATACCTTTTTTTCTTTTACTGGACACCTTTCGCCCCCCGGGCGTGGCCGAAAAGCTGCGGGAAATCTCACGAAGCCCCAAGGCTGACCGCAAGGCGCGAAAGGATCCGAGCATGGCACCATGGAACGAATGAGAGTGATCTTCTGTTGGGCAATCCTCGTGCCGTTTCTGACCGTTTCCTGCCTTCCGCAGCCGCACCGATCGCGGATCGACCCCGCCTTGGCCACGCTGATCCCCGCTGAGGCGGTCGCGCTGGCCGGAGTCCGGATCGACCGCCTCAGGGAGTCGCCCCTCTATGACGATTTCGCTCCGTTCATCGACCAGGCCTTCGACGGGGCGAGCGCCCGGAATGCCGCCGTCCGGCTGTGGGAACTGCTCATCGTCTACACGCCGGAAGGTACGATCCGGATGGCCCGGGGACGCTTCTCGGCCTCGGGCATCGAGCCCCGCCTCTCCTGGCCCGGGGCCCACCGCTCCAAGTACCGGAACTATTTGTTTATTACCGACGGCCGCCGCGCCGTCTCGTTCATGAACGCCAGCACGGCCCTGGCCGGACCGCCGGAGCGGCTGAAAACCGTCATCGACCAGCGCGATTCGGGCCGGCGCCCTCCGGCGGACCTGCTCGCGATAGCCGAAGCCGTCGATGCTTCCAACCAAATCTGGGCGGTGGCGCGCGGGGGCGTCCCTCCACCAACGGACGCGCCGGAAGCGCTGCGGCGCGCGCTCGAGGGCATCCTCCCCAAGCTCTTGAACCTGCGCGCCGCGGCCCGCGTGGAACAGACGATGCGGCTCGAAATCCGGGCCGAGTGCCGGAACCCGGAAGACGCCGAGACTCTGCGCTCGGCCGCCAACGTCTTGATCGGATTCACCAGGCGGAACGGCAGCCACAGCCCCGCGCTCCGCGAAGCCCTAGGCCTGCTCTCGGTGCAGCGCGAAGGAACGGCGGTAACGGCCGCCGCCGAACTGCCCGCCCGGTTGGTGAAAGAGCTGCTCGCCACCGGGCCGCCATCTTGAGCCGCCCTCCTGCGCTCAGCGGTTGCCCAGGCTCAGCAGGACGATGCCGGTCAGGATCAGCGCCAGTCCCAGGAGCTTGTTCCGCGTGAACGGTTCGCCGAAAAACAGCCGCGACCACAGCAGCGTGAAGATGTAGCCCAGCGAGACCATCGGATACAGGATCGTCAGCTCGCCCCGCCGAATCCCCGCGATGAACAGCAGCGACGAGGCAACGAACATCAGCACCCCCACCGCCAGCCGCCAATTCAACAGCAGCGTCATCGGGTTCCTGTGGAGACGGCCCGCGCCCGCTTTCAGAAACACGGAACCGAAAGAGCCCACGAAGGCCGCGCCGAATACGAGCAGGACCGACGAGAACGGCGTCGTCACCGGCGAGGCTTCCTCCCGAGCACCGCTACCCCGATGACGATCACCGTGATCCCCGCCACCTTGAAAGCGTTGAGCGATTCTTTGAAGATCATCACCGAGAGCACTGTCACCCAGACGTAGGTCAGCGAGATCACCGGGTACAGGATCGACAACTCGTCGTCCCGCAGCGCCAGCGTCAGCAGGATGGTGCTGAGCCCGTAAAGGCAGTAGCCCGCAAACAGCGGCGGATCCAGCAGAATCTGCACGATCTGCAGCGGGTGGCCGAACAGGGCCGCGAGGTCCATCCCCGCCAAGTCGTTGGCCCCGAACTTGAACAGGATCTGCGCCGCCGCCCCGAAGATCGTGCAGACGAAGACCATGGCGATCGCCTGCCGCCGGGAAAACCGGAAAGAGGGGCGCTCCGGGGGAGCAGTGACCGGGTGCTGATCCAACGCTGGCTGACTCCGCAAAGCCTTCATCATAGCCCATCGGACGCGCCGCCACGTCCGAATCCCCCTCCTCCCGGGGTCTCGACGCGCAGCACGTCGCCCGCTTCCACTTCCATCTCGACCTTGCCCGGAAGCCGTCTCCGCCGCCCGTCCCGGATCAGCAGATTGGCTCCGGGCCGCCCGGCTCCCCCGCCGGCCAGCCCCCACGGCCGGAAGCGCCGCCGGTCGCTCAGGATCGTCACCGTGGCCGGGGCCTGGAACTCCAGCTCCCGCACGATGCCGTCGCCGCCGGGAAAACGGCCGCGCCCGGCCGAGCCCCGCCTGACGTGATAACGCTTCACCCTCAGCGGGAACTGGTGCTCCAAAGCCTCCACCGGCGTATTCAAGCTGTTCGTCATGTGCGTGTGTACGGCCGAGTGGCCGCCGCCTCCGCCGGGGCCCGCCCCCATCCCGCCCGCGATCGTTTCGTAATAGGCGAACGGGCGGTTCCGCACCGGATCCCAACCGCCGACACTCAGGTTGTTCATCGTCCCCGAGCTGGCGGCCGGAATCCGGTCGGGCGCCGCCTGGGCCAAGGCCCCTAACACAACATCGGTAATCCGCTGCGATGTCTCCACATTGCCCGCCGCCATCGCCGCCGGAGGCCGGGCGTTCACCACCGTGCCCGGAGGGGCCGAGACCCGCACCGGCCGCATCAGCCCGGCGGTGAAGGGCACGTCGGCGGCGACCAGGCAGCGGAACACGTAGGTCACCGCCGAAACCGTCACCGCGTAGTTGGCGTTCACCGGCCCCGGCGTCTGAGCGGCGGAGCCAGCGAAGTCCACTTCCGCTTCCCCTCCCCGCAGCCGGATCGACACCCGGATCGGAACCGGCCCAGAGCCCAGCCCGTCGTCATCGAGGAAGTCCTCGAACTCGTAAGTCCCTTCCGGCAGCCGCTCCAGCGTGGCGCGCATCATGCGCTCGCTGTAGTTCTTCAGCGCATCCATGTTCCGCCGGATCCGCGCCGCCCCGTAGCGCCGGACCGCCTCGGCCAGCCGCTCCCGGCCGCGGCGGATCGCCATCCACTGTGCCAGCAGATCGCCTTCCCGTTCCCCCGGCGTTCGCACGTTCGCCAGGATCATCTCGGCGATGTCCCGCTGCCACTCGCCGCTGCGCACCAGGAACACCGGCGGAATCCGGATCCCTTCCTGGTAGATCTCCCGGGCCAGCGGCATCGAACCCGGCGTCATGCCGCCCACATCGGCGTGGTGGGCCCGATTGGCGATCCAGAACGCCGGCCGCCGGGAACCGCCGAGGAACACGCCCGCCACCGCCGTGATGTCGGGCAGGTGGGTTCCGCCGCGGAAGGGGTCGTTGAGGATCACCACGTCGCCGGGACCCGGCTGGCACTCCTCGAGGGCGTGTTTCACCGACAGCGGCATCGCCCCCAGATGCACCGGCATGTGGTCGCCCATGGCCACGGTCTCGCCGCCGGCGTCGTAGAGCGCGCAGGAGTAGTCCCGCCGTTCCTTGATGTTGGCCGAATAGGCGGTCTTGCACAGCACAATCCCCATCTCCTCGCAGATCGACGCGAGTAGATGGCGGATCAGCTCCAGTTCGATGGCGTCGGCGCTCATGGACGGGGCCTCTTCAGCGTCGGCGGCTTCTCGTCGGCGGCCGGCTTCTGGGCCGGCTGCGCCGCCGACGGCGGGGGCGACCCGATCACGAAGACGCCCTTGTCCTCCACCGGCGCGACGCCCGTCTGCCCGGCCTCCGCCGCCTCAGACTCCTTCGGCGTCTCGCCTTCGGCCTCGGCCAGGACCTCTTCCTCTTCGATCAGGCAGGCCCCGGCCCCAATGGCGAACTCCGCCGCCGTTACCCAACCGGCTTCGGTGCGTTTCTGGACCTGCCAGGCATCCCTCGCCTCGTCCGGCACGATACGCCAGTCCGCACGCCGGCGCGGCGGCCGGCGGCGCACCCGGATCGGACGCGAACTCACCTCCCGGATCATCCAGCTCTCGGCTCCGGTCATCGTCTCGAAACGCTCATACTGCCGCTCCCCATCCTCGGACCTCGTCGCAACGAGCAACACGCCGCTGTAGCTCGAATCGAACCAGAAGTCCTGGATCATCGCCGCCCTAGGCTCGGCGAACACGTTCCGCCGGCGCCAGAACCGCCCGCCGTCGGTGGTCACGAGGAAGAAAGGATCTTGTGGCCGGCCCGCCTCCAGCACGTGCCCGGCCGCCCAGCCGTGCTTCTCATCGAAGAAGACGACCCGGTCCAGCGTTGCCTTTGGTATCCGGTCGGCGGCTTCCCGCCAGCTCAGGCCGCCGTCGTCGCTCGCCAGCAGCACCGAGGCGATCGTCACCGCCTCCGTGTGCAGGTTCCCGGCCACATAGAGCCTGCCTTCGATGAACTCCACCGAGCTGAGTTGCAGGTACACCGGGCACGGGCTGTCGGCCGGACAAAGCAGCCCCAGCGACTCCATCAGTTCGTTCGTACACCTGGCCGGAAGCGCGATCGGCTCTCCGGTGTAGGCGAATTCCGCCTTCTCGGTCTTCTCGCACCAGGCCGCGCTCGCCAGCGCCAGCGCCGCCACCGGGATGAAACGGAGCCTCATGCCCTTCTACTCCGATTGTAGCCCCCAGGCTGCGGGCATCCGGATAAAGAACCGCCCGGCGGCTGTGGCGTGCGGAGGAGATGAGGATTCAAAATCCTGCCGCCGGGCGGAGCTGGTTGGCCAGAACGAAAGTGGATCGTTCTGCCATGATAGTGAGTGCAGCCTCCGAAGAATCTCACTCGGATTCGGCATCTGCCGGATTTTCTCCGGCGGCGCCCGGCCGAGGCGGCCCACGATGTGGGAGAAGCTGAAACAAGCCCTGCGGAAGATCCGGCGAAGCGGCGCGGCGCCGCCTGCCCCGCCGCCCCTGGCCGGAACCCCTCCGGTCCGCCGCTTGAAAACATACGCCGGCGACAGCGGCTATGTCTACGAGTACTACTACGAAGGCTACCGGGTCTCCTCCCGCGCCGGCGCGGCCGGGGCCGAG
>Ga0256830_1000527_pt1 | contig 30058 bp, 29 predicted proteins | sample 128326metaG_FD_190537 | JGI IMG/M metagenome (GOLD analysis project Ga0256830, IMG submission 190537) | Hydrothermal vent microbial communities from Lau Basin, Pacific Ocean - 128-326 | ecosystem: Environmental > Aquatic > Marine > Hydrothermal vents | place: Pacific Ocean: Lau Basin | collected... | reverse complement strand
GCAAGGGCAGGAGCATCATTCACTCCGTCGCCAATCATAACCACATGTTCATGCTTTTTCAATAGCTCATCAATTGCAGTAACCTTGTCTTCTGGCAAAAGTTCAGCATAGTGCTCATCAATTTTAAACGAATCTAACGATCAGAAATATACTCTTGAGGGAGTTTAAGTGGAGGCAGGCCATAAATCGTAAGTATTTCACTCAATTTTCTCCAGGTCTTTTTCTTGTATCCCTTAAATCTTCGAATTTCTTCCTCGCCAAATGAATAAAGCTCTCCTACTGTATGTATCTTTCTTGTCACATACAACAATGTATCGTTTCCATCATACAAATACCCAAGCATAGCTACAACCCTGGAAGATGATACCTCTTTCTTAACAGTTCCATTCCGACGTCCTCTCATTATTGTTCTTGCAAACTCTCTTAAGTCAGTATCTAGTCTAACTTCTAAATTGTTTTTCCTTGACGCCATTTTTTATTATCGGAAGTATCCAGGCATTACAAGGAATTTGCATTTTTAAATACTTCGCATTCTGTCCACGTGTGCATTATCCGAAAAGACAGTTTACCTTAGTTTACCTCAGGTTAACTGACAACTCAGAATGATTTCTGTTAAAAAGGGATCCATGGGATTTTGATTCCCGACAAACAACAAGAAAAGAAGGAACTACGCCATGCCACAAGACAAGGCAAAAGAGAGCAAAGAAGAGATACTTATATACCTTCTTTGTCTTGAGGAGGGCAAGCAAGAGGACAATATGTTCAAAAAGAGCTGGGAATTCAATCACCACATCAACTATGAACACAGCTTAGGGTGGTAATAAAATAAAGGAGGTCCTTCAATGCCAAAGGCACCTATACAAAAAAAGTATCTGGAAATTCTTAGAGCGCTCGGCCTGCCCTTAGACAACAACGGATATTGGTGGGTTTCCAATGCCAAAAGAGCGGTTGAGGAAATAAAGAGCATGCGTGAAAGCACCAACACAGTTATGTCTGTAAGAGGCGACAGGCTAATCCGGCAAGAGACTATCGCTGGCAACAGGGGCGAACAGCTCATTATAGCTATAGAGGCCGGCTCAGGCTATCCGAATTCTGTACCCAGTGTTTCAGTCAGGGAGTCTAATGCCGAAGACACCGTAAAGCCAAAGCTTATATACAAAGGTGAAACACCGAAGATACTGCCTTATGCCTATGATTCGAGTACTTCCTTATTGGCGCACAGGAATATACTGATTGCTTCTTACGGCATTTCCTGGAAGACAAGTAAAATCGCCTGATAGCAGAAGAGCTCATATTAATCTCAAGAAAAATTCACACGGCAGGCTGGCTTCATCCAGAGACAGATAAAAGAAAGGGGATGAGAAATGCTTCATGTATTGCTAAAAGCCCTTACAAGCAGAAAGCCTCATCCTGTTTTGCCGGGTGCCAGAGGAAGTCATAGTAGAAGGAGTAGCCTTTATGGCCTCTGCCTATTTCAGCCCGGACTCATCAGGGTACAGCTTTCCATATGTAGCCTCCTAGAGCCAAAATGCAGAGAAGGTGCTTTTGGAAGGCAGTGCCATGCGCAAGGTGGCGCTTCAACTGATCGAGATGGTGGAGAAAGAAGAAATGCTTGCAGCAAAAACAACGCATGAAACAATGCATGTTACATGATAAAAACAAGAGATAGGAGAGGCACTGGTTTTTGCCAGTGCTTTCTCCTTTTGTTTCTGGTTGACAAGAAGCTTTTTATAAATTATTCTTGGCTTATCAATTTTTAAAAAAGAGTGTGAGGAGGCAAAAATGGCAAAAGAAATACAAAAAATCATCGATGAGCTTATCAAACGCAAGGAAGAGATAGACATAACAATTAAAACCTTGCAGATTGAGCTTGGCCAGGCGACTAAAGAAGCGCCAAAGAAAAGAGGCAGGAAAAAAGGAACAACTGCAAAGAAAGCCGGCAAGCCTGCAAAGAGAGGACGCAAGCCAAAGGCAGCAAAAGCTGCAGAGGCTGAAGCAACTAAAACTGCTGCCAAGGCAGGAAAGTCTGGGGAAACTACCGGGAAATAGCTTAATTCTCGTTGCCTAGAAGGATGCTGCTAAAACAAGGGTATTTGTGGTGGGAACACATAAGCCATAGGCATGGTGGGAGTGTTGTGGTAAGTAAGAAGTAAGTTGTATTGGAGTGGATATGGATTTTTAGGGGAACTGTACCACCCAAGCAAGTTTTCAAACTTGACCAAAACTAATTGGCGTTGGAAGTCCTACTCTCATAAAAAATCGTGCGAATGCTTGGGAAAGATGCTCCCTATACGGAGATAACAAACGCAGTCTTTTATCTTTTTTTGCTATAATATCCTTTAAACAATTAAGATGAATACTATAAACGTTACGAAAATCAACGACTCGACATTCTGCTTTGTACCCTTCTAAGTCACATTTATTCAGTAAATGGTATCCTGGCACGTTTCCGTCTTTTAAAGCTTTTTTTCCGCTTGTACTTTTAAAAAAATCGCTTGTTTTCTCAAACTCAGAGAAATTCCATGCTGGGCAAACTAAAACAAGATCAATTTTTTCTTGTTGAAGATCACATGACTGGCTCATAATCACTACATCATACTCTTTAACGTCAACATTTACTTCTTCACTAGTTAAGTATTCGATGGGAGGAATTATTATCGGACAATTTTCCAGAAAATCCCCTTGTTCAAGAGAATTGTCCTCTTTGACGATGTCATACCATGGATAAACCATCATATCAAATTTCTTATGGTTCAACAATACGAGGTGTAGCTTTATTCACGCTATTTATCCTTGCACGTTTTGTATACTCATTTTTAGGAGACAGCCGTATAGTCACATCAAATTCTAATTCCATGTCTGTCTTTTTAGAAGTCACCTCATGAATAAGTCGTATTATTTGTTCCCGGTATCGTGCCTCCTCAAACTTGTAAAACCTACCCCAATTATCTTGATAATAGTTCATATCACAAGCATATTTAATTTGTCTGGCAAGATACTTTGAATCTACTTCAGTTGATGGAATATCATCTAACTTTCGATGGAATGGTTTTTCAAGGTTGCTAGAATTCAGCAAGTCTCTTTCTTTTGCTCTTTTTTTATTCCTATACATCCTATCAATAACACTAGGCAGTGTCATTTATAAACCCTCCTCTTCATTTCCTGCTATGAGTATTTTTTTAACACCCCATTCCTGCATCAACTTCTGTGCACAATCTGCTTTTTTTAGAGCTCGTTTGCATGATTCCATCAACTCACTAACGTCTGTTTTGTCAAGCGCTATACTAAGATTCTTACTCCCCTCAAGACTATCAAAGTAAAGGCGGAGCGTATATGATATGACAGCTCCTTGTATATTAGTTGCGTCTTTATTAAAAATTGGACGAATATCAACAAGAATTTTTGCATTTTGAAATAAATTTGCATAATCATAAGATAGATCCAATGCTTTCACTACATTCCAAACAGCTGGTAATGAAAGCAAATCTTCTAGTTGAGGTCTTATTGATTGCCAGCGTGAAATTTCTTCTTCTGACCATGGCTTTTCTGCAGCACTAATCCCATATTGAAGTCCTTCCATAAGTTTGCCAACACTAATACTACGCTGCCTCAGAAGTGTGTATAGTGAAATCAACTGTTTTAAAACAATATCACTCTCTTTGTCGGAAATGACCTCAGTAAGAGCTTTTTTTAATTCTTTTCTTGTCGCATAGGCAACGAATTTTAGTGTCTGGAGAATCCGTAGTCTTCTCACATAGGACAGGTCCTTTGCCTCAAAATACAAGAACATCTGTCTGAAGTACTTCAGGTTATCAGGATTCTTACAGTGATACTTGCTCTTATTTCTTTTCTTTCCGGGAGGCCTAAGCAGCAAGTCAAGATTGCTTTTAAACCGGATATATCTTCCTTTATTCCCGTATATATCATCCTCTGCCATTTTCTTATTGAATTGTGGTAACACAAGTGTATTTAAGGGTTGTACAACCTTGTGAGTCAACGCATTAAACCAGAATAAGCATGCGGGGGACAGGGTTCGAACCTGCGCAGGCACTAAGCCACTGCCTTTCTAACTTGTGAATTTCCAGACAAGTTGGAAACCCTAAAAACCAAAGGTTTTTTATGTCTTAAGGGCAGCCCGTTTGACCGCTCCGGCACCCCCGCATTAAAGGAGTGGGAAAACTTGTTTGACCCGAAAGTTTTTGCGAACTTCCAGGTTGCCCTTGATTTGAGCAAGGACTTGAGTTCTCCGGCACCCCCGCTTGGGAAAAAGAAATATATCTTACTTATAAAAGTTGTTGATTCATATTTTTGTGGGAAAATTTAAAAGTATATTTTTTCAATTATGAAAAATGATGGTTGAAATTTACAGAAATATAGCTTATTTCATGAAACTTACTTCCAACCCTGAGTTACTCTGGACTATCTTTCCGCTGATTCTTGCAACAATAATAATGCTGATTTATTTTGAAAAATACAATGGAGAGAAGCCAGGATGGAATACTTATGTTGCAAATTCCCTTGTTTTGCTGTTTGTTTCAGTTATTTTATTCAGATATATATACAATATTAACGGACTTGGAGCAATTAATTTTATAACCTATCCTTACAAGCTTATTGTATCTTCGGGATTGTTTTTAATAGGCGCTGTTCTCTTATTTTTAAACTTTGAACACTTTCTCCCTGAGAAAATAGCCATGTATGTCAGCTCTCCATTGACTCTTAACCTTGTTGCATATATCTCAATCCTTTTTGTATATTCTGGATTAAGGGAAAGCCTGGCATTATTCATCTCCCTGATTATTATTTTCATCTTGTTCTCAGCTGCATTAAATATCCTGAAAATACCTATTAAAAAATTGTTTATGCACATTAAAAAAATGAAGGAAAAAGAGAGGATTGAGAACATAATTGAGGAGAAAAGAAAGATTGAAGAGGAAAAAAGAAGACTGAAGAAAGAAGAGAGAAGAATAAAGATGGCTGAGCTAAGAAAGCTTGAGAAGGAAAAAAAGGAGGCGATTAAATTAAAAAAGCTTGTTAGGGAAAAATTATAGCTAAGATGGCAGACATAGGTTTAAGATATGAAGATTATAGAAAATCTCTTGTTGAAAAAATAAGAAATGGAGATATTGAAATTGATGAGATTAAAGCAGGAACAACATTAGAAAAATATGCCTGTGAATTCTGCAAAAAGACTATTGCTGGAAACATTAAAGTTTTGAGGGATTGCAATGAAGGCAGTCCTTTCAATGGGCTGGAATCTTTTGCTGATGAGTTTTGTTACACTCAAATCAGGATGCAGGGATATGTTCATGATGCATCTTCCAAAACAAACAGGCAAAGAAACCTTTAAAAACCAATTTTACAAATTTATATTGCTCTAACTGTCTTTGTCTGAAAGATAATTATGAGCCTGCAGATAAAAAAGTGTGCAGATGGAAAAATAGGAGAAAAAATGGCAGAAGAAAAAACACAGGCAATATCAAAGCTTATGAAGCAGCAGGAGAAGATTAGAAACATAGCAATAGCAGCGCATATTGACCATGGGAAAACCACTTTTTCTGACAATCTGCTGGCAGGAGCAGGAATGCTTTCAGAAGAGACTGCCGGAAAACAGAGGTTTCTTGATTTTCATGATGACGAGGCAGCAAGAGGGATTACAATTGACTCTGCCTCAGTAAGCATGATTCATAAAGTTGCTGGAGAGGAATATTTGATCAATCTTATTGACACTCCAGGGCATGTAGATTTCGGAGGAGATGTTACAAGAGCAATGAGGGCTGTTGACGGATGCATAATCCTTACTTGTGCTGTTGAAGGAGTTATGCCCCAGACAGAGACAGTTGTGCGCCAGGCATTAAAAGAGCTTGTAAAGCCTGTTTTGTTCATAAACAAAGTTGACAGGCTTATCAAGGAAGTTAAGCTGACTCCAGAGGATATGCAGGCAAAGTTCGTAAAGATTATTGATCATGTTAACAACTTAATAGAGAACATAGCTCCTGAAGGATACAAGGAAAAATGGAAAGTTTCTGTTTCCGACGGGACAGTTGCTTTTGGATCCGCATTTCACAACTGGGCCTTAAGCTTTCCATATATGAAAGAGAATGGAATAACTTTCAAAGAAGTAATAGATGCCTATGAATCAGACAACTATAAAGAACTGGCAAAAAAAGCCCCTCTTCACGAGGTTGTTTTGTCTATGAGCATTAAGCATCATCCTAATCCTACTGAGGCTCAAAAGTACAGAATCCCTAAAATCTGGCACGGAGATCTTGATTCTGAGATAGGAAAGTCTCTGATCAACTGCGACCCTCAAGGAGAGCCGGTTTTTGTTCCTACCAAAATTGTTGTTGACAAGCATGCAGGAGAGGTCGCAGCAGGAAGACTTTTCTCAGGAACAATAAAGCAGGGAGATGAGGTTTACATGAATCTTGCAAAGAGAAAAGTTCGTGTTCAGCAGGTTTCTGTATACAAGGGAGCGCAGAGAGTTATTGTTGATGAAGTTCCTGCAGGAAACATTATAGGGGTTGTTGGCTTAAAGGATGTTTTTGCAGGAGAAACAGTCAGTAAAAATGAGATGGAGCCTTTTGAGGCAATAAAGCACCTTTTTGAGCCTGTTGTCACAAAGTCAATAGAGGCTACAAAAGCCGCAGACCTTCCAAAGCTTGTAGAAGTCTTAAAACAGGTTGCAAAAGAAGACCCTTCTGTTTCAGTATCAATAAACGAGCAGACAGGGGAAAGCCTGATGTCAGGAATGGGAGAGCTTCATCTTGAGATTATAGAGAACAGAATCAGAACAGAGAAAGGCCTTGATGTCAAGACTTCGCCTCCGATTATAGTTTACAGAGAAACAGTGAATAAGGAATCTCCAAGTGTCGAAGGAAGATCTCCGAATAAGCATAACAGTTTTTTCATGAAAGTTGAGCCTTTGGAAGATAATGTTTACGAAGCAATAAAATCAGGAGAACTTCCAGAAGGAAGAATCAAGAAGAAAAGCGAGGAAGTCTCCAAGAAGCTTTCTGAGCTTGGATGGAGCGGGGATATGATAAGGAATGTAAGGGATATTTACAAAGGCAATATGTTCCTTGACGAAACAAGAGGAGAGGTTCATATAGGAGAGGTTATTGAGATGGTTCTTGACGCATTTGAAATGGTTATGGATCACGGTCCGCTGGCAAGGGAGCCTTGCATGAAAATGAAAGTTTCTCTTGTTGACATAAGGCTTCACGAAGACGCTATTCACCGTGGCCCTGCGCAAGTCTATCCTGCAGTCAGGGAGGCCATTACAGAAGCAATGAAGCAGGCAAACGCCTCACTTCTTGAACCTCTGCAGATTCATGTTATTGAAATGCCTGACAAGTTCCTTGGGGCAGTGACTAAGCTTGTTGGAAGCAAGAGAGGGCAGATGATTGATGTCAAGCAGGAAGGAACAAATGCAGAGATGAAGGCAAAAATACCTGTTGCAGAGATGATTGGATGGAGCAATGATCTCAGATCAGCAACAGAGGGAAGGGGAACAAGCTCAATTCTGGATCAGCTTTTTGAAAAAGTTCCTGCCGGCATGCAGAATGATATAATCAGGAAAATCAGGGAAAGAAAAGGCCTTGCTGAGAACCAGTAATTTTCTTCTGTTGAATTTATTAAAAGATGCTTTTCTATAACTCTTGTTGTTCCAGGAGTTGGAAGCTTAATTTGTAAAAAAACAAAGAATCCTTCTTGTTGTGTAGACTTCAAACTTCTTCTATAAATTTCTATATCAATTATTCTGCACGAGTTTTATCGAATGTAAATTAAAGTATTTTGATTTCTCTTGCTTAATGTTCTCAATTTTTTATCTGTTCAGATTTTTGTCTTTTCGGGCAGAGCGCAAAAAGCGAAAAGTTTTTAAACCTAATTTTTTATTAATCATTACTTAAAAATTTTAATGATAAAAATACAATAAAAATGGCAAAAGAAAAACCAAACATGAATGTTGTGTTTGTAGGTCATGTTGATGCTGGAAAGTCTACTTGTGTAGGAAGGCTTATGTTTGACTCAGGAGCTGTTTCTGAACAAGAGATGAAGAAGCTGAAGGAAGAAGCTGAAAAGCACGGAAAAGCTGGCTTTGAATTTGCTTATGTTATGGATAAGATTAAAGAAGAAAGAGAAAGAGGGGTTACTATAGATCTTGCTTATAAAAAGATTCTTACTCAGAAATATCAGATAACAATCATTGATGCTCCTGGACACAGAGACTTTGTTAAGAACATGATTACTGGAGCCTCACAGGCAGATGCAGCTTTCTTGGTTATATCTGCTCCTGCAGGTGTTCAGCCTCAGACAACAGAGCACTTGTGGCTTTTAAGAACAATGGGAGTTAAGAATATTGCTGTAGCAGTAAATAAGATGGATGATGTTAATTACGATGAAGCTAAATTCAACCAGGTTAAAGAGGATGTTTCAAAGCTTCTAAAGCAGGTTGGAATTAATCCTGATGAAACGCCTTTCCTTGCTGTCAGCGGATTGCAGGGAGACAATGTTGTAAAGAAATCAGACAAGATGCCATGGTATAAAGGCCCTACAATCATGGAGCAGTTTGACATCTTCCCTCAGCCTGAATTGCCTACTAATCTTCCAATGAGAATGCCTGTTCAGGATGTTTATGAGATTACAGGTATTGGAACAGTTCCTGTTGGAAAAGTTGAAACAGGAATCATGAAAAAAGGAATGAAGGTTAAGGTGCTTCCAGGAAGAACTGGAGAAGGAGTTGAAGGAGAGCTGAAGACAATAGAGATGCACCACGAGATGCTTGAAGAGGCTCAGGCAGGAGATAATGTTGGGATAAACATAAGGGGAGTTGGAAAAAAAGACATTGCAAGAGGAGATGTTGTTTGTGAAGCTTCAAATCCTATACCTATTGTAAAGGAATTCATAGCTCAGATTGCAGTAATTAACCATCCAACTGTTCTTGCTAAAGGATACACTCCTGTATTCCATGTTCATACAGCTCAAGTTCCTTGCCAGTTTACTGAACTTATAGAGCAGATTGACCCTAAAACAGGGCAGGTAATAAAAGAGAATCCTGATTTTCTTAAAAATGGAGATGTTGCAAGAGTAAAGATAAGGCCTCAAGGAAACCTTGCCTTGGAAACTCAGAAAGAAAATCCATTTATGTCAAGGTTTGCAGTAAGGGATGCAGGGCAGACAGTTGCTGCAGGAATGTGCATTGAGATAACTGAGAAAAAGTAATTTTTAGGGCTTTTTTCCTGTTCAATTTTTTTGCTAAACTCTCGTTTTTTATGCTTTTTTTCTCTTTGTTTTTATTGACAAAAATATTTTGAAGAGGATTGTTGCCTGAACACCAACAATTCTTAAATACTTTGTTATTTTTTAGCAGATATGCTGGAAAAAGGGATGTCAAAACAGGATATTGAAAAAGAGCTTAAAGGAAAGGGGGAATTTGTGCAGATAAATTATATTGAAAGATTCATAAAAAAAGACCTTCCTCTTGAAATAAAAAAATTCTCTTACTTAAAGCTTGCAGAGATTTATGAGGGAAAGGGCATGTTTAGCAATGCTGCAAAATCTTTTGAGAGTGCTGCAGCATTGTCAATAGCCTTCTCTGAAAAGATTAGGAACTTTATGAAAGCAACTGAGCTTTACATTAAATCAGGCCTTTTTGACACAGCAGATTACTCAATGAAAAGAGCCATTGCTGAGGCAAATTCACGAGAAAAGAGGGACATTATTCTTTCTGTAAAAAATATGTACAGAAATCAGGCAGAGGCTTATGAAAGAGAGAAAAGAAGAAACAATGCAGTAAGGATTTATGAAAAGCTCCTTGAGATGGATATTAGCGAGGATGAAAGAAGAGAGATTAAAAAAAGGCTTCTGGGGCTGTATGAGAAGCTTGGAAAACTAAGAGAATATTATGCACTAATCAGAAAGCAGGAATCATAGAAAAATAAAAGTTCTTTTCTCTTGCCGTTTCAGCAGTCTGAGGCCCGCTTGTTTTGTAATAGGAAAGAAATATGCTTCCTTCATCAGGTTTGAAATAGATATGGGGGATGTAGAGTCTTTTTTCATCTTCAATAATCCATGAAAATCCATTAAATCTGCGCATTAAGGAAACTTCCAGAGATGCTGTTAAGTCATTCAGAACCCCTTTGGTGCTGTTTATTGGATTGTACATTACAGAGGTTTCAAACATAACTATTACGCCTCCGTTAACAAGGCAGCCCCATGGAAGAATCTTTTTTGTAGGCTTAATTTCTGACTTGTTCCTTAAAAAATCCTCAATTGTAGCGGCAGAATAGATTTCTGGAAGAAAGAGCTCATTGAGAAAATACTGGCTGTTTCTCAATGCCTTGTTTACATGAATCATATTTCCAGACATTAATGGATATTTTTAAGGATTTATATTGTCTATCTGCAAACTCCTTCAGGCACAAAAACTTTAAAAAGCATTCTGCATAGTTACTTTAATAGAATAATATCTGTAGAGATTATCATCACATTCAAATTCACTATTTAATTTAGCTTAATGCTTTTTTCGTGTGAAGGAAGAACAATCTCTGAAGAGAGAACTTGGGCCTAACCAGATATTTTTCTATGTTTGAAAAATTAAATTTTTCAAGGCAGAAAACAATATGTTTTCTGCAAACTCTTTAGGAGTTTTACAATTAAATAAAGGAGATTAAACAGAAATGGCAAAGATAAGTCCGGTATCAATAAAATATATGATACACGTAAACTTTACTGCAGAAGGGGTTCTGGAGAAGCCTGATGTAATCGGAGCTCTATTCGGCCAGACAGAAGGGTTACTTGGGGCTGATCTGGAGATGAGAGAGCTGCAGAAAGAGGGAAAAATAGGAAGAATAGAAGTTGATCTTGAAAGAAGCGACAAGAGAACTACTGGAGTTATAAGGATCCCGACTGCGCTTGACCAGTCAGAAACAACTCTTATTGCAGCTGCAATAGAGACAATAGAGAGAATTGGACCAAGCGACGCCCACCTTGAAGTTGAAAGAATTGAGGATGTGAGGGGAAGCAAGAGAGACTATATAATTGAGAGAGCAAAGAAACTTATGAAAGTGATTGAGGGTTCAGCAGATTCAAGGCAGATATCAAAAGAGATTAAGGAATCTGCGAGAATTGCAGGAATCCAGGAATACGGAGATGAGAAGCTTCCATGCGGGGACATCTCTGGAAATGAAGTCATTGTTGTTGAAGGAAGGGCTGATGTGATTAATCTGATGAGAAACGGCGTAAATAATGTAATAGCGATGAACGGGACAAAGCTTCCTGATGCAATAAGGGAGTTGAGCATGGAAAAAGAGATTACTCTTTTTATTGACGGAGACAGAGGAGGAGAGCTTATTGCCCGCAATGTTGTTGACAATGCGAGAGTAAAATACATAGCAACTGCTCCCGACGGAAAGGAAGTTGAGGAATTGACAGGAAAGGAAATCCTAATGAATTTAAGGAAGAAGATTCCTGTAGAAGAGTTTTTTTCCAAAGACAGGCACAGCAGGAAAAGAAGCTTTAGGAGAAGCACTGTCAGGACAGCAGAGTCAAGGAGCGAAGAGCTCAGCCTGACTCCTGAGGATAAGGAAAATCTTAGAAAGCTTCTTTCTGAAGCAGAGGGTACAGGAAAGGCAATTCTCTTGGACAGCTCTCTGAAAAAAATAGCTGAAGTGTCAACAAGAAGCCTTGCCAGCTCTTTAAGAAGAGTTGGAAAAGATTCTTCAGTAATTGTGATTGGTGGGACTGTTACTCCAGCAATTATAAATGCCTCAGAGGAAGCAGGGATTCAAGCTATTGTAGCAAAGAATTTTGCAACAACTGACACTAAGATTCAGCTTCTAAGCTTATAATTCCATACAAGGGCTTTTGCAAAAGCCCCTTTTTCTTTTTTATTCTCTACTGAGTTTAATTTAATTCATATACTCTGCAGCTCTGCTGCTGCGAATATGGAATCATAAAGAATTTCCAACTTGAAAATTCAAAAATTCTTTTTATTTTAAAAACCTTTAAATATTCTCGTTTGCATTTTATCTAATGAACAAAAAAGCATGGGCCAGGGGAAAGATTTTATTTGTTTTGCTAATAGTTGTTTTCATTACAGGAATTTATTTCACTTTTTTGTTTTCATACAAATGCGAGGACATTGGGTGTTTTCAGGCATATCAGGAGAAGTGCAGGAGAACAAAATTTATAGATGATACAAAAGAAACAACATGGCTCTACCATATACTCGGAAAAGAAAAGGGGATGTGCGAGATTGAGGTGGAGGTATTAAGGGTAAAAGAAGGGACTCCTGATATGACTGTTTTTGAAGGAAAATCAATGAAATGCTACCTTCCTTTAGGAGATACAAGCTCTCCAAATGAAGACATCTCACAATGCCATGGCATACTTAAAGAAGAAATTCAGGATATGATGATTAAGAAACTCCACTCATATGTAATAAACAACATAGGAGAGATTAGCGCAGAGCTTAATAAAGAGCTTGAAGGAGTTGTTTAATTTAGTCACTCTTTGCCAGGACAATAGATTACACATTAATTTTTAAACATAAGGAAGTTTTTTTGTTTATGGAGGCAGATATTAAATTCGGTCCTGCAGGATTGGGAAGTGTTGAGGATGCTGTTTTTAATCTTGAAAAATACTTCAGGCTTGGATTGAGAGCGTGTGAGATAGCATTCACTTATGGAGCATATATAAAGAAAAGAGAGGATGCCCTTAGAATAGGGGAAAAGGCAAAAAAACTTGGAATAAAGCTGAGCATTCATGCGCCTTATTGGATTAATCTTAATTCTGCTGAGAGAGAGAAGATTGAGAAAAGCAAGCAAAGAATACTGAAGTGCTGCGAAGTGGGAACCTGGCTTGGAGCAGAGAACATTGTGTTTCATCCTGGATATTATGGAAAAACAGGAAAGGAGGAGACATATAATAATATTAAAAAAGAGATTCTTGAAATTCAAGAAGAAATAAGAAAAAACAAGTATACTGTAAAGCTTTCTCCTGAAACAACCGGGAAAGTAAATGTCTTTGGAGGTATTGACGAAATATACAGGCTTGTGCAGGACACAAAATGCGGTTTTTGCATAGATTTTGCTCACATACTTGCAAGATATAAAGAATATAAGTTAGACGAAGTGTTAAGGAAGTTCAAAAGATACAAGCATCTTCACATACACTTTTCAGGAATTGCATATGGGGAAAAAGGGGAGAGGCATCATAAGAAAACTCCTGAAGCTGAATTAAGAAAGCTTCTCTCGGAGCTTTTAAGTCTTGGGAAAAACAAAGATATAACTGTGATTAATGAGAGCCCGTCTCCAGTAGAAGACTCTGTTCTCGCCCTTAAAGTATTCAATGAATTCAAAACCAATTGATTTTTATTTTTAGTCACTCTTTGTCATGACACTAAGTTACTTTTTCGACACTTTGTAATTACTATTTGATGTTGTTACCACAAAGTTTATAAATGGGTTCCATATGGGTATATTTACAGAAAAACATTGTTTTTCTGTGCAATTAAATATCTAAAATGGAAATGAGACAAAAAAACCTTTTGGTTTTTTTCCTGGCAATTGCAAGTGTTTTGACATTGGTAGCCACAGTTAGTGCTGCTGATTTCAGTATTGACAAGGTTACAGTTGACGGAATTGACGCTTCTAACAACGACGTCAGTGTAACAGCAGGAGAGAGCATTACTGTGAAGGTCTACTTTACCTCAGAAGTCAATGAATCTGACATAAGGGTAAAGGCAGAGATTGAAGGTGACAAGCTAGACGTTGACGCCAGAACATCTTCTTTTGATGTTGAAGATGGAAAGAGATACAGGAAAGTGCTGACTCTTAAAGTGCCTTATGAACTTAAGGATGAGATCAGTGGAGACATATCTCTGAACCTTAAAATATGGGGAGGAGAATCAGACGCCTTCACAGACTCATACACTTTGAGGGTGCAGAGGCCGACATACAATGCAGATATCAAGTCAGTAAGTGTTTCTCAGACTGTTGAAGCTGGTGATAGTTTCCCAGTGGATATTGTTTTGAAGAACATAGGATACAATGACTTGGATGATGTGTATGTGACTGCAAGACTTCCTGCATTAGGCGTTGAAAAGTCATCTTATTTCGGAGACCTTGTTGCATTGGAATGCGACGAGGACAAAGACTCTGTATACAATTACGGAGTTGATGTAGACAGGAAGTGCGACGAAGACGACACCGATACTGCAACTGGAAGGCTTTACCTGAAAGTTCCTTACAATGCAGAAGACGGCGTCTACGCTCTGGAGATTGAGATGAAGAATGACGACATGAAAACAAGTGAAGTAAGAGAGATTGTTGTAAAAAATGATTTTGTCAGCAACGTGGTTGTGACTGAGTATAGGAAAACAGTTGCACCTGGAGAGAATGCAGAATACGCCCTTTTGGTTGTAAACCCTACGAACAAATTAAAGGTTTACAGGGTTGTTCCTGAGTCTTCAGGAGGGCTTTCAGTAAGTGCTGACGAGTCTGTTGTCGCTGTCCCTGCTGGCTCAAGCAAGACACTAAGAGTGATTGCAAGCGCAGATTCAGAAGGAGAGTACTCTTTTGATGTTAATGTATTCTCTGGAGAAGAGCTTGTAGATACAGTGACTCTTGAAGCAAATGCAGAAGGAACTTCAGCAGCAACAGCAGCAAGCCCTATAGTTGTTCTGACAGTCATCCTTGCAATAATCTTTATTGTATTGCTTGTTGTTTTGATTGTCTTAATAGGAAAAAAACCTGAAAAATCAGAAGAGCTTGGAGAAAGCTATTACTAAGTTTTTATTTTTTTCTTTAATTTTTTTTCTTTTTTTTAACTCAGCCGAAGGCTTGTATGAATCAGTTATTCTTTCTTGACAAAAGGGACAAAAACAAATCCGGGAATCTCTTTCTTCAGCTTCATCCTTCCTTTTGTTTTTTCAAAAGCCATTAAAGACTGCTCATATCTTCCTACAGGAGCGACAATTATCCCTTTCTCTTTTAACTGTGAGACAAGCCTCTCTGGAATTTCTTCGCATGCAGCGCTTATTATAATTCTATCAAAAGGGGATTTTTCCTCAAGCCCAAAAGAGCCATCTCTGTTATATACTTCAATATTTCTGTACCTCTTTTCTTTTTCAAGGTTTATTTTTGATATCTCTGCCAGCTCTTTGACAATCTCAACCCCAAAAACCTCTCCTTTTGTTCCCACTATCTCAGAAATCAATGCAAGGACATATCCGCATCCAGAGCCGATTTCAAGGACTTTCTGCCCTTTTTTCAGCTCAAGCAGAGAAAGCATTACTGCTATTGTATATGGCTGGGAGATTGTCTGGCCTTTTCCTATCGGAAGGGCAGTGTCTTCATAAGCATAAGCCCTTAATTTTTCCGGAATAAAATTCTCTCTTTTAACCCTTGAAAAAGCATCAAGTATCGGCTTTGGAAAACCCTTTTCCTTTAAACTATCAACGAGCTCTTGCTTATTCATTTGAAAGTGTTTTTTCCTGATTCAATATCATGGACAAGAATGGTTCGTCTGTTTTTCATTCTATCCAAAATATATGGGCATCTCCAAGCCTGTTTAATCTTTTTTATATATCTTTGTTTCAGTAAAGTATCATGTAACTGCTGTTACTTAAATGTTTTTATATGTCTTAATATCAGAAACTTTAGCGGAATAAGATAATTATTTTTAAATCTTCAGGCTGACAATTTTGCTTATTCCGTCATGCATGCTCACTCCGTAGAGGTTTGTCGCATTTGTGATTATTTCGTCATTGTGCGTTATTACAATATACTGCCCTTTCTGCATGTATTTTTTCAGCAGGCCTGCAAGCCTTTCAGAATTTCTTTTATCAAGCGCAGCGTCAATCTCGTCAAGTATATAAAAATAATAAGGTTTCAGCTCCTGAATTGCAAATATAAGCGACAAGGCAACTATAGTCTGCTCGCCTCCTGAAAGAGAGGTAACATCAAAATACTTTCCATGCCCTGTTTTAACCACAATATTGACCCCCCCTTCAAAAGGGTCTTTTTTGTTTTCAACCTCGAGTGAAACCTGTCCCTTTGTGCTGAGCTGGGAGAAGTTCCTTGAGAAGATATCATTAAGCTCATAAAGGGTTTTTAAGAATGCCCTCTTCTTTTTTACATCAATCTCATGAATAACTTTTAATATTCCTTGCTTTTCTTTGGTAATTACTTCTGCTTTTTTGCTTACAGCATCATACTCTTTTTTTATTGAATCATAAACCTCAAGAGAGCGGAGATTTACGTTTCCTATTCTTGATAGCGCCTCTTGTGTTTTGTTCAGTCTCTGGATAAGAGCATCTTTGCTTGCCTTTATTATCTCAACATTCTGAAACCCGAGCATTTCAATCTCGAGGTTCTCAATTTCTGCATCAAATCTTGCCCTTTCAATTTTAAGATTGTTTATGCTCTGCTCAATATTATGAACAGTGTTTCTCTTTGCAGAAAGAACAGACTCTTCTTCTCTTATTTTCTTCTGAAGCATATCTCTTTCTGAGATGAGCTTCTGGAATTTTCTGCTTAGCTCTTCTTCCTGCTCTTTTCTTTTTTCCAGAATGCTTTCCTTTTCTTCCTTGGCCTTTTCATTCTCCTTAAGCTCTTCTTCCAGCTCTTCTTCATCAGATACAATCTTTTTGAAATTAATTTTTATGCGTTCAAGCTCTCTCTGCCTGAAAGATATTTCTGAGTCAATATTCTCCTCAATTTTCATAGAAGCCTCCTGTATTTCAATTTTCAGCGTATTGTACCTTTGGTCAATATTTGAATTCTCATCAAAATTCTCATCAAGGAATTTTCTTCTTTTTTCAAGGACCGAGATATCTTTTTTTGCTTTGTCTATTTTTTCCTGAAGAGCCTTGATATGCTCTTTTTTCTCTTCAATAGACGAGATTTTTACCATATCAGACTCTCTTTTTGATATCTCTGAAGATATTTCCTCAACCTCTTTCTTAAGCATCTCTATTTTTTTTGATATCTCGTCGGTCTTTTTCCTTGAGTCTTCTATCTCCTCTCCGAGCGAATCAACTTTCTCAGATGCCTCTTTTGTTATTGCATCAATATGCTCTTTTGTTATTTTGCTTCTGCATAGCGGGCAGACATCCATTTTTGATACAGTTTCAGCCAGCTTTTTCTGCCTCTCTATCTCGCATCCGTTTGCATGAGATATTTTCCCAAGCTTTATCTCTTCCTGAGTCAGCCTTTCAATTGCATCCCTCTTCTCTGCTAAGGAGAGCTTCAGTGATTTTATCTTTTCTTCACTGGTCTTTATGTCAAACAGCTCTTTTGAGATTGAATCTATTTGCTTTAAAAGAAATTCCGACTCTGTCACATAGCTTTGAAGAATTGACTTTTTGTCATGAAGCATCTCCTTTACTGACTTAAGCTCTGACTTCATCATATAGAATTTTTTTCTCTGCTCTTCCAGTCTTTCAAGCTCTTCCTTTTTCGCTTCAATATGCTTTTCACTTTTTGAGCCATCTTTTTTGGAAGATGATTTTTGCATCTCCTTTATTGAAAGCTCGCTCTTTCTTATTGACTGCTGCACTTCTGTTTTTTGTCTGGAAAGCTCAGAGAGTTTCTTTTTAGATGTTTCAATTTTAACATCAATTCCTGCAAGCTCTGCCCTTAAGTTAGCTATTTCGTTATTCAGCCTTTCCTGCTCAAAGCCTGTTGACTTTTGAATTGATGAATTGATTGAGTTGATTTTTGACTCATAACTCTCTACTGATGCAGTAATTCCAGCTATCTCTTTTTTTATCCTCTCTATCTCTTTGTTTTTTTTGGATGCCTCAAGGTTAATTTTTTCCCTCTCTTTCTTTTTCCTGCTTAGGTCATGATAGATTATGCTTGCCTTGAATCTTTTGACATCTTTCTCAAGCCTCTTAAATCTCAATGCCTCCTGCCTTTCTTTTTCAAGATTGTTTAAGTAAGCAGTTCTCTCTCTGAGTATTGCCGTAACTTCCTTTAGCTTTTCCTCTGTTTTGTCAAGCTCTTTAAGAGACCTTTCTTTTCTTGACTCATAAACTGATATTCCTGAAACTTCTTCTATGACTTTTCTTCTTTCTTCTGTATGCATTCTGACAAAGTTCTGAATTTCTCCCTGCAGAATTATGTTGAATCCGTTTGGATCAAGGCCTGCCTGCGCAAGCAGAAATAGGACATCCTGCCTTGTTTTAGTCTCATTATTGATTTTGTAGATGCTTTGTCCGTTTTTTCTTACAATTCTTTTTATTGATATTTCATTTTTATCTATTGCAAATACCTTGTCAGAATTATCAAAAACAATTTCAACCATCGCTTCTTTTGCAGGAGCTGCGGCCTTGCTTCCGAGGAAGATGAGATTTTTTGCCTTTGCAGCCCTCATTGACTTGATATTCAGCCTTCCAAGAACAAAACACAAGGCATCTGAGATATTTGACTTTCCGCTTCCATTTGGTCCAAGAACTACATTTATTCCCTGAGTGAAAGGCAGCTCTGTTTTTCTGGGAAAGCTCTTGAATCCATGCATCACCAGTTTTTTTATGTATGGCATTTTTTTAACAGCTTTTACTTATATTAAAGTTGTCAAGAAGGCTTTTTATATTTTTTATTAATGCCTTAATTCTCTATGCTCTTGAGTTGTTTTTATGCCTCAGTAGTTTTAACTTCCACAGTCTTAAAAGATAAAACGAAAAGATTTATATTGCTTTTATCATTTTTTATATCAATGCCCCTTATCAATTTGAGTGAGGAATATCTGAAAAACTCCAGACCCTCAATTTACGAAAGAATAAGGATGTACTTTGAGCTAGACCTTTATTGGGCAAGTTCTCTTTTATCTATTGAAGAACATTTTAGCCAGTTTCCACCGGGAAAAAAAGACAGATGGAGCTCTCAGCTCTCTGCATACATAGTAATGAGAGACCTTGAGATTAAAAGAGCCTGGCCAGATTCTTTTGACGAAGATGACAGTGTTTCATTAGATGGATTGGATGATGGATTGGTTTTTCCTTTATTTAAAATCAAAGATGCAACTATTGAAAGGGTGGCATACTGGATGGCAGGAAATTCCAGAGAATATCTAAAGGCTAAGGAAGAGTTCGGATTTAATAAAGAATCATATGTTTCTATACCGAAGGTATTCCTGCAATATAGGCATAACAATAATAGGGGATGGCTGACAGTAAAATCACTGGATTGGGATATTGAAAGAGTCTGTTTTTACTCTCTAAAGAATTATCTTAATTCTATCTTTAATGAGGATAATCTCACCTGGTCTGCATGTTGAGGCCCTTCTTTAATTCTTCTCCTATGCTCCTCTTCCATGTAGTTTCTGAATTTATGATAGCCTCCATTAAATTCCAATACTATCCTGAAAAATACTCCCATGTCTACAGCTATTCAAAATCTTTATTAACCTGTCTTGTTTAGCCAATCTATGAAACAGCAGATAATAGAGATACTTGAAAATGCTCTGAAAGAGATGGGTGCTGAAACTGAAAAAGAAGAGATTGAAAAGCACATTGAGATACCGCCTTCCTTTGAAATGGGGGATTATGCTTTCCCGTGTTTTTTTCTTGCTGGAAAGCTCAGAGAGAATCCTTCTCAAATCGCTCTAAAGATAAGGGAAAAAATAGGAAATCCTCCTGAGCAATTTGAGGATATTCAGACTTCAGGAGCTTATATTAATTTTTTTTTAGACAGAAAAAAACTTGCACAAAACCTTATTTTGAAAATTTTAAAAGAGAAAGAAAATTTCGGAAAAGCAAACATAGGAAAAGGAAAAAGGATTGTTGTTGAATTTTCTTCTCCGAATATTGCAAAGCCGTTTGGAATAGGGCATTTAAGGTCAACTATAATCGGAAATTCAATATCCAAAATCTGCGAGTTTGAGGGATTTAGTGTAATCAGAATCAATTATCTGGGAGACTGGGGAACCCAGTTTGGAAAGCTTCTTCTAGGCTTTAAGAAATTCGGAAGTAAAAAGAGCCTGGAGAAAAATCCAATAAAACATCTTCTGGAGATTTATGTAAAGGCAAACAAAAAAATTTATGAAAAGCAGTCAAGAGAATGGTTCAAGAAGCTTGAAGAAGGCGACAAAGAGGCGCTGGAATTGTGGAAGAAATTCAGGGAGCTTAGCTTAAAAGATTTTGAAAAAATATACAAACTACTCAACATAAAATTTGATGTTTATTCAGGGGAATCAATGTATAATGAAGAAATGAAAAAAGTTTTGAAAGAGCTAGATGAAAAGGGGCTTTTAAAAAAGAGTGATGGGGCGTTGGTTGTGAATCTTGAAGAATACAATCTTGGAGTTGCTTTAATTCAAAAAAGCGACGGAACAACACTATATGCTACAAGAGACTTGGCATCTGCAATTGAAAGGCACAAAAAATACAAATTCAGCAGAATGATTTATGAAGTAGGCCAGGAGCAGAAGCTTCATTTCAGACAGGTATTTAAAATCCTTGAATTGATGGGACATGGCTGGGCAAAAGAATGTGTCCATGTGGACCACGGGCTTTATCTGGATGAAACAGGAAAGAAATTCGCAACAAGAAAAGGAAAAACAATCTTCATGGAAGACATTTTAAATGAGACAATCTCTCTTGCAAAAAAGGAAATCCAGAAAAGATTTCCAAAAATTTCCAAAAAAGAATTGGAAGAAAGAAGCCATAAAGTTGCAATAGCGGCGATTTTTTACGGCGATTTGAAAAACAACAGGTCAAACAATATGGTATTTGATATTAAGAGATTTATTTCCTTTGAGGGGGATACCGGACCGTATATTCTTTACAGTTATGCAAGGGCTTCAAGCATTTTGAGAAAGGCAAAATCTCTGAAAAAAGGAAAAGCAGAGACAGGAGAGCTAGATCCGAAAGAAATCGAGTTAGTTAAAAAACTCTCAGAATTTCCGAGTGTTGTTCTGAAATCATATAATGCTTTGAATCCTTCTCTGATTGCAAATTATTCCTATCAGCTTGCACAGATTTTTAATGAATTTTATCACTCTTGCCCTGTCATTGGCTCAAAGAAGGAATTGTTCAGGCTTTCGCTTGTTCAGGCTTTCAGACAGGTTTTGAAAAACTCCCTGGGCCTTTTAGGAATAGAAACAATGGAAGAAATGTAGCGAACAAAACTTATTTAAAGTATTTTTTCCTGTTGTATTTAACTAAAAGGAGGTGAAAAATGGCCAGAAAGCTTGATACGAATGTACTCAGCGGATGGGCGTTCCTTGCTGGAGTTGTCCTTGCAGTGATACTTGGGCTTGGATTTGCCGGCGGACTGACTGCCGGGTGGATTTATGTCCTTGTTATAATAGGGCTTATAGTGGGTCTTGTGAATGTCGCTGGCAAAGAGGTGAATCAGTTTCTTTTGTCAGGGGTTGTTCTTATAATAGCAAGTTCACTGGGGCAGGAAGTGACTCAAGGAGTTTCTTACTTTAACAGCATTTTACAGGCACTGCTTGCAATATTTGTTCCAGCAACCATAATTGTTGCAATAAAGAACGCCTTTAGCCTTGCAAGAAAGTAAGGCTCCATATTTTTATTTTTTTTGTTGATTTTTTTATTAAAAATTTCCTATAATTGCAGAGAAGATATTAATTAAATAAAAGGAGGTAAAATGGCAAAAAAAGACAAAAGATCAAAGGTGCTGGGTTTTGTTGCATGGTTTACAGGAGTTGTTGTTTCACTAGTGGTTGGAAATGGGATGATACAGGGAACCTTAAATCTGCCAAGATGGTTGGGAGGATCAACTGCAATAGGATCAGGAATTGCAATGGTTATAGGGTGGATTGTTGTTATAACGACAATAGTCAGTGTAGTATTGGCAATAATCAGCGAATAATTTCGATTTTTCTGCAAAACTTACTGGTTTTTATTCTGCCTGTAAAAATTAATTTATTTTTTGGTTTTATTGCAGATAGAAGCCTTTTCCAAAAATTATATAAATTGCATTATTATCAGGAATGACAGATAGTTTTTAAAACAGCTTTTTCTCTTTTTACCATGCTTGAAATATACTTTGAAACTTACGGATGCAGTGCAAACTATAATTCAACAGAAATAATGCAAGGATTAGTTAAGCAAGCAGGGCTTAATGTAACCTCGAATGCCAATTTTGCAGACCTTATAGTAATTAACTCCTGTATTGTGAAATGTCCAACAGAGGAGAAAATCAGAAGAAGAGTGCAGGATTTGCTGAAGGCAGGAAGGAAAGTCATATTAGCCGGATGCATGCCAAGGATAAAACAGGGAAATCTAAAGCAGGAAAACCTCTTCCTTCTTGATACGAGTCATATAAAAGACATCATAAACCTGATTCATGACATTCAGAATAAATCATACAGTGCTGAAAAATATCTTAAGCCAAGGAATGAGGTCAAACTCTCTCTTCCAAAACTTCCAAAGGAGAGGGTTATAGGAATAACTCAGATTTCAGAGGGATGTCTTGAAAAATGCAATTACTGTATTGTAAGGCTTGCAAAAGGACGCCTTTTTTCATATCCAAAAGAGAAGATAATTAAATCTGTAAAAAATGACATTGCATCGGGATGCAAAGAGATATGGCTGACAAGCCAGGACAATGCAAATTACGGAAGCGATAATAAAAAACACCTTCTTCCTGAACTTCTGAGAGAGATTCTTGAGCTGAAAGGGAGCTTTTATGTAAGGGTTGGGATGATGAACCCAAACAACATTCTGGAGATTCTTCAGGAGTTAATAGAAATATATAAACATAAAAAAATGTTCAAGTTCCTGCATATTCCAGTGCAATCAGGAAGCAACAGGATATTGGAAAGAATGGAAAGAAGTTATGCAAAAGAGGATTTTTTAAAAATTATTAAGGAGTTTAAAAGAAATATTCCCGAGATAACAATTTCAACAGACATTATTGTAGGGTTTCCAGGAGAGAGTGATGCTGATTTCAGGGAGAGTCTTAGCCTCATCAAAGAAGTCAGGCCTGAAATGCTCAACATAAGCAAGTTTGCTCCGCGGCCTTTTACAAAAGCTGCAAAAATGAAACAGCTTCCTCCAGAAGTATTAAGAAAGAGGGCAAAAGAACTCTCAAAACTTCATCTGGAGATCTGCAAAGAAAACCAAAAAAACTGGGCTGGCTGGAAAGGAAAAGTGCTTGTTGACCAAAAAGGCCCTGTTTACTCAGGAACCTATCTTGCAAGAAGCCCTGAATACAAGCTGTTTGCTGTCCATTCCAGAGAAAAAATACTCGGAAAAATTGTAAAGGTTAAAGTTAAAAAAATAATGCCTCATTATTTAATCAGCGAGGTTATTGAATAAACCGGCAATGAAAACCAAAAAAATAGGAAGCTTTAAACCTGAAAATCCTTACCTGCTTGCCCCTATGGAGGAAGTGAATGATATTGCATTCAGGCTTTTGTGCAAAAAAGCAGGAGCCGGGCTCACTTATACCGGAATGGTAAATCCATTAAGCAGGCAAAAGTTGTATCTTGATGACAGACCTGCACTTCAGTTATTTGGTGTTGACGAAAGAGGGATTGAGGATTTTATAAGAAAATACGAGGATAAAGTTTCTTTGTTTGATTTTAATTTAGGATGTCCTGCAAAGACAGCAAGAAGGCATGGATTTGGGGCTTTTTTGCATCCAAAAATAAATGTTATTGAAAGAATCCTAAAAACCATGAGGGAATCAACAAAAAAGCCAGTAACAATTAAATTAAGAAAATCAAAACACGCATTAAAAATTGTCAGGCTTGCAGAGCAATATTGCGATGCTGTATGCATTCATCCCAGAACGCAAATTCAGGGATATTCAGGAATACCTGACATAGAATTTGCTGAAAAAATAAAATCTATTTCAAAAATCCCGGTAATTTACTCCGGAGATGTCACTAAAGAAAATGCAGATTTTCTTCTAAAGGAAAAAGGGTTTGATTTTGTAATGATTGGGAGAAAGGCCATAGGAAATCCGAATATTTTTTCTGAATTGGCTGGAAAAAGGACAGATATAAGGTTCAAGGACTATCTTGAGCTTGCAGAAAAATACAATCTTCCTTTCAGGCAGATAAAATTTCAGGCAATGTGCTTTACAAAAAGCATGAGAGGTGCAAAAGAAAAAAGGCTTGAGATATTCAAATGCAGAAAGATTGACGATTTGAAGAAAATAACTCCTGATATTTTCTAGAGTTTTTGTAAGGAAAAAAGATAAAATTTGAAGTTTAATCTTACCTGACAGGCTTCATTTCCTTCCATGCAAGCTCAAACATCTGTTCAAGAGCTGAAGCGAAAAACTCTGTATTTATCCAGACACCAGTATCATAGTTTGGATGGAATTTTTCATCATCAAAAAGCATAAACATTAACTGGTTGGAATCAATAATAACAAATCTCGCCTTCATATTTTCAAGATTTCTTACTTCAGCGACTTTTTTGAATTCTTTTGCAACTTTAAGGTTGTTCTTATCAATAGGAGCAGCAACCCTTATCTTAACCCCTCTTTTTTTGCATTTTTCAAGGCTCGGCATTAAAACTTCCAGCTTTCTGTTTAATCCTTCTCTCGTTGTGACAATTGTTATTGTTTTTTCTGCATCTCTTACCATCATGTCAAGATGGTTGTAAAGATTCTGCCTTCCTTTTAAGCTTCCTGAGAGGTCAGAAGGCTCAACAAACTTTATTCCCTGAGTAAACAATGTTGTAAGCTCCTCCAAAACTTCCTCTTTTTTCAGCGATTCAAGCCTTTTGGATTTTTCCTGCGCCTGTCTTAAAAGGTTTTTCTTTACTCTTTCAACAACCTCTTCTGGCTTAAGGGCAACAAATTTGATTGGCTTTCCAAGCTTCATTACAATAAACCCTTTTTTCTCAAGGCTTTCAAGAATATCATAAGTTCTTGACCTGGGAACATCCGAAATGTTGCTTAATTCCCCTGCAGTGCTTGTTCCACGGGACAAAAGGGCAGTCCACACCTTCACTTCATAAAGGTTAAGGTCAAAAATTTTTCTTAGTCTGCTTAAAAATTCATCTTTAACTATCATTTTTTCTATTTTTATCTGGAAATTTTCATTTTTAAATATTGTTATGATAAAAGAGTGAAATAAGGAAATTACTTCAAAGTGATTATTCTGTCAATTTAATGCTATAACTCCTCTTTTATTCTTTATCTTAAATTCAGCAGTATTTTTAAATCTTTCCTTATGAGTTGTAACTTCTGAATCTTTTGAAAGTATTTCAATTGATTTTGAATTTGTTCTTTCCGTGATAAACTCTCTTTGAGTTTCAAGAATATCTTTTAATTCTTTGTCTGTAAATATGGAAAGGCCTATTTTATCTTTCTTTTCCAGCCCGAGTTTTTTTCTGAATGCCTGAACCTGTCTTGAAATCTCTCTCGCATAGCCTTCTGCCTCAAGCTCAGGAGTTAGCTTTGTGTCAAGAGAAACTGAGATTTCTTCTGCTTTTTTCAGCTCTATCTTTTTAACATTTAGCTGGTTTGATATTATATGCAACAACTCCTTTCCTAAAACTTTGTCACTTGAAACTGTTGCCTTTGCAAGAGGCCATTTAAGACCTATTCTCTCCTTATCTCTTTCAGCAAGACCTTTCTCAATTATTTGAAGAGCAATATCAAATTCCTCTTCCAGACTTTCATTAATTTTTTTCTTGTCTGGCTTTGGCCAGTCAGAGAGGTGAACTGACTCCTCCTCCACAAGTCCTTTGTTTCTCAAATCCTGCCATATTTTTTCTGTAACAAAAGGAATTAGTGGTGCAAGAAGTTTAAGGACTGAAAGATATATTTCGTTAAGCATTTCTTTTGTTTCATCAGCCCTCTCCCTTATTATCTGAATGTATGTTTTGCTTAAATCATGTACAAGAAATTTTTCTAAAATCTGAACTGCTTCTGGAATTTTATAATTGTTATAATTTTCTGTCACTCTGCTCAAGGCCGAGTTTAGCTTTGAAATAATCCATTTGTCCTCTATGTTTTGTTTTGATTTTTTCCCGCTAAGCCCCTGTATAAAATTATTGAGATTTAATAAAACTCTGAAAACTTTTTGAATTTCCCTGAATTCACTTTCATCAAATGCAAAATCCTCTCCTTTGGAAGTTTTGGCAAAATAATATCTCAGATAATCTCTTCCATTTTTTTCAATTATGTCTTCTGGAGAGATTATATTCCCTTTTGACTTTGACATTTTCTTCTTTCCCAAATCAAGAACCATCCCATGGACAAGAATATTCTCAAAAGGCTTTTTCCCGAATTTTATCTCTGAAAGAATTATTTGGGAGTTCCACCAGCCCCTTACTTGGTCTTTTCCTTCAAGATTAATGTCTGCAGGCCAGAACTTTTTAAAATTGTCTTTACTTCCTTGATAATCTAAAGCCGCCCAGCTGGACACTCCTGAATCAAACCATACATCAAGCACTTCAGGAACTCTTTCCATCTGGCCATTGCACTCTTCTTTACTGCAGCCCCATTTAATTTCATCAATTTCAGGCTTGTGAACCCCCTTGATTTTTTTCCCAGAAATATCCTCTAATTCCTTTTTGGAGCCTATCACAATCTTGTCTTTGCATTTGTTACACATCCATATCGGAAGAGGAGTTCCCCAGTATCTGTTTCTTGAAATAGGCCAGTCAGATATTCCTTCAAGCCATGCCTTCATTCTTAGTTTCATGTATTTTGGGGTCCAGTTAACCTCCTCATTGGATTTTAATAATTTCTTCTGAATATCATCTATTTTAAAGAACCATTGAGGCATTGAAACCATTAACAAAGGGCTTTTGCATCTCCAACACAAGGGATAATCATGAGCATACTTATGGCTGTAAGCAAGAAGATTATCATTTCTTAAATCTTCAATAATTTCAGCATCAACAGCCCTTGCCTTTTTTCCTTTATATTTTCCTGTCTCTTCTGTCAGGCTTCCAGAGATATCAACAAGTGACAAAATATCAAGATTGTTCTCTTTTCCAACCTCATAATCTTCTTTTCCATATCCAGGAGCGCAATGAACAAGGCCCGAACCTTCTTCCAGATTGACATATCTTTTAGAAAGAACAACTTTGTGCGCATTTTTCAGTTTTCCTAATTTCAAATGTTCTGAAAGAGGATTGACATACTCCGTGCCTTCCAGCTCCTTTCCCTTGAAGGTTTTTTTAACCCTATATCCTGCTTCTAAAGTTTTCATTAGCTCTGCAATTTTTTCACTTGCAATTATCCATGTTTCTCCATTGCTTAACTCTATTTCCGAGTATTCTATTTCAGGATTAACCATGATTCCCGTATTTCCAGGAAGAGTCCATGGAGTTGTCGTCCATATTATCAGAAACTTATTTTTTTCGTTTTTTACTGGAAATTTTACATAAACAGAATTATCTTCCTGCTTTCCATATTCTATTTCATTGTATGCAACTGCTGTTTCGCATCTCGGGCAAACATGAACTGGATATTTCCCAAGATATAAGAGGCCTTTTTTGTCTGCTTCTTTAAAAGTGTCCCAGATAACTTCAATGTAGCTGTCATCAAGTGTCAGATAAGGATTGTCAAAATCCATCCATACTCCCAGATTCTCAAACTCCTTATTCATGACTCCAATAAATCTTGTTGCAAACTCCTTGCATTTGCCTATGAAATTTTTTACCCCGTATTCTTCAATGTCTTTTTTGCTCTTGCTTCCTATCTCTTTTTCAATCTGATATTCAATAGGAACTCCATGAGTGTCATAACCGGGTCTGTCAAAGACATCAAATCCCTGAATTCTTTTTATCCTCATAACAATGTCCTTAGAGATCTTATTCAGGGCAGTTCCCATGTGGATATGGCCTGTAGCATACGGAGGCCCGTCCATCATGTAAAATGGCTTTCCACCTGCATTTTTTTTAATGCTCTTTCTGTAGATTTCCTTTTCTTTCCAGAACTTCAGTATTTCTTCCTCAACCTGCTTAAAGTTATACATATTATCCCCTATTCTTTACTGTTTTTAAATCTGTTTGATTGCTGTAAATCCTGTTAAGATAATACCTGAATCCCTTAACTAAAGCTTCAATTGCTGACTGAAGAATGTTTGTGTCAACACCAACTGTTTCAAATACCTCTCTGTTGCGGAAAGTTATCATTGTTCTTACACTGCTCTCTTCCATCCTGCTTTTTGCTATACTTACATGAAAATCAACAAGTTTTATATCTCCTACTTCAGGATATTCTTTGGTTAGTGCTTTAACAAGAGTTTTATATGCCGCATCTACAGGACCTCCATTAATGCTTAATTCCTCCTCTTTTATCTCGCTGTTTACCCTGTATTTTACTTTAAACCTGCTGACTTCTTTTCCATTGACAAAGCTTGTATTGACACTCCACTCTTTAATCTCAAAAAAACTTTTTAAATTCCCAAAATACTTCTCAATTAGCAGGAACTGTTCTGCCTTTATTGCCCCTATTCTGTATCCTTTTCTTTCAAGAAGCGCCAGCTCATTAAAGAGCATTGATATTTTTTCTTTTACATCCTTATCCTTTTTATTCAGCCTGTAACCAAACTCATTTGCAACAGCAGTAACACAGCTTCTCCCTCCAAGAGTATTGAGAAGAATTATTCTTTTATTTCCAAACTCCTCTGGATTTTCATGCTCATAACTGATGCCCTTTACAGCTGCGTCAGTATGGATTCCTCCTTTGTGTGCAAATGCAGTGTCTCCGACAAATGCCCTGCTTTCAGGAATATCCATTCCACTAAGCCTGAAAACCTCCTCATTAACATCTTTAAGGATTTTTAAGTTAATCCCCTTATTTTTTCTTAGCTTTTTAATATAAACAGGAAGGAATTCACTAAAATTCAGATTTCCAACCCTTTCTCCGATGCCATTTATTGTTCCCTGAACCTGCTTTACATACTGAAGAGAGGCAAGGGTGTTTGCAAGAGCCAGTCCGCAATCATCATGAAAGTGCACCCCTAAAGCTGGGCTAATGCCTATGCCTGCTATAGCTTCTTTTGTCTCTTTAATTATTTTTTCTGCCTCATCAGGAAGAACCCCTCCGTTAGTGTCGCAAAGAATCAATCTTTCTGCTCCTGCTTCAGCAGCAGAAATCAGGGTTTTGACAGCATACTCTTTATCAAGCTTAAACCCGTCAAAATAATGTTCTGCGTCATAAAAAACCTGAATATTGTTCTCTCTCAGGAATCCTATGCTTTCAGAAATTCTCTTTAGATTTTCCTCGGGAGTTATATTCAATTGTTTTGCTACATGTTCCAGAGGAGTTTTTCCAACAATGCATGCATACTTAACTCCTGTTTCAACAATGGAATTTAGATTTCTGTCTTCTATGATATTTTTGCCCATTGATGTTGAGCCAAACGCGACAATCTTTGCTTTCTTGACAGCAGAGATGCACTCTTTAAATGACTTAAACACTTCATCAGAGCTAAGAGGCCACCCTACTTCTATATAATCAACTCCAAGATTATCCAGATGCCTGCATATTGCTATTCTGTCTTCAATGCTGAAACTTGCCCCTGCTGACTGCTCCCCTTCCCTTAATGTTGTGTCATATATTTCCAGAGTCATTTTATTCAGCAAGGAAAAACCCGCTATTCAAATAATTATAATAGAGGCTATATCTGCAGAAAGAATTTCAAAGCCTATATTGCTGTCGTGTATAGCCATTACTAAAATAGTAAGAGATGGTTTTTAAATTTATTCGCTGAGCTAAGATTATGCAAAAGGTTTTTATATTATTAATTTTGTAGTAATTACATAAGATGCCTTACTGAGTTTAAATCTTTTGGAAATAATATGGAAGAGAGTAGTGCAGAAATGTCTGGGAAACATAGTTTAGAGGGAATCCTCCGGGAAGAATTGGAAAAAGCTTCAACTCATCTTGAGAGGTTACCTTTTCTCTCTGAGAATGAAAGGGAAGATGTTCTTAATGAAGTATATTTTCCTGCTATTTTTTCAATATCTTCGGTTATATCAGAAATTATTGAACCTCATAAAAGAGGTTATCATGACAGCATTAAAGACTTAAAAGAAATCCGCGCCCTTTATAATCTTTTTAGAGCATCAGATAATTACTCTGATCTTGATTTGAGA
>Ga0256830_1000526_pt1 | contig 30197 bp, 30 predicted proteins | sample 128326metaG_FD_190537 | JGI IMG/M metagenome (GOLD analysis project Ga0256830, IMG submission 190537) | Hydrothermal vent microbial communities from Lau Basin, Pacific Ocean - 128-326 | ecosystem: Environmental > Aquatic > Marine > Hydrothermal vents | place: Pacific Ocean: Lau Basin | collected... | reverse complement strand
TTTTAGTTCACCATTTCGACCGGAAACCGAGCTTGTATTATAGGTTATCCGGTCGAAATGAGCATGCTTTTCCGCCTGGTTTATTATTTATTATCAGGGGGTTAATATGTTTTTCAGGGCTGACTAATTACCGCGCCTAAAAAAGAATTTTTCGACAATCTTTATCTAATCTAGGCGCCTTAGTGATGATTTTCTCTATAATCTCATGCCGTGGACGCAGCTATCCTGCAAAGACTCGCACAACGTCGAATGTTGTAAACTAGATTCATCAATCCTATCTTTGTTTTTGCTCGGGCTAAACCGATCACTCGGATAAACATTCCACCCTGCTCATTTTTCATCGAACCAAAGATGTGCTCTACACGGGCGCGTACTTTTGATTTCTTGCGATTCGCCAATTTATCTCGTTCGTTGAGGGGGCAATTACGTTTACCTTTCTTGTGAACGTGGCTACGATACTCAGCGGCAGACAACATCCGTTCGTTCTCTTCACTACCATAGGCGCTATCGGCCCAAACATCTTTCGAACTGTTGTCGCTTAATAGTTCAAAAAATACCTGAGAGTCATGGACCTCGGCGGAGCTAACCTCATACTCGCGTATCAGTTTGTGTTTGGTATCGACAGCAACGTGATCTTTATATCCGTAATGCTTTTCATCGTTTTTCTTGGCCCAGCGTGCATCGCAGTCCTTTTGCCGCCTAACGTTCGGGTTTTCTTTGAAGCGATCAGGAACCTTACCCTCTTTAATTTCATCATTCTCCTGGCGTGTGTTTCGTTGCACGGGGGCTTCGACAAAGCTGGCGTCTATGATCTGTCCTTTTTGTGCTTTGAAGCCTTCTTCGTTAAGTTGGCAATCAAAGTCATAGAAGAGCACTTTGACTAATTCCTTTTCTGTCAGTTGCTCCCGGAATAACCAGATCGTTTTGGCATCCGGTACGCTACTTTCAGGGCTTAACCCTAAAAAGCGACAAAAGCTATATCGGTCACGTATCTGAAACTCCAGCTCATCATCACTGATGTTGTAGAGGTGCTGAAGAACCAAGATCTTGAACATCAGTACAACATCGAAGGGCTTTCTACCTGCTTTGCTTTTTCGTGGCTTATCTCGACATTTGTTTAACGTCTCTCGAAAAGCCTCCCAATCGATTGTCTTATTGAGCCAGACCAGCTTGTCTCGCTCATCCAATTTCTTGTGCCGATTGTCTAAATCAAAGAAGCTTGATTGCATTTTTGTGTCCTGCAAAAAATGATTCTGAACATTATACCCCTATGGGGGGTATTTTTAGAGGTGCCCTGATATTGGTTTTTGGTTCGACCCACGCACGATATTTAAGCCCTTTGCCGTTTCTCGCACGAAGACCCTTCTCCTTCAGGAGTCACCCTACATGATTGAGACTACAATCGATCCCTTGTTCATTCAGTTCAAAACCATCAAACGGGGTGCGCCGTAGTGCTTCTTAAAGTCCGTAAAAGCCGCCTCTACCGCATCGTCCACTAACGCTCGACGCTGTTCTTGCTGACTAACAGGCCACCTTCTCCTAGTATAAAATCCCGACCGCGATACCTTCAATAATCGACACATCATTGCCACACGAAACTCACCGCATAGAGACAACATCAAGGCGTACTTTACCGCTCGTCCTCTGCAAAGTACGCCGTCGCTCTTTTTAAGAAATCACGCTCCTCTTTGAGCTTAGCAACCTCTTTTCTCAGACGACGAATTTCATCTTTATTTTCTTTGGACTAATCCACACCGTCGACCACCTTAAACTGGCCCCTGAATATTTGCTGAACTGCGTACGCCAATTGTAGATTGCACCAGGAGAATCCCCAGCTCCGCTGCCACATCAGTAGCCATCCGATCTGGTTGTTCTGCTATCCGCACGCCACTCGACGAAAGCATTCAGGGTATGATTTTGTTTTCTTTCTTGCCATTTCGACACCTCTCATTAGGCTCTACTAGTTTAATGATTTGTGTCTGCTTTTCGTGGATAGCTCTACATAACTAACGCTTCTTTAATAAAAATGATCCAGTTGATAGTTTCAAGCAAGGAAAATATTTAGCTCGGCTCTTATTCAAATGGTATTGCCCAATTAGTTTTGCGTTACAACGTTCCGCGAGAATCAAAATCGCTTTTGTTGAAAAATAATTTATATGCCCCTCAGGAAAACAAAAAGTGTCATACTTTTTTAACAGAACGGTTAATCTCTTTAAGCAACTAGTTCTTTCAATAATTCCCATATTCTTTATTGAAAGCCAATATGAAACTGATATGGCAATACGGCTCCAATCAATTGGTGGAACAGAAAGAAAAAACAATCCGCCCGGCTTTAACAAACTAAAAGCATCAACCAAAGTTTCGACTGGATTAGGCACATGCTCCAAAACCTGATCCATCATTATAAAGTCAAACTTTTTACCTTTAAATAACTCAGCACTAAACAACGAATTTAAAACTTTTACATTCAAGCTGGTATTTGCATAAGCTGCGGCATTATCCATAGGCTCAATGCCAACTGCTTTATACCCCATTTTTTCTGCTGCAATTAATGACCAGCCTACGCCGCAACCAATATCTAAAAAATCAGTACCAGTTTCTGGTAGCAGGCATCTATTTATTGAATAAGCAAAAATATCACCCACTCTATCCAATACATAATTCTCACTATTTAAATGTCCATCAATAGATGCCTGACTTATATCACTAGATGTTTGTTGGAAAAAATCAGTGCGAGAAAAATAAGAACTGCAATTTTTACATTTAAATAGCGCAACATTCTTCCCAGTTTCTTCTCCTCGAATATCTTTAATAAAATTAAGCGAGTGCTCACACACCCTACAATAGCTAAAACTATTTGCCATACGAACACAACCTAAATAATTACATAGTCAATAAACGACAACGCTCAAAAATACTTGCAGGTTCATAATTGATTATTAATAAAAGAACATAGTTGCTTACACACAAAATCAACATCTTCCTCACTCATATCAAAATGCAATGGCAATGTGATTAGCGTTGGGAAAATTGACTCTGTCACCGTTAATGGTAATAAATTTTCATTTTTATAAAAGCTTAATAAATGATTTGGCTTGTAATGAACTCCCGTTTGCACACCAACATCACACATAGCTCTCCTAAGTGCATCCCTATCAACTAACTCAGTAACTCTAACAACATAGATATGCGGTACTATACTAGTGTAATCATGATCCATAGGAATAATTGCGACATTATCGGCTAGCATTTGATCATAACGACGAGCGAGCTGCTGTCTTTTCTGTTTAATCTCAGAGAACCTCTTTAATTGTTCAAGACCTATTGCGGCCATAATGTTGCTCATATGGTACCGCCACCCCTGAGCAGAAACATCAAAGTCCCAACTCCTCTCGCCAGCATATCTGCGATTTGTATCATGCTCAACGCCAAGTAGACGAGCATCGCACACTTTTTCGATGATCAATTCATCTTGAGTCACAATACACCCGCCCTCTCCCGAAGTAATGTTTTTTATCCCATCAAAGCTAAAACATGCTATATCACCGAAACCACCGACGCATACACCATCATGCTCACTACCAAATGCATGAGCAGCATCCTCTATAACCCTGAGCTCATTTTGCTTAGCAAAACTATAAACGCCTTCAATATCACCTACTCCACCAGCATAGTGGACTGGCATTATGGCTTTGGTTTTGTTTGTCAATCTCTTTTCCGCATCACGCCAATTAAGCGTAAGAGATTTTGGATCAACATCGCATGGCACTGGCTTTGCGCCGGTTGCAGATATTGCTTGAAAAGAAGCGACGTAGGTTAATGAAGGAACAAGAACCTCATCTTTCCCTGTTAACCCTACAGCCTGACATGCAAGGTGAAGTGCAGCAGTACCATTAACGACACATACAGCAGGCCTGCCAAAAAAATCAGCCAAGCTTGCTTCAAACTGTAGCACATCCTGCCCCGTGCCAAGGAATTCTCGGTCAAGTACATCTATAACGGCACTTTTTTCAGAACCTGTGAGTGAAGATTTTGAAAGCCTAATCATTCCTTGCTCTTATCCAGTAAGTTCCATGACTGAATTCGCCCACTGTAATGTGGGAAAAGCCCGCTTTCGTCAAAAATTCTTTGTGTTCATCAATGGTTCTTAAATAACCCCATAATTGTCGTGACTCATACAATCCCATTGAAGACAATAAATCTTTAACAATTCCTTTGATAAACTCAGTAACTAGCGTAACTGGTGGAGTTATTATATCGGTAAGGATAAATTCTTCAAAACCAAAATCAACAACACTTTTTAAAAATCTCAAATATTCTTCATCACAAAATACATAATCAATTACACTTGAATACGCGACATCAAACTCTTCACTCGGCTCTAACACATCAGGAAAATAACCATGTAGCAATTTTATATTGCTAGATTCTAACCACTTTGAAGCTAGAATACTCGGCTCGATTGCAGTAATACCCCACCCACCTTTCTCATTCAGTTTAGTGTGCTCATCCATTAACGTTGACAGCCTACTTTCAATATAGCCATTACCACTACCAATACTCAGAATCATATTTTTATTTTTTATAATCTCAAAAATAAAATCAGCAACCTCGTCTTTGCTTTTCTTATATGATTCGGGCAGCTGTGAGTAGGACTGAAATTTTCTATGAAATTCACAATAAAATTTTTCATAGAATCTACTATCTGCTATTTTTTGATGAGATACTCGAGTAAAATCACTAAACCTAATCCCAAACCACTCATAACAGTAAACCTTTTTCATATTACTGCTCCCAAGGAGCATCTCCAGTTTGCCAGAGCTCCTCTAGAGAATCTCGATCACGCTTGGTATCCATACACTGCCAGAAGCCATCATGCCGATATGCCATAAGCTCCCCCATCTCTGCAACTTTTTCCAGAGGATCTCTTTCAAGGATTGTTTTATCTCCGTCAATAAAATTAAAAAACTCAGGCTCAATCACAAAAAAACCACCATTAATCCAGCCCTGAGCCATTTGAGGCTTTTCCTTAAATGAAGATACAACGCCCTCATTCATATCGAGCTCACCAAAACGTGCCGCTGGATGCACTGCACTCACCGTCACCATTTTCCCATGGCTTTGATGAAACCTCACAAGCTCATCAATATCAATATCAGCAACGCCATCTCCATATGTCAATAAAAAAGGTTCATTTCCAATAAACGGCTGCATTCGCTTTACTCGCCCCCCCGTCATTGATTCTTGCCCGGTATGTACCAATGTGACATTCCAATCTATCTTCTCAGTCTGATGAGCCTTAATTTCACCGGAGCCAAGATCCACTGTGAAATCTGAATTAAGACTGCGATAATGTAGGAAATACTCTTTGATAACCTCAGCCTTATACCCTAACGCCAAATGAAAATCCACATAACCATATTTAGCGTATCTTTTCATAACATGCCATAAAATAGGGCGGCCTCCCACTCGAACCATCGGTTTTGGTATTGTCTCAGTATATTCAGATAGTCGCGTACCAAACCCACCAGCAAGAATAATCACTTTCATATGTGCAAACTCCAGTCAAACTTAATTTCTTTTAATTCTTTTTTATCAGTTTCGCCTGGATCGTGAGGAATACTAGCAATATTGAGTAGCATACTCGTCACATCAGTCATACACTGAAACCCCATCCACACCATTGGTGGAACGGTCAAACGAGAGTAATTATTTAGAGAAAGAATAACTTCATGAAACTGTCCACGACTTGCAGAGTTATTGCGATCGTCATACATCACAAATCGAATTTCACCTACTGGCACAACAATGTTCAGCGTCATCTCTCTGTGCCGCTTCCATGCTTTTCTTTGTCCTGGATCGATTGTCGAAAAATATGCCTCGCCAAACCCCACATAACTATCATCGCAATTCTTTAGGGCATGCATCACATCGCCCCCCGGAACATCAATAATATTTAATGGTGAAATAATAACATCGTTAATTATTGGCATGCCCAAGCCCTGCCACGATCCTGTCCGAACTTCATATACTCTTCAATTTGTGACATGGTAAAACTATTCATTGATGAACCATCACTCATGGCGGCCTGGTGATAATATTGTTTGTACCACTCAACAGTCATTCTTACCGTGTCTTTAAACTGTAATGTCGGCAGCCAATCCAAATCAACTAACGCTTTGTCGCAGTTAAGTTTAAGTAAACCTGCCTCATGAAGATGTACTTTATCTTGTGAAACATCATTCCAACGGACACTATCCCAGTATGTAGCCATTTCGTCGATCAACTCTTGAACACTATAATTCTGGTTCGCGAATGGACCAAAATTATAAGATTCACCATGTTTATCGGAATGTTGAGAAAGCTCTGCTGCCAGCGTAAGATAACCGCTCAAGGGCTCAAGTACATGCTGCCATGGCCGAGTGGCATCGGGACTACGAATATCAACGACATCACCACGTGACCAAGCAACCATGCAATCTGAAACGATACGATCACTGGCCCAATCACCACCACCAATAACATTTCCAGCACGTACAATCCCGACACGTACATTTGAATCAGGCGCATTGAAAAATGACTCCACATAAGTGCGAATCACCAACTCAGCCATCCCCTTAGATGCACTATAAGGATCCTTTCCACCCAAGCGATCTGTTTCACGATAGCCCCATACCCACTCAACATTGTCGTAAGCCTTATCACTTGTAATCATTATTGCAACAACAGGTTTGTTCAATCCACGCAAAGCATCTAGTACACTTCCCGTACCTAATGCATTAGTTGAAATAGTTTCAAGTGGTGTTTCATATGATGGTCTAACTAAAGCTTGAGCAGCCAGGTGGAAAGCAAAATCAGGCTGACATCTCTGCACAACTCTACTAACTGCATCAGCATCACGCACATCAATGCGGTTATCCTCTGTGAGCCTACCAATATCTGAAGCAACAAAATTTGATGGTGATGTAGGAACATCAAGCGACAAACCAACAACTTTTGCACCCAACGAGTGTAACCAAGCAGCAAGCCAGCTGCCCTTGAATCCAGTGTGTCCTGTTATCAATACTACTTTATTATTAAATATATTATTATTTACGAAACTCATAGTTTTATTTGATTCCCTTACGCCCGATTAACACATCATATTTAAATCCAACTATAAAATTTACAGGAGCCACTTATAATTCTATCTTTTTTGGCAAGAACCCCTGCAGCGTTAATTCATTAATTGGATTAATCCCTTCAATAAGAGCGCTCTGAATACAGAGGAATATGCTATTAAACTCTTCAGTTTGAGTAAAGAATATATCCTCAATACGCTTAGGCACATTATCCAGCGAGACAGATTTCAGCTCTGCATAATCATCACTGAATATATCGAGATAATTATCCATCTGATGTAGCTGACTCATCAATGGTAAAACAATACAGCCAGCTAGAACCGCATCATAAGCACTTGCGGTCATCTGCGTTATACAGCAACGAGCTTCAGCTAATGCTTCATCAATATTACCAGTCTCCCAGTGCCAACCATTTGGAAGAGATTTCCAACCAATCTTATTCAATAATAATTCCGGCTTCATCATTGGATGGGGTTTAATCCGAACATTGACCCCCAAGTTTTCATTAATCCAATCTGCATGTTGCTTCATCCCATCTAGCATTTCAATGCATGAATCAATTGAAAGTGACAATAATATAAGTAGATCGCCCCCATTATTCGGCAATTTTACATCAGATTTGATGGAGTGACGAAGAGCAGCACCAGCTATTATACGATCATCAGGCACCCCCTGCGAAGTCAACATTTTTTTTCCTATTAAACCATTACACACAACCATATCAGGCTTAACTAAACTGTCCCACTCCGCCCGAACTGCATGGTAGCCAAGAAACTCTCTACTAACCAGTGCATGGCAAAAACCTATGGAATAAGTTTTCATAGGAAGATCATGTAGAGTTCTTCTTATAGGGTGTTCAAACAACATATTTTCATAGTGATCATATGTTATGAGTAAGTCCAGATTACAGCTCCAGCGCTTCAACATAGGGATGTATCGCCAAAATTGAGCAGAATTATCCCCCAGTTGTAACAGCCGTTCGCGTAACACTAGCGAACTGCAATCAACCCCATTGCAGCGCAATTTTTCATTCAAACTAAATGCCGATTTGAATGACTGTATAAGTGACCAAACATAATCCATAGGACGAAGCCAATCCTCTGGTATTAATGCATTTGACTCTCTAAGCTTTCGGTAAGCATCCTCTAATGGAACATCCACATTGTAGAACCACGACAGTGCAACAACTTGTTTTCCTTGATCCTCAAGCCATTGTGGAAGACCATTAAAATAGCTACAGCTTGTCTTTCCATCCCCCAAAAATGAATTATCACTCAAACACTGGTGTATTAAATAAACCTCCCCAGAAGGACACTTTAAACCACAAGGCCTAGTCTTCTTTGCCATCCGGTAATGTCTCACAAAACTGACATATTGTAATAGAGTTGCATATCCAGCATGAGCCAATCCATACGAGATATCCCTTAACAAACCCAACCAACTATATTTATAAGTATCAAGCTGGCAAATATCACTCATGTTTTTTTGTATAGTCCGCAACAAAAAAGCATCTGCGCAGACAACCAGGACATCTTGGTAATTGTCATTCTGAGCAAGTACCCAGTTACGTAGCGCCACGATTTGACAAAGATAGTTATAGAATTGACTCTCCATATTATTACGCCCTGCTATATGAGACATCCACCAGTATAGAGAATCCCCACTTGACTGTCGTTGTAGCTCAGTCCAGTCTAGAAAGTATGACCTATTATCTGATATTTGCTTTTTATTTTGCTTAACTAATGAAACTTGACTTCCCGCTATGCGTCCTTTTAATGACCTAAGTTCCTGGTAATTGGAACCCATGTATATCCATTCTCCACACCACTTCAGACTCTCATTATTTGCCAAAGTCAATATCAGTCGTATTGGTTCCATTTTGTTTGAACTGATAATAGAAAATCTCTCCAACCAATTAATAATAGTTTATTGAAACAGTAATCTAGATTGTATTTACAGAATTAACTGAATCTATTGTATGTATACCATTTTTATTACAATACTCTTTCCATGTTGAAAACTCTGACCAACGATAAACAAAGACGAAATCAAGCCCAGCATGCTTAGCTGCCTTATGATCATAATGGCTATCACCAAGAAACAAAGCCGGTTTTTTAAGACTTCCATTTTTTAGCATAGCTGCTAATATCTCATCTTTATTTTTTGGACTACCATAAACTCCTCCGTCGAATAGTTTCAATAATCCTCGCTCATTAAACACGCGCCTGAGTTCCTCCTGATCACCACCCGACACAATAAACCACTTAGACCCAATTGTTTTCTCTCGTAGTCTCTCGAGCTCACCAGTAACCGGACATTTCAACAATTCTTGTGTAACATACTCAGCAAACTCATTAGTAAGATGATTTAATTCACTCTCGTTGATTTCACGCCCTAATATTTCAGAAATGAAATACTCAAACTTACGATAACGAGAGACCCCACCATTTTGCACATGATAATCCACAAGAGCTTCGGCAGGCTCGTCCCCATACTTACGAGCAACATTTCTAAACGCATTTGTCTTGATTCTATTAGAATCTAATATGACACCATCGCAATCAAATACAATTGCCTTATACCTATTTAAATCAAACAAAATTCTTCTCCATATTTTTCAAGGAGTGATTAATGGCATCAATAATTATTTTTAGCTCTTCCCTAAGGTTACTCTCATATGACTACTCGCATTTAAAGACTGCAACCAAGCTTGAATTGCAGCTAGTTGATCTTCTGTAAAGTCATTTATTGTTGAAAATGGCGACTCGTCACTAATTTCATTAACCAAGAGTCTGACAATATCAACGTCGAGCTTTCCTGGTGTATCCACAGAAATCACACGAAACTTGGAACGCAGTGCAAAATGCACAATATTTTGTGTCGTAAAAGCATTAATATGCATTGGTGGGAAAATCCCATGCGCTAACAGCCTTTTTGCGTTCCAACCCAAAACTACATTATCCATTCCAAGGGCATTTGGTGTATGAAAGTGGTGAATGCCTGACGGCTTAAGCAAATTATTAATAGATATCATAAATTGAAAAGGATTCGACAAATGCTCAATCAACTCAAAGTGAACAACCAGGTCAAACTCAGAAGCGTTATTCTCTGAGAACGTTTCGATAGGCATTGCTATTAATTTTAATCCAGGATCGATACTTTTTTGAATGGCGTTTTGATCTATATCTACACCTTGAAGGTCACAATCATCAAGCAGGCCCTCTATAGACAACCCCTGCTTTAGCTCTGCAAGAAATGTGCCCGAACTACAACCAACCTCTAGGATGTTTAATGATCGCTTATCAAGCCGGGATTCAAGCAGCTTCCTTATGATATCAATAACATATATTGTTCTATCAGATACAATTGGATTATTGGTAAAACCTCTATTCCGATAAACCTTCCCAAGCATTTCATTACATGAACAATGATTATAATAATATTCGAGCGCATGCAAAGTAGGACAAGGATTCACAAAAATAGATGCGCATTGATCGCACTTAACTATCCCATATGTATCGTGAAATTTATCAATTTCTTGGTAATTATTTTCACCACAGACAGGGCACCCCCTTTCACGAAAATCAGCACCAAACTTTGAAAAGACCTCAAGTGCATCCTTTATTCTTTGATCGTATATATCAATAGCATCAGGTAGCGATCTATTAACACTAGTGAAACTAACATACTGAAATTTATTTTTCATACTCGCCTTTATAGCAATTAAACATTGCTCTACTTAGACCGATCTAATTTAATAACACCTTTTCTACGCTTTCCACATCTTCAGGGTTATCGACAGACATAGAGGAATCGCTCATTTTAATCATTCTGACTTCATAACCAAGCTCTAGAAATCTGAGAATCTCAATATCTTCAATTGCTTCAAGCTCTGTCTTTCTGCTAGTTTTAGAAAACAATTCAAGCGCGCCTTTAGGGAACGCATAAGCACAAACTTGTCGATTTCCCCCAGTAAACTCTAATACTTTATTGGTCGGTACAGCAGCACGACTCATATAAAGAAGCCGTCCATCTGGCCTAACAACTACTTTAGGTATATTTGGGCTACGAAACTGCTCTTCATTATTTATTATACAATAACCATTTATCACACATTCTGGATATTTCTCGGCCTCTTCAACAAGCAACCTTAGATCATCAGGATTGAAAACTGGTTCGTCTCCTTGAACATTGATATAAGTATCAGCATCAAATTTTGCCGCCACTTCTGCCACCCTATCAGTCCCAGTGAGACAATTTGAGGACGTCATTACTGTAGTAATGCCTTCAGACTCGCAGACGACCCTTATTCGATCATCGTCCGTTGCTACCACTACTAGTGACGGATCTACAGTTTTTACGCACTGCTGATAGGTGCGCACAACCATAGGAATACCACATATATTAATTAGTGGTTTGCCTGGAAGTCGTGAAGATTGATATCGAGCTGGAATGACAACTAAATAATCCATGCTCCTGATCACCGTATTGCATATAATGAAGTTGTTGGTATTTTATACTTTGTTGGTGTTATAGACTCAATTTGTAACGCTTCAGAAGTCTGTTGATAACATGAGAGTATTTTCTCCATCTCTGAGAATCGTGGATCACCAACGTTATACCCATCAATGCCTGCAAGCAATATTTGACTTGCCTTACCACTAGTTACCATAGCCAATACATATGCAATAACTAACGATGATGGAGCTACTACAGCATAACGATGAAAAGCGAATGTATCAGGTGTTACACATAGTCCAAAATCAAATGAAGTGATACCCCGGATTGCATTTTTCACCATCTTAGGCACTTGGCTTTTAGGTAGCACCAAGGGTTGCTTCAACTCATGATATGATGCACTATCAGCAACCATCCGGAATGGATGGCAAGCAGCACGAACGTCTATAAGATCGTCATCTATGCTGCGCTGTATGTTCAAAGCAACTACGATTGGTCTGTATTCTCGAATAAAGTCTTCCAGGCCTTCACGATGTGCAGATACTGATGGCCCCGGCCCCAGGATAAGCACTTCACGGTTGGCCATAAGGTCAACAGGATCCCAGGTTCCTTCAGACTCAACATCATAAACATGACGACCTTCTTCGAGTAGTTTTGCGCAGAATTTTTTACCGCCCACTTTACGTAGATGTTCTATCACTGAAAGCATTTCGGATTCATCATAACGCGGATCACCGAGCATTTCCTGAACGTAACTCGGATGAATGCCATATTTTCCAGATAAATAATAGTACGGATTAGTACCCCATCCATACTGATCATGAAGCGGTTTAAAATATTGCTCTATCAACTTAAGTAATGCAGCCTGATGCCTAATATTAAAACGATCATCTTCAAATTCAATCAGAACATTCTCAGTTTTTGTATTACCGGGGCCACGTCCCATACCTGTAACCGTGCAGTCTACCCAGGTAGCTCCCTCGGCAACCGCACGACTGGTATTACTTAATGCACGGCCAATATTATCATGTGCATGAATACCAACCTCGCCGCCCCAATGTCGACACATAGTATGAACAATGTGGGTAGTTTGTTCAGCATTTAGACTACCAAAGCTATCAGCAAAATAAAGAACGTCGATTAATGATTTACTGGCCATTTCAGCAAGCTCGATGATTTCACTATCGGAACGATCAGCTATTTGCATCAAATTTATACCCACCCGATAGCCAAGCTGACTCAACCAGTTGCATACAGGCAAAGTGTCAGCAAACTCATGCACATGACAAGCAATGCGCACTATGCTGACGGGGGATTGTACTGCGGGAACAAACAACTTCTCGGCAACTTCAACCGGGTCAGCATTATACCTATGGAATTCGGCAGCATTAACCATTACACCAAGATCTAAGCCAGAAGGTACCGACAGGCGCCGAATAAAGCCATCAGTAGTGTATGCACAAGCACCTTTAAATGCAGTTGCTTCGAGTGATCGAAACCCCAACTCAACAAAATCAACGCCAACTGCACTCATAGCAGTCAAATAGGCCTCTATAAGTGAGATAGAAAAGTCCCAATTTGTATAATACCCCCCATCTCGCAGGGTACAATCAATAATTTTTATAGGCACCGCTAATCAATACTCCTAGTTGAATACAAACAACATATCACTTACTTACTTCACCTTTTAGCCAGTTACTCATGCTTTTGACGCCATCTTCAAATCGCACCTTAGGCTTCCACCCAAGCGATGCCTGAATTTCTGAATAATCACCACAACTCTGATCAATATCTCTTGGAGTTCTCGAATAAATCTCAACTGGGTATTCTGGCCCGACATCAAATGCATTAAACACTACATTCAATACCTCTTTGACAGGTAACTCTCGACCAGTGCAAACATTGAACAGTTTTCCGTCAGCAGCTTCATTGAGTCCCAAATATAGTGCTTCAACCACGTCAGAGATATAGGTAAAGTCTCTGGTTCTATCTAACGGGCCTTTCACACAAACCGGCTGATCATTAAGCACATAAGACATATATATGCTAACCATGCCCTGCTTAAGGTTTTCCATATTCTGTCCAGGTCCATAAACATTGAAAAACCTGAAAACCGTAGTTCTCATTCCCTCTTCAGAAAATATCCTGATAAATTTTTCCGAAGCCAGCTTATTAACACCATAAAACGATTTAGGTTCAAGTGGTGATGTTTCTACGGCCGCATAACCAAGCTGATCCGCATAAACACCCATCGAGCTTGTAAAGATAAATTTCATCACATCATTCTTTTTCGACCATTGCAGAATTGCAAGTGTAGCTAAACAATTTGCTTTTAAATCGTGCACTGGGTCTTCACATGAAATTTCACCAGATGCCTGAGAGGCCAAATGATAAACAACCTCTACATCAGTTGGTAAAGAATCATAAAGTCGTTCACTGGAAAGGTCTAGCTCCAAAAATTCTGCATCTTTAGGAACGTTTTCACGATACCCATTACTGAGGTCATCAACCACCACAACCTTATGCCCTTCATCTATCAATCTTCTCGTGAGATGGCTACCAATAAATCCTGCGCCTCCAGTTACCATTATTTTCATTTTTTATTGCCTCAAACATATTGAGTTGCGATATTACCTCAGCCGTTCGTAACTCTATTTTCGACCGCATCACGCAGAACGACTTCCACTTGACAAAGTAAATCTTCAGGTAAACGACAATAGCATTCTTTGAAAACTTCCAACACTTCTCTAACTGCCACACTGCTCCACCAGGCATCGACATCATCCCAAATAACTGTCACGTGTCGTGCGGCAGACTCCGGGGTTTCATGAAAAATACCAACACGCTTGAGATCTTCGAAAAAAGGAATAGCAGAACCGCGTAACTCCCAATGATTAGGATTCCAATAGATAATAGTTGGTACATTCATGGTAAATGATTCTAGAAATGTGGTGGCATTGTATGTAGAAATAAAAAGCCTGCTTTTCCTGAGAATATCTTTAATATCATCACAACCACTATCTAATTTCAAATCGGGAAACCTGTCGTGCCAACGAGCTGCTTGATCCCATCCATAGTCTTTAGAATACAAACGCACAGTCATTGAACGATATATAGCCGCAGGTAAGTTTTGAATAAAAGCACACTGATCGTTAAAATAATCTAACCACTGGCTTGAGACCATAGCACTATACATGTGGTAACTTTGGCGTGGCATTGTACATGTCACCAATAGCACTCCTGTTTGCACATCATGCCTGACGCCTAACGGCTGCTGCGCTTGCAGTTGCCCCACAGGCTTAACCTTGGGTTCAGCTAAGTCTGACCAACCCCAGCTCATGTACCTATCACTGATAGAAACTTCATGCTCCTCTTGAAATAGCCACCGTCCAACTCCATAGAGTCCGCCATGCTGCCCTATCACCAACGGTGCCCCTTGCTCAACCTTCTCTGCGGCCCAGGCCTTAAAAGTATCATCTGTACTATAAGAGTTACTGGTTAGTATCACTTTGGGATCTTTTGGCCAAGGCAAGTCGGCTATTTGATTAACCAGTCGATCATAGCCCTCAAGGTATATGGTTGGGATCTGCTGGACAATCAGCGCACGAACGCAGGCTTCAAAATCAGAATGGCTTTCACCTGGAGTAAGCCATTGACGCTGACTCCTATCAACAGCAGCCTGGGCAGCAGGAACTGACTGCCATCGTTGCGGCACTTGCCCAAAACGTAGCTGTAGCTTCATCTCATCGCGAAATGTTGGTAAATAGGTATTCAAAAAAAACACATCATTATCATTACCCAGGATACGTGCTGCCCTAGTATATACAGTCAGCAACATCCGTTTCATGTTCTTCTTTGAGTTACTGGTTACAGCAGTCTTTAAATATTCAGACCCCCTCTTATTATGACGCATTTTCATTGTACAACGCATACTTGTAAATCCAAGAAGAATCGACGAATAGATATGATGATTCCATTCATCCTCAACATATAAATTCGAGAAATCACACATATCCTTAGGTACTAAAGCATCATCATTACCAGTTAATACAATCGTTTCCGACAGCTCGTAAAGGCTGATAGCTTGATGGATCGATGTCCAGCGATCGAATAGTACCTGAGTGAAGTAACCTAGCCATGGCCCAATCAAAATACGCCAAAAGCGCAAGCTATGATCAACATTATGGATTTTATTAAGTTGCCCACCCAAGTCAAGCAACAGCCTTTCATATAAGCCTTGTAAGTACTTATAATCAGTATGTAGTTTTATTCTGTCATCCCAGTGATAAGGCAACACATCAGCATCCATCTTCGACCAAAGTTCCTTACGAGAATAAAGCCGACACCACTCACCAAGAAATAATACAGGACCATCATCGCACCATGTTTCTTCAAGTGCAGTAGTTATCAGAAAGGGCTTCATTATTCGCATCACCGGCTATTATAGAGATGATTTATTACGAATTTGGGGGCGGGCGACGACCCTTAAACAGGTTCTATCACCACCGTAAGAAAAGTCGTTCGTATCAAAATTAATCGTTTCAACATTCAAGCGAGTGTAACTTCTTTTAATTAAACGTTTAATCGACATTGGGAACATAGCAAACCCTGCCCGTAAAATATCTTTGAACCATGAAGATAAAGAACTATATTGTTTATTCTCAGTTTGCTCTATCCACCATTCGTTGTACTTCTGCCCGCAAGACTCTAAAAATAAAACCTCGAATCCAGAAAGCTCTAACACCTTCTGGAGACTTTCTTTTGAGAAAAACAAAAAATGAGGTGAGTCTCCGACTCTCATTTGAGAATGAATTCGCATATCAACATGCGGAACCTCAGCAACAAAAACTCCATCTGGACTCAAAGCGTTCTTTATATTGATAAGAAACACCTGTAGATCATCAAGTTTGAAATGTTCAAGCGAATGAGAGGAAAGAATTATCTTTATATTGCTCACATCCAGAGCTAGATTTTCAATATTGTCAAACGTATCAACCCCATATATATCCTTATATGCAGCGGGTGCACCATCACTTAATTCAACAGCTAACATTTTTGGATCTGGTAATACGCTGGTTGCTGACACAAAGCTTTCCCCACTTCCCGGACCAATATCAACAAATGAATCACCCATTTCAAATTGGACAAAATGTCGTGCAAGAACTAACTGGGAAAGTGAACGATAATTGTGCGATATAGGCTTAGACATAGCTGAAAAATTTGTAAAAAAGGGACTTCCAATTCCACGATAAATCTCAGCGTAAAAGTGATTCACACTATCATCGTCTAATTCTGGGGTACTATAGCCAAATCCACATAAGTTACAAAACTCAATCGACAAACCATCAAACATTTTTGTAGATGACCAAACAGGATCAAGATATGGAACCGGCTCTAATATAATTGAAATATCACAGATTGGACAATGATGTTCTTCACTAACTTTATCTTTCATATGCAGCCTTCAAAATGACATCCAATTCCCACTCAACCAGATAAATAATCAGTTCTAATATTCATGAAGTAAAAACTAAGTATGCGATACGGAATGATATTTATTCGCCATACGCCTAAAGCTGGGGCTACACTCTAAAAGCTGCTGATAGTTCCCCTTGGCAACTATCTTGCCATGATCAAATTCAATAATGACATCACAATGTTCAATTGTAGATAAACGATGCGCGACAACCAACACGGTAACATTCCGATCCAGCGTATCGATAGCCCTCATGACTGCCTGTTCGGTGAGATTGTCAAGCGCGCTTGTTGCCTCATCAAACACTAGAACACTGGCATTTTTATAAAGCGCACGTGCTATACCTATACGCTGGCGCTGGCCACCAGATAGTTGTACACCTTTTTCACCAACCATTGATTCATAGCCACCCAGTCTCCCCATAATGAACTCAGAGAGTTGAGCTCGTTCAGCAGCCAGCTGGACTTGTTTCATATCAACTAGTTTTTTGGGCACACCAAACGCTATATTCTCTGCAATTGTCGCATCAGCTAAAAAAATTTCTTGTGGCACATGGGCTATTACTTTTTGCCAGGCACTCAACAAATCACATGACAATGAATTCCCATCTAAAAATATGTGGCCACTAGTTGGCTCTAACAGCCCCATAAACAAATCTACTATCGTACTTTTTCCACTCCCTGTCGCCCCTACTAATGCTACTCGGCTCCCAACTGGAACTGTAAAATTAGCCTCATTAATTACCCATGGACTATTGCCATCGTAACTAAAGCACACGTTATCAAACACGATCTCTTTTTCAAGTAGCAAACCACTAAAATCCATATCATTGGATCCTAAAGAAACTGGCAAGGGCTGATCAAGCAACTTAAGCACATCAACAAGTGAAGCACTGCTAGCCAATATAGTGGTCCATGAAGCATAACTCTGTTGCATTACTGGTAATAAACGTTGGGCTGCTAGTACCAACATAGCTAAAACTGGCAAGGCAGCAACAACCCCACCAGGTGCCAAACTAAGACTATATGCTAAAGAAGCAATCGCAATGATGCCAATAGCTTCGATTAAGAAACGAGGGCTAGCAACCAAAAACACATTATTGCCAAGCGCGTGCTGAAGAGGTTGATTGGCACTTTCAAAAGCTTTAGAATATACAGATTGACTTCCATCTAAAAGAACATCTCGCACTCCACCCAGACCTTCTTGTAGAGCTTTTATGACTTGGGTTTGCTCCTTAGCTACGCGCAAGCTATTGCGATGTAACTTCCGCCTTACTCCCCAAACAATCACTCCATAGACAAACCCAAAACCAGCAATTACTGTCATTGCGGCCATCGGATTTACAATAATCAAGGTTAAAAGAATCACCCCCATAATCACAAATGAACTAATTAACAACAACAATGGATACAACACACCATGCACAACGGCACTAGTTTTATTGACAATCCCACTTATCACTTCGCCACTATTACGCGCTATATGAGTCTGGTATGGTTGATAAAGAGTTCGTCTATAAATTTCACTACTTAATTCAGCACCAGTGGTAAATGCAAGGCGAGTATTAAACCAGAGCACTAAAAGCCGCACTCCTCCGGCGATTATTGCAAGCATGCAAAATACAATAGTTAACGGTAACACTAAATCACTAGGCACATTCGCACCAACAATATGAGCATTATCAGCCACTAGTGAGTAATTAAATACTTTCTCAGGCTCCGTAAGTATGCCGATAAAAGGAATTACAGCACCTAAACTAACAACTTCTAAACATGCGCTTACCAACATCAACCCCAAAACCAGGCCAAACTGAATTCTACGGCGCAATCTAAGGTATGGCCACAATTTCACCATCATTTGTCTAAATCCAGATAATGAAGAAAAACCATCCTGGTTCATTTTATTTCATCACACACGTAGACAGCCAATATTAATATGTATTTCACCATGCTGTGCGCCCACCCTCAACAGGTATTACCGCACCATTCAAATAACTAGATGCACTACTCAACATAAAAACCAACACACCTTGATATTCATTAGTCTGAGCTAACCTGGCCATAGGTATGCGCAAAGAAACCTCATCAAGAAATTTTTTAGGCTGCCCATTCTCGACACCACCTGGACATAAGACATTACAACGTACATTTTTTTCTGCCCAGTATGTTGCTATGTATCTTGTTAGGCCTATCAAACCAGTTTTAACAACTGAATATGTTATAGGTTTTACAGGTTGCAAATGCTCTGCTGTATTATCCTTTCTATACAACCGCTGATCGGGTGCGATTAGCCCCAAATCTGACGATATATTCAAAATAGCTCCACCTTCTGGGTTTTTTGCTATTTGTGAACCATAATGTTTAGCACAAAGATAAGCTCCAGTAAGACCAACGGCGACATCTTGATTCCAAACATCAAGCGGAAAATTTTCCAGTCGAGAGAAATTTTTTTCACCGCAATCTTCAACTTTTGGATTGTTCGCGGCATTATTTACCAAACCATCAATGCTCCCAAATTGTTTAACAATCAGCTTACAACTTCCAACAATTTCCTCTTCTCTGGTAATATCAACCGACAACCCAATGCAAGGTACCGAATATTTTTTTTCTAATTCACGAGCTAACTCAGTAACATCGGGGGCATAAAGATCTAGTAACACTGGAGTACCACCATATGCTGCCACTGCCTCGGCATGCTTATGACCTAATAGTCCAGCCGCACCAGTAATAATAATCACTTTTCCATCAAGGCGAAAAAGTGATTCCAATTGACTATTTTCCACTAAAATACTCCTACCGTCTGCCCGCCATCTACAACCATCACAGAACCTGTAATAAATGAGGCTCGTTCAGAACAAAGAAAAACCGAAGCACTGGCTATTTCATCTGGTGATCCAAAACGCTGCATTGGTACCGTTGTTTTGATAATCTGTTCGACTCTATCTTCATCTATCTTGATTTTCTCGTCCCATGCACTTCCCGGGAAATTTATATTACCTGGAGCAATCACATTCACTCGCACCTTGTCAGCTACCTTGCGCGCCAAATTCTTTGAGAATGCAACAATAGCCGACTTAGCCGTTGAGTAGTCAACAGGAGCACCAAATGCCTCTAAACCAGTAATTGATGAAATAAACAATAGGCAACCACGAGACTCTTGAAGCATCGGAAGAACAACTCGTGTCGTAAGCAAAGCTGACTCAAAGTTGGTATTCCAAGTACGTTGCCAGTGTTCCAAGCTGGGAACCGGATCAGGAACACTCCGGCCATCGCCAATGTTTTCGACAACAATATCAACTCCCCCCCACTTGTCGACTATTGATCCCGATAGTTTTTCAACAGCAACTTGGTCAGTACAATCACATGACTCAGATAGCACCCTATACTCACCATACGTTGAAATTAATTCGCATGTTGCCGCATGCAATTGCTCCTTCCCTCTTGCCACAAGAAATACGTTTGCGCCTTCATCAAGAAAGTGTGTTGCAATAGCTAGCCCTATCCCTTTAGATGCGCCTGTAACAAGCACTCTTTTCCCTTGCAAGCCGAGATCCATCAGAAATTGATATCCGAACAGAAGGAAAACCAGCAGAAAAGTATTTTATACATTATTGATTCTACATCTCAATTCATTAGAAGCTATCGTTCATACGCCAATAAATTCTTCGGCTATAAGATATATCGTACTGCTACTCTACATATCACATTAATTCAACCAAACATTCGTCATATCTCTAAAATCAGATAAAGTACCAGCATGATCATTATTATCTGCTCGCGCAGTTTGAAGAATATAATTACCGCTGTATCCAGCCTGGTTTAATAGCGAAAACACAAGCTCGAAGTTAGCATCCCCATCACCTAAAGGCACTGTTGTTCCATCAAGAGGCCTATCTTTTACATGAACATTAATAACTCGGTCACCATAGCATTTCATCTCTACAATTGGATCAAACCCCAGAGCTGCGCTATTTCCAATATCATAGTTGACCCCAAAAAGCGCTGGGTCAAGCCTGCTAATAAAGCGTGCAAGTTCTGCAGGTGAAAAATCTGACTCAAAAGCTACCTTCAAACCATTCTCAGCAAGAAAGCCCGACTGAATCTGTAAGAACTTTACCAAAATATCTTCCTGCTCTGCTGACTCAAGTTTTCCATTGTCAACCAAAGGAACAACCATTATTGTTGTGCCAATCGCTGTACACGCTCTGGCTATCGCCAAAAAGTCGTCCTGTAAAGATTGACGATCTTTACCGTCAGCTTTCCAGAAAGGAGTTTGCATAAAGCAATCTCCAGTAAGCGACGGAATACTGAGGTCATATTCTTCACCAAGAGAACGTATCTCTGCCTGACCAGTTTCAGTAAGCAAAGGGTTTTCATAAAGCCTTTCCTGGTCAAGCGTCCATTCCATCAAGGAAAAACCATTTTTTTTTGCTAATGGAAATTCATCTTGCCAATAAGGCCATGGAAAAACCTGAATCTTGCCATCAATCATGGGTGATAAACGACCTTGCATGAAGCCTATGAGTTCATTCACCATCATTAATATTTTTCTCCTCATTTCCCAGAGGCTTAGTTGCACTGGAAAGCAACATAATTTCTTTTGAAAAACGTACCCACTTGCTATACGGCTTAATAAAACTTGGCATCAACAGGCGTGTAAGTTCAGCAGCTGGGAGCAACCATTTCCACCCATTCCACAGGACCGGTAACTGACGAAAACGTTCAACCCGTACATTCTCGAAACCATGTATAAGCTGGATATCCTGTAAAGAAGACTGCATGAAAGGGGTACGGTGTGAATAATCTTCGAAGTAAATTCGATAGTTAAACTCCCAATCAGGACACAGCGTTATCACCAACCCACCCGGTTTCAACACCCGATATATTTCCTGCATCAACCTTTCTGGGTAATAGAAGTGCTCGATAACCGATTTAGAATAAATTACATCGAAAAAATTATCTTCAAATGGAAGCCCATCATTTTCCAGATCGGCAGTAGATAGCTCAGCCTCCGGGCAATATTTTTCTGCTGCACGGGATTGATCCACTCCATAACCTTTTACTCCACAATCAATGAAGCCGCGCAAAAACTCTCCCCTACCACAGCCGATATCTAAAAATTCCTGACCGGCTTTAATTTTGTAGCGTTCAAACAAATAGCGAGTCAGTTTAGCCGGATAAGTTGTCAGAGGCCTGTCCTTCTCATTATAAACAACATTCACATAATCTCGATTGGAAGTGCTCATTTTTTCAATACCTCTACCAATTCTAACAATACCCCTTCAGGGCCTTTACCATATGTCACTTTGGCATACCCATCCGGTGAGCTCTGTGGCGACGCATGGAAATAGACTCCTGCATCCGCAAGCCTCTGGTAAGCGACATTCAAATCATCAACGGTCAACGCAATATGAGTGAACCCTGTAGAACAGGGCTTCCCTTCCCACTCGGGATTATCAGGATGGGAATGAAAATGCAGCAGCTCGATAAGATTGCCATCAGGAGCAGCCAATTTTGCCGTTGTTACACGAACGTCTTTCAACCCCATCATCGCATCGATGTGTGGGCCAGATTCTTCCATTTGTTTAACAACGCGAAAACCCAAGAGACCACACCAAAAATTTAGCATATTCTCAAGATCAGCCACAACCAATCCTGTATGACGAATTTGAGTAATCATTCCGCAGCAATCTCAGCGATAGCTTCGCCCAGCACGTCAACACCTTCGACAAGGGCGTTATCAGTAATTGTCAGCGGTGGTCCAATTTTTATGGACTCACGACCAGTGTGGACTACCAACAAGCCTTTTTGCATGCAACGCTCAGCCACACGACTTGTGAAGAGCCTATCAGCTTCACCAGTTTGTGGATGACGAAATAATACTCCTGCGACTAAGCCACGCCCAAGAAATTGTGAAATACGATTAGGAAATCGTTCCTGCAATTGACGTAATCCTGAAAACAACAAATCACCTTTACGAGCAGTTTCTGAAATTAGATTACGCGTTTCAATCTCTTCAAGCACAGCCAATCCAGCAGCACACACCAATGGATTAGCCGAATGAGTACTACTCATATTACCCACGTCTGGCAAGTCCATAATTTCAGAGCTACCTATCACTCCTGATAGAGGAACCCCTCCTCCCATGCCCTTACCACAGCAAATTAAATCTGGAGTAACGCCATAATGCTGGAAACCAAACGCATGGCCTGTACGCCCAAAACCTGCTTGCATTTCATCAAAGGCAAGCAGGATTGCATACTTATCACAAACCATTCGAATAGCTTTGACAAATTCAACCGGGTAAAAAACAGCGCCCCAGCCCTGAAATGTTTCGAGCATAAAACCACACACGTCTTTGGTAAGATCAATACCATCTACCTGTAATTTTTTGAGTCCTTCTTCCAAAAAGTCTACACCACAACCTCCACTGAGATCCCAAGGGTAAGGAAATGGGATATGATGAATATCAACATCCTGGTAACCTATCCACTCTCGCTGAGACAGGTTACCACTCAACATCTGCGCACCAAGGGTACGACCGTGCCAGTTACCCTCTATACAAATAATACCGAGTCGACGCTTATCTTGTTTTTTACCGTGCATGCGCATTAATTTCAATGCGGCTTCGGTTGCCTCCGTACCTGCCGACAGTAAAAATGCCTTCTCAAAGGTCGGCCCGGAAAAAGCAACCAATTTCTCAATATATCGTGCTCGCATCTCATTTGCATAGGCATAACAGCTATAAAGTGACTGATCCAATACCGCTTTCATTGCAGATGTAACTTGAGAGTTTGAGTGACCGACGTTTGCCACAAAAATTGTTGACGTGAAATCAATCCATCTATTACCAGCTATATCATAAACACTAAAATCTTCTGCATGATCCCACACTAATGGTAACTGACCGTGCATTGAGCGGGACTCGCACCTATCCAAACGCTCCAGAATTTCACGAGTCCCTGGCGCCGGTATAGCGGTCTTAATCAATCGGTGATCAGTACTAACAGGCAAGACTGCCTGAGGTTTACGGGAGAAAGAATATGCTGCCATTTATAACCTTAACCAAAGATTGTATGAATAAATTCAGGTAATCGCGTCAGTTGGTATTCAATATTGCTGAAATCATCTTCCGTGTCTATTTCTGTCACAACTGGCGTCACAAAAGGAATTACATGGTCACCATGCAACAGAGAGGATTTCCGAATAAATTCTGTAGAAAGAACATCAACATAACCATTAGCCATGTAAGTTTCAGGAAAACTTTGACGGCTATTATTTGCAACATCCAATGCTGTACCATTGCTTCCAAGCTGCTTCAATAATCCAGTTGGTGTGACCTCAAATGTCTTATAAGCTGATTCAGACATCTCATGAATCGAACGCAATGCAGTTGCCTGTGGGGCATTAATAAAAGTCTCAATGGCCTCGTCAATTAGACTTGGATTACGCAGTGGAGTGGTAGGCCTCATATGCACAACATATTGTGGCTCTTCATCTTGCGCAGCTAACCAATCTAACGCATGCACTATGAATTCGTAATCAGTGGAATTATCACCTGAAATTTCTACGGGCCGTAAAAATGGAACTTCAGCTCCATATTTTTTTGCAACCGCCGCGTACTCAGTCGAATCTGTAGAAATAATTGTCCTGTCTAGATTCTTTGTTTTCTTACATGCTGCAATTGTCCAAGCCATTAATGGGAATTCTCCCAGAGGGCGAATATTTTTATCTACCACGCCTTTGGATCCAGCCCTAGCAGGAATAATAGCCAGTACATTAGCCATCGACGTTCACACGTAATTTATTACGAACTGCAAGTTCAGCCGGTGTAATTTCTTTAATACCACTTCCAAGTAATAAAGGAACTTTCCGTATTGTTTCAACAAAGTCACGTAACGCATGGGTTTCAATTGACGCGGCCTGATCCGAGCCATACATAGCCCTGTCCAATGTAATATGACGTTCAAGCGAAGTTGCCCCTAAAACCACAGCGGTTGTACAAACCTTAAGTAGCGAGCTTTCATGCCCAGAGTAACCTACATCACAACCATAACGAGCTTTCAACATAGGAATGCACCGTAGATTGGCATCCTCATCACGCATAGGGTAAGTACTGTTACAATGCATCAACTCAAATGGGCAATTGGCCCTCTGGAACAACTCCACAATTTCATCTATTTCTTCCAACGTAGCCATGCCAGTAGAAATATATGTTTTTCTTTTTTCAGACGCAATTTCTCTTAATAATGGTTTATGACCAAGCATCGCTGAAGCTACTTTATTAAAGAAAGGATCAAAGTCACGTATAAATAGCTGTGCATCCACATCCCACGCAGAAGCAGTCCAGACAATGCCTAGTTCCTTACAATAATTATCTATTTCTTGATACTGCTCAGCGCCAAACTCTAAACCTTCTTTCTGTTGGCGCTGGGTAGTGCCCCACGGGCTTTCACGAGGACTATCTAGCATTTCCTTCGAATATACTTTATCAATCGTACGTTTCTGAAATTTAACCGCATCAAAACCAGCATTAGCAGCGTCCTTAATAAGCTGCTTTGCAATCTCCAAGTCACCATTATGGTTAATACCAATTTCAGCAATTAGATATAAGCTCATCGATTTCCTCATTTGAAAGTTGATTATCGCCTAACAGACACTCTATAAAGCCTCGCAAAACCCTAGCCACCCCGTTGTTCAAGCAGCAAAATATTATTATCCACACTTGAGAATCTCTATCAGTTGGGGCTACGGCATAGTCAGTCGATGTATGATTGGCAGGTCATTAAGCTGATTCCCTATATATATCAAGCCATAAAATGGGACGAACGTATATATAGCTTTCCAGCTTCATATTCTGACATGAAGCTTAACTGATTACTAACACCATGGCGATACCCGAATCTAAGCTTATTAACGCGAGCCAATTAATACCACGGGATTAGCCTCCTTCGTCAGGAGGAAAAAATCCGTGGCTAGCTCCTTATTGAATTTAGAAACACTAACTGGATCGAGTGTCAAACCAAAACTTCGATCACAGCGCACTCTCTCACGTCCATTCTGGTCAACCCAAACCTTACTACCGACATACCCCATCGAAATCGAACCCATTCTTGTAGACATCAGCAAGTGAGTTCACAGAGCTATGCAATCCCTAATTCCTCTTCAATCAACTCGCATAAAATGTGGCCTATCAGAATATGCGACTCTTGAATCCGCGCTGTATTTTCAGACGGAACGACCAAAGCATGATCAGCCAAACCCTTGCAAAGCCCACCATCCTTTCCAAGCAATGCTATTGTCGTAAGCCCACACTCCCTTCCAACTCTAACCGCACGGAGAATGTTCTCGCTATTACCCGATGTTGATATAACAACAAGCACATCGCCTTGTCTACCTAATGCTTTTACTTGACGCGAGAAAATGTCATTGTAACTATAGTCATTTGCAATACAGGTGAGAATTGAAGTATCGGTATTTAACGCCATTGATCGTAGTGGCCGACGATCTATTTTAAATCTACCGACTAATTCTGCCGCCAGGTGCTGGCTATCGGCGGCACTGCCACCATTTCCACACCAGAATATAGCACCATCACTGGACAGAGATCGCGATAATACTTTACCAATATTCTCAATTGATGCGATTAGCGTCTCATGAACCAATTCTACAGTCTCGATATGCTTGGTAAAACTATAACGAATAATATTGTTTACAGTCATAATTATTTATTTACTAAAAATTGCTTTTTTCAGTGGTGTCATCATTACCACTCCCACTTCATAGTTAGGTATTCTCCTAAACCAACACTCTGCGTCATGCCGAGAAATTCTTAATCCGTCACACAATACAACTCGCACAAAAGTCCGAATAAGTATTTTTTATTCCTTGCTTCAGTGTAACCCTGGCATTCCAACCTAGCTCAGTAAGCCTTGAAGTGTTAAGAAGCTTTCGCTGGGGACCCTCAGGCCTGGATGAATCAAATTCTATTTTCCCAGAATAACCAACCACCTGGCCTACAATCTCAGCAAGAGTACTAATTCTAACATCAGAACCAGTGCCAATGTTTAGGTGGCTTTGCATTGACTGTGTGTGCGCATCATAAATAGCCTTATCCAAATCCATTACATGTAGACTAGCCTCAGCCATATCATCAACATAAAGAAACTCTCTCCTTGGTGTTCCTGACCCCCAAATAACTACTTCACTTTTATTACTTAGCTTTGCTTCATGAAACCGTCTAATAAGTGCTGGGATTACATGGCTATTCTCTGGATGATAATTGTCCCCTGGTCCGTACAAATTACACGGCATCACACTTCGATAATCAATACCATATTGACGATTATATGATTCACATAATTTAATACCGGCAATTTTAGCTACAGCGTAAGGCTCATTGGTCGACTCCAATGCACCAGAAAGCAAAGTATCTTCACTCATAGGCTGAGGTGCCAACTTTGGATAAATACAACTAGATCCAAGAAAAAGAAGCTTTTGTACCCCTACTCGCCAAGCCTCATGAATCACATTAGCCTCGATCATCAAGTTCTTATAAATAAACTCGGCAGGATATGTATTATTAGCATGTATACCACCAACTTTAGCGGCCGCAAGATAGACCTGTTCCGGGCGCTCAATTTCAAAAAAATCACGCACAGCATGTTGATCAATTAAATCAAGCTCCTCATGCGTTCGAGTAACAATATTGCAGTAGCCCCGCTTTCTCAAAACACGAATAATTGCTGCCCCCACCATACCTCGATGGCCAGCAACGAATATCTTAGTGTTTAAGTCATTCATGATAATCCATCGTTTTATAACCATGATGCTTGACCAATTCGTCACGCTCAGCAGCCTTCAAATCTTCACAAACCATCTCAGAAACCAGATCTTGAAATAATATCTTAGGTGTCCAGCCTAGTTTTTCTTTAGCCTTGCCTGGATCACCAAGCAAGGTTTCAACCTCAGTAGGTCGAAAATACCGCGGATCAACTGCGACTATACATTTACCGCAGGCATCATACCCTTTCTCATCTATTCCTTCTCCCTGCCATGACATGCTAATACCTAATTCTTTCGCAGCTGCATTAACAAAATCACGGACGCTATACTGCGCACCAGTTGCAATGACAAAGTCCTCTGGTTCCTCTTGCTGTAGCATTAACCATTGCATTTCTACGTAATCTTTAGCGTGCCCCCAATCACGCTTGGCATCAAGATTTCCAAGAAACAGACATTCCTGTAAGCCAAGTTTAATTCGAGCCAGGGCGCGCGTGATCTTTCGCGTAACAAACGTTTCGCCGCGACTAGGTGACTCATGATTAAACAAAATACCATTACATGCGTATATGCCATAAGCTTCACGATAGTTCACCGTGATCCAATATGCATAAATCTTCGCAACTGCATAGGGTGAACGCGGATAAAATGGGGTCGTTTCAGATTGCGGGGTCTCCTGCACTTTACCGTACAACTCTGAAGTTGAGGCTTGATAAAAACGTGTCTTCTTTTCTAAACCAAGAATGCGAATCGCCTCAAGCATACGCAGCGGACCCAGCGCATCAGAGTCAGCTGTATATTCAGGCTCTTCGAAAGAGACTGCTACATGACTCTGTGCCGCAAGATTATATACCTCATCAGGCTGAACCTGCTGCATAATCCGAACCAGACTGCTGGAATCTGTCATGTCACCATGATGCAAAATGAAACGCGGCTCTAGCTCATGAGGATCTTGATACAGATGATCAATGCGATCAGTGTTAAATAACGAGGTTCGGCGTTTGATTCCATGAACCTCGTACCCCTTTTCTAAAAGAAACTCAGCCAGGTATGATCCGTCTTGTCCAGTTACACCTGTAATTAATGCTTTTTTTTTCATCTCAATCCTCAATAAACATCTGTCATCCACAGCTTCCTGGTTACTCATAAAGGGGTATGTCTTATTTATGTTTTTAACTTGCCAACGATCAAACGATATCAACTCAATCTAGGCAATCTCTGATTATACTGGAGGCTTTTCTCAAACATTCCCAACAAGATAATAACACGCCCTTCGTTATTCTATTCTCCAAAAACTCATCTCACCACATGTAATGCGTGAACTATCATTATTTTCTTAATGCAATCTGAGAATCAATCATCATTCTCACAACATCTCGCATCTTATGTTTAGCTTCCCAACCAAGAACACTTAATGCCTTCTGAGGGTCTCCTTTGCTCTCGGCTAAGTCTGTCGGCCTAAATAGCGAGCTATCAATCTGCACATGACTTTCCCAGTCAAGCCCCGCACAAGCAAAAGCTGTTGCTACAAAGTCCCGAAGCGAATTACTTTCCCCTGTTGCAATCACAAAATCATCGGGCGTATCTTGCTGGAGCATCAACCACATCGCCTCAACGTACTCAGGTGCCCAGCCCCAGTCTCGCTTGATATCCATATTGCCCAGTTTAATGACTCCTTCACCAGTCTCAGCAATTTTACAAACTGAAGAGATTATCTTTTTGGTGACGAATCGCGCTGGCCTCAGAGGCGACTCATGGTTGAACAATATTCCAGAACAGGCGAAGAGTTCATACGCTTCCCTGTAATTTGCAACTTCCCAGTAGGCCGCTGCTTTCGCCACTGCGTATGGGCTTCTTGGATGAAACGGAGTATCTTCATCTGCACATTGATCACCCACATCACCAAAACACTCACTAGAGCCTGCGTTGTACAACTTTATAGACTTGCCGGTAAGGCGAATAGCTTCCAGTAAATTCAAAGTACCCACACTGATACTTTCAAGCGTTTCTACTGGTTGTTGAAATGACAATCCAACTGAACTCTGACCTGCCAAATTATAAATCTCATCTGGTTCTACATTAATCAACACCTGAATCACGCTTCTAAAGTCATTAAGACTCATCGATTCACAACGAACCTGCTCTTTGATCCCTAAGGTTTGCAAATTCTGGAATGATGACATCTGAGCATCACGAGAGGTTCCAAACACTTCATAACCTTTGCTCAATAATAACTGGGCAAGATAGGCACCATCCTGCCCCGAAACACCACAGATTAATGCGCGCTTAGCCATTGAAACTAGCGCCCATATTCATCATCAAAACGGACAATATCATCTTCGCCCAGGTAACTTCCCGACT
>Ga0256830_1000525_pt1 | contig 30251 bp, 30 predicted proteins | sample 128326metaG_FD_190537 | JGI IMG/M metagenome (GOLD analysis project Ga0256830, IMG submission 190537) | Hydrothermal vent microbial communities from Lau Basin, Pacific Ocean - 128-326 | ecosystem: Environmental > Aquatic > Marine > Hydrothermal vents | place: Pacific Ocean: Lau Basin | collected... | reverse complement strand
GGGTCCGCTCAGCTATGGCCTCATCAACTACCTGAGTGGCGGGGATCACCGCCTGGCCATTCTCTCCGTGCTGGTCTTCTTCATCGTGGGACTGGTGATCCTGTTGGGTGTGAATGAAAAACGCGGCGTGTCCGCCGCGGAGGCGGGAGACGCGTGATGGAAATCCGCGCCCACACGGGCATGGAGGAGATTCCCGCCGGCCAATGGAACGCGCTGCTCACCCGCGACCAGCCCTTCGTGCGCCACGAGTTCCTGCACGCCCTGGAGGCGCATGGCTGCGTGGGCCAGGCGTTTGGCTGGCTGCCCCGCCATGTCACCGTCTGCGAGGGCGGCAGGCTGGTGGGCGCCCTGCCCCTGTACGAGAAATACAATGCCTTCGGCGAGTTCGTCTTCGACCACGCCCTGGCCCAGGCCTATGGGCAAGTGGGATTGCGCTATTATCCCAAGCTGGTTTGCGCCGTGCCCTATACCCCTGTGTGCGGGCCGCGCCTTCTGGCGCGCGCGGAAGACAGGCGGCGCGTCTACCCCGTACTGCTCCAGGCGGCGCGGCAGATGGCGGATGCCGTGGGCGCCAGTGGCTTGCACTTCCTGTTCCCCGAGGTGGAGGCGCAGGACTGGCTGGAAGGGCAGTCCCTCCTGGTGCGCCATGATTGTCAGTTCCACTGGCACAACCGGGGGTATTCCGGATTCGAGGATTTTCTCTCCACGCTCAGCGCGAAAAAGCGCAAGAACATCCGCCGCGAGCGGCGTATCGTGGCGCAGGCCGGTATCTGCTTCCAGCGCCTCGACGGGCATGCGGCCACGGACAACGACTGGAAAGCCTTCGCCCGGTTCTATCGGAACACCTTCGAGACCAAGGGCAGCATCGTTCCCCTCAACGAGGATTTCTTTCGCGCCGTGGCGCGCGCGATGCCGGACCGGGTGTTGCTCGTGCTGGCCCGGCGCGGTGACGAGATCATCGCGGCGTCCCTCATGTGGCGCGACGACGAAGCCCTCTACGGGCGCTATTGGGGGAGCAGCGTGGCCGTGGACAGCCTTCATTTCGAAACCTGTTACTATCAGGGTATCGAGTATTGCATCGAGCGGGGGCTGGGGATATTCGAGCCCGGCGCACAGGGAGAACACAAGATCGCGCGGGGGTTCAGCCCCGTGCTCACGCGCTCCAGTCACTGGCTGCGGGACACGCCCCTCCTGGAGGCCATACGCCAATACACGGAGCGCGAGCGGGAGGCCGTGCGCCAGTACATGCGGGCGCTGGAGGACAGGCTGCCCTACCGGCGCGCGCCGTAATGCCTTAACCCCTGCTCATAGAAGGCCGGGCTGTTGGCGATCAGAGACAGGTAGTTGGGGCAGAAACGCATGTTCCTGACCGGCCGGCCTTCGTCCAGGTAGGCGTCGCAGAGGCGGACGCCAGGCGAGCGGCTGCAACGGCGGCAGTTGTCGATATGGCGCTCGATAATCTCTCTGCTCATGATGCTGAAATAGCCTTCCCGGGGGACACCGAGCCTGTCCAGCATTCTGGACAGGCGCAGGCCGTGCACCTGGGTTTCCAGGCTGACGGAACGAGAGGCAACTGCTTGCTGCTTGATCCATTGTGACGCGCGGGGCACGAGTCTGAGGGTTGTGGCGCGGGATTCAGGGGGGGCTGATGGGGCCTCTTTGAGCATATTCATGGCGGTACCTCCTGTATCGGGTACACAATTTTTCGAATCTTCCTCTTCACTTAGGTTATCGGCGCGGGCCCGGCGGGCTTGAGGGTTTTCTTCGCCTTGCATATGGACAAATCGGCCATATTTCTATACGGTAATCCATTCATTGGTGGCCTGTGCCGGCCCCCTCGCAACGGCTAGTTGTAAACCCCGTCAGGCCTGGAAGGGAGCAGCGGTAGCGACGAACTCGTGTGCCGGGGTGTGGTGGGTGCAGGCTGCCTCCAGTATTCGCTTTTGTCGCCACACCAACGGCCTCAAGGCAATGTTTATTTCATGAGTTATCAAGTTCTTGCGCGCAAGTGGCGGCCCCGCACCTTTGCCGAGATGGCAGGGCAGGAACATGTCCTGCGCGCCCTCATCAACGCCCTGGACCACGACCGCCTGCATCACGCCTTTCTGTTCACGGGCACGCGCGGCGTGGGCAAGACCACCATCGCGCGCATTCTCGCCAAATCCCTCAATTGCGAGAAGGGCGTCGGTTCCACGCCCTGCGGGGACTGCGCCGCCTGCCGCGAGATCGACGAGGGGCGTTTCGTGGATCTCATCGAGGTGGACGCCGCCTCCCGCACCAAGGTGGAAGACACCCGTGAACTGCTGGAGAACGTGCAATACGCCCCCACCCGCGGCCGCTACAAGGTGTATCTCATCGACGAGGTGCATATGTTGTCCAGGCACAGCTTTAACGCCCTGCTGAAAACCCTGGAGGAGCCGCCACCCCATATCAAATTTCTGCTTGCCACCACGGATCCGCAGCGCCTGCCGGTGACCATCCTGTCGCGCTGCCTGCAGTTCAATCTCAAGCGCCTGCCCCAGACCCTTATCCGGGACCATCTTGCCCGTATTCTGGACCAGGAGGGTATCGACAGCGAGGCGCGCGCCCTGGCCCGCATCGCCAAGGCGGCGGATGGCAGCATGCGCGACGCCCTGAGCCTCCTGGATCAGGCCATTGCCTATGGCCGGGGCGCCCTGCGCGAACAGGAAGTGGCCGCCATGCTGGGGACTATCGATACGGGCTTCGTCTTCGATCTGCTCGATGCCCTGGCGCGGCGGGATGGCGCAGCCCTGTTGGCCAGTGGCCAACGCGCGGCGGAACAGGGCAGCGGGTTTGCGGAACTGCTGGACGAGCTGGTTTCCGTGCTGCACCGCATTGCCGTGGCGCAGGTGGTGCCCGGCGCGGGTGGCGACAGCGTGGACGACGATCAGGCGCGTATTGCCGCCCTGGCGCAGACTTTCAGCAGGGAAGACGTTCAGCTCTTCTACCAGATTGCCCTCATGGGCCGCCGCGATCTGCCTCTGGCGCCCGATGCGCACAGCGGTTTCGAGATGATCCTGTTGCGCATGCTGGCCTTCCGGCCACTGCCCCCGGAGGACGGTGGCAGGGTGTCTCCGCGCCAGGAGGCCTCGGCCCCGCCCGCCTTACGGGCGGAGCGCCCCACGGCTTCCCGTGAGGCCGCGCCGGCTGAGGCGTCGCAGGCGGCGGCGGAAGACCCGCGCCTGCCGGGTGCGGACGAGTGGGGGCGCATCGTGGACGGTCTGGGACTGAGCGGCATGATGCGCGAGTTTGCCAGCCACTGCGTGCTGGATTCCCGCGAGGGAGACAGGATGCGCCTGGTGCTCGACGAAGCCCATGCCTATCTGCTCAACAAGCAGCGCGAGCGGCAATTGGAAAAGGCATTGAAGGAATATCTTTCCGCTGCTATAAAGCTGGAAGTGGTTTGTGGCGCAGCCCGCCGTGATACGCCGGCCCGGGAAAAAGTCAAGGCGCAAGAGGTGCGTGAGCAGCGCGCCCTCGAGGCCATCGAGCAGGATGCGGGCATCCGCATCCTGCAGGAAACCTTCAATGCGCGGATTGTCCCGGACACCATACGCCCCGTGGACGAATGCGTGGGCGAGAAGTAACCGTCAAACGAGAGGAAAAATACATGAAAGCTGGATTGGGCAATATCATGAAGCAGGCGCAGAAGATGCAGGAAGACATGCAGAAGGCGCAGGAAGAGATCGCCAACATGGAAGTCACCGGGCAGGCCGGCGGTGGGCTGGTGAGCGTGGTGATGACCGGCCGCCATGACCTGAAGCGTGTGCAGATCGATGACAGCCTGCTGCAGGACGACAAGGAAATGCTGGAGGACCTGGTGGCCGCGGCGGTCAATGATGCGGTGCGCAAGATTGAGACGGAGACCCGGGAGCGCATGTCCAACTTGACCAGCGGGTTGCCCCTGCCGCCGGGCATGAAGCTGCCCTTTTAATTCGAAGGCGCCGGGCTTCCCTTGCTCAGCGCCATCCCGCAGCGATATCAAGTGATGAAAGTCAATGAAAGCCCGCTCATCCGGCAACTCGTGGAGGCCTTTCAGTGCCTGCCCGGCGTGGGGCCCAAATCCGCGCAGCGCATGAGTTATCACCTCCTGGAGCGTGACAGGGAGGGCGGGCGGCGCATCGTGGAGGCCCTGGCGGAGGCGATCGAAAAAGTGGGGCGCTGCGGCCGCTGCCGTACCCTCAGCGAAGCGGAGGTATGCGCCATTTGCGCGGATCCCGGGCGCGACTCCGCTCAGTTGTGCATCCTGGAGACTCCCGCAGACGTACTGGCGGTGGAGCAGACCACATCGTACAAGGGGCTGTATTTTGTTCTCATGGGACATCTTTCGCCCCTTGATGGCATCACCCCCGAGGATATCGGGCTGGATCTCCTGGCGCGGCGCTTTGCCGCGGGCGGGGTGCGCGAGGTGATCATCGCCACCAACCCCACGGTGGAAGGCGAGGCCACGGCCCACTACATCGCCGAGATGGCAAGAGAGCACGCCATCAAGCCGTCGCGCATCGCATTTGGTGTACCATTCGGTGGGGAACTGGAGTACCTGGATTCCGGCACCTTGTCCCATGCTATCCTGGGGCGCCGCGAACTCTAGGGGCCGCACCCAAGGCGGCTTCGGGACCGCTTCGACGACCGCGGTTTCCGCCGCCCGATATCCCAGGGAGGGAGGCGCAACATGACATTCAGGATGTGGATCCTCCTCACCGCCTTTGTGCTGCTGGTCACGGCGGGAGCGCATGCGGCCCATATCCGGTTTATCGATGTCGATATCGTCGATGGGCGCTATTTCATCCGCGCCGAAAGCCTCATCGAGGTACCGCCGCGGGTGGTTCGCGACAGCCTCCTCGATTACGACCACTTCCATCTCCTCTCCGAGGACTTTTCCGCCACCCGCTATCTGCCGCCCGACTCGGACGGCACGCCGCTGGCCTACAGCCGGCTTGAAGGATGTATTCTCATTTTCTGCGCGGTGGTGGAGAAGGTGGAGCGCATTCTCACTCCCTCCGGGAACGAGATCGTGACCATTGCCCTGCCGGAACGCAGTGATTTTCTCTACAGCCGCGCGCGCTGGGTGATCAGGCCGGCGGGACAGCATACCCGCCTCTATTACGAGCTTGAAATGGTGCCGGACTTCTGGATCCCGCCGCTCATCGGGGCCTGGGCCATCCGCTCCAGGCTGCGTGATACGGCCATGGAATTGAGCAACCGCATTGAAATGCTGTGGCGCGAGGGCGTGGCGCTGCCTGAGCTGGCCGCGCGTGGGGAGGGACCTGTTCATGAAAAATAGACGGTTTTGTATTGCCTGCATGCTGTTTCTGTGGCCGTGGGCCGTGATGGCCCAGGTTTGCAAGGACGCCCCCGCCAACGCCCCCCTGCCGGGCATTTTCCTCCAGGAAGTGGCGGCGGGCTTCGACAAGCCGGTGCATCTCACCCATGCCGGCGACGGCAGCGGGCGCTTGTTTGTCGTGGAGCAGGCCGGGGTGGTGCGTATCATCAAGAATGGAAAGGTGCTCGAGGCGCCTTTTCTGGACATCCGCGCCCGCGTCAGCAGCGGGGGAGAGAAGGGCTTGCTGAGCATCGCCTTTCATCCCCGCTATCGCGAGAACGGTGAATTCTATGTCAATTACACGCGCGGGCGGATGCTTCTGGAAACCATCGTGTCGCGTTTCAGGCGCGGCAGCCGTGGCCTGGCGGATCCCGGCAGCGAGGAGATCCTGCTGCGCATCCGGCAGCCCTTTCCCAATCACAATGGAGGGCAATTGCAGTTTGGCCCGGATGGCTATCTGTATATTGGCATGGGCGACGGTGGGGCGGCCAACGATCCCCTGGGTCATGGCCAGGACATCACCACGTTGCTGGGCGCCCTGCTGCGCATCGACGTGGACAATCAGGAGGTCGGCAGATCCTATGCCATCCCCCCCGACAATCCCTTCCTCGGCCGGACCCATGGGCGTGGCGAGATCTGGGCCTACGGCCTGCGCAATCCTTGGCGCTTTTCCTTCGATGCGCGTAACGGCCGCCTGTTTCTCGCCGATGTGGGGCAGGACCGCGTCGAAGAGATCAACATCGTCCGCCGCGGCGGCAACTACGGCTGGGCCGTCATGGAAGGAGACCGCTGTCTGCGCCAGGGAACGCGCTGCCGCCGCGCCGGTTTCGAGATGCCCATCTTCACCTATCCCCATCCCGAGGGATTCTCCGTGACGGGTGGTTACGTCTACCGGGGCCGGAGCATGCCTGAGTTATGCGGGGTGTATGTATTCGCCGACTATGTATCGGGTGTCATCAGTGGATTGCGCCTGCGCGACGGGCGGGTCGCCCGTCATGGCGTGCTGCGCAAGAGCGGGTTCCGCATCAGCTCCTTCGGCGAGGACGAAGCCCGCGAACTCTATGTGGCCGCCCACCGCGGCGGACGCATCTTCAAAATCATCCCGCGTCCGGTTCAGTAAATCCAAGTCCCAGCCGAAAAAGCAGTTTGACGCCAGTGCATGCCGCGGGCTGGCGCTGGGCCCGGAGAGCCTTGACCACCACCCTGGGGGGAAACCCGGGGCTTTACAGGCGGCGTCAGTATTTCATGTGGATTACTGGGGTCGAACATATATTTGGGATATACTTAAGGCTGGATGCCAGGGAGGTGTGGCATGGCTTCGTACCAACCGATGAGTTATCAAGGCGATGCAGCTTACCCTTTACACTGATTATTCTCTCCGGGTTCTGGTCTACCTGGGACTCAAGGGCGAGGAGCTGGCCACCATTTCCGAAATCGCCGAGCATTTCGACATCTCCCGCAATCATCTCGTCAAGGTGGTGCATAATCTGGCCACCCATGATTTCATCCAGACCGTTCGGGGCAAGGGTGGCGGCATGCGCCTGGCGCGCGCGCCCGAGCTGATCAACATTGGCGATGTGGTGCGCCACACGGAGCCCAATTTCAATATCGTCGAGTGCTTCGACCGGGACAACATGGACTGCGCCATCACCCCCATATGCAAGCTCAAGGGCGCCCTGCACCGCGCCTCGCGGAGTTTCATGGAGGTGCTCGATGAATACACCCTGGCGGATGTGCTGCAGAACCGCGAGGATCTGAACAGAATCATCTTCATGGAGCATACCGGCACAGGACGCTCATGATCGCCCGGTAGCTGTCCAGGCGTGCGGGATCGATAAGACCTTCCACCACGGCCGCCTCGATGGCGCATCCGACCTCTCCGACATGCCGGCAGTTGCGGTATTTGCACCGCCCCTTCAACGCCTTGAATTCCCGGAAGCCATTCTCCAGTTCGGGAGCGGTGATGTGCCACAGGCCGAATTCGCGCACCCCGGGCGAATCAATGATGTCCCCGCCGTCCTTCAGGTGATACAGGGTGGTCGTGGTGGTGGTGTGCCGGCCTTTTCCACTCGCGGCGGAGAGGGCGCCGATGCGGATATCCAGGTCGGGAATGAACCGCTTGATGAGGGAGGACTTGCCCACGCCGGATTCACCAGTCAGCACCGAACAGCGCTTACGCAGTCTGTCGCGCAGCCGGGGCAGGCCATCTCCCGTGCGCGCGCTGGTGAAGACGACGGGATAGCCAATGGCTTCATAGGCTTTCAATTGCGTCCGCAGCCGCGACTTCGTGATGTCGTCCGCGAGGTCGGCTTTGTTCACCACGATGACTGCGGCGGTGTCTGTCAATTCGGCCGCCACCAGGTACTGATCCAAAAGGCGGGTGTCCAGAGGACCGGTGGACGGGGGGCAGCAAACGATCACCACCTGTTCCACGTTGGCGCACAAGGGCTTGAGCTTCCCGTGCCGGCCGGGGCGCGACAGCAGGGAACGGCGCGGCAGGATTTCGACGATGGCGCCATGTCCGCCTGGTTGCCTGGTCCACCTGACTCGGTCCCCGCATACCGCCGTGCCGGCTTTCTTTCTGACCACGCACTGATAAAGGTTTCCGGCATCGTCTTCCACGGCGGCGGTGCGCCCGAAATTGGCAATTACCAGGCCCAGGCGCGGGTCTTCTCTACGGGGTGTCATGTATCACACGGATGCCGGTTGTATGTTGCAAGGTTTGCTTTTGTTCCGGGATGGATAGACGAAATTAAAAGGGATCAATGTCGAAAGGTTGTGATATTTCTTGGGTGTTGTCAGGTTTGGTCTCGTCACTTCACAGGGTCGTTTTTTTCAGCATGGAAGGCAATGGCGAGCGCACGTCACCCAGGTCATCTACTATTAACCCGGCAACGATTCTGAAGGGCTGAGAGACTTGGTTCATCGGTCGCGAGCCCCAACGCGGTGAGCGGTCTGATGGAGCCGGTTGTGATCCTTTTTATTCAGCATTCAAATTCTTTAAAACCTTCTTCGCTAATGGTTCCTTAATCTCTTTATGACGAGGAATCGCTTCAATAACTCCATTTCTTGGATTTATCCATAACGAATGTGAGCCACCTTCCCTTTTCAGATAGCATCCAGCTATCCTCAGCTTTTTCTCCAGGTCCCGTCTTTTCATGCAACTTGGACCTTGTCCCGTATGGCATCTCCAGGCAGTCCTCGTAATATATCCTCCCGCCGGTCTTGTAAGATCAATTCAATTGCTTCCTTGAGACTTTCTTTTGCTTCTTCTATGGTTTCCCCTTGTCCGTTTGCACCAAGTATTTCAGGACAGATCGCCCAGTATCCGCCTTCAGGCGCCTTTTCAATAATTGCTGTAAACTCTGCTTTCATGACTGCCTCCTGATCTTTCCATAGTTACCACTGTTCGCCTCAAATGATCGAAAAGATGCCCTCTATTTTCCACTCGACCCGCCGCGATCCCCTAAATCCGACAGGTTCCTAGACTATCTTCAATTTCCGCATACCCTATGCCTTGCAATTCTTTCTGGTCATCAATTGTATGTTCCCATACAAGGTTCCAGGGGCTACATCCCTTGTATCTTGTTCCTTTCACAATCCCTCCGCCAGATTTTTCAATGACAGGGTTCACTAAAGGAACCTCTGGTCAATTCATGAACCGGCGCCTGGCGGCTGAAATGTTCCGGCTCCGCGTTGAAAAGCTTGGCAATAGCGTGCTATTACCTGCGCTTTTCGCCTTGATCCGGAACATTTCATCTCGCCATCCATCCGGTCCATGAATTGATCAGAGGTTCCTAAAGCACATTGCTTTCGATAAACGCATCTTTCATCTGCTCAGCCAGATCGGAGGAAATTTCCTCGGAAACCTTCATCCAGGCATCACGCATCAACTTGGTTCCCCAACGGCCGATCTCGGTTTCATATGTCTGAATATATTTCTCCAGTTCCTCGTCACTCACGGAGCGGTACATATAGACAAAGCTGAGATGCGTGTATTGCCGCGCGGGAAACCGGGACTGTAATCGCATCTGCCCGAGCATCTGCTCCACTTGTCTATCCGAGAGGCGCTGCTCAGGTGGCATGATCATATTCATATTGGTGATCATGGCGCCCGCCACCATCATTTGCGTATCGAGCGTCATTTCCGTGGCGCCCGTTACCTCGTCGAGTCTTCGAGCCAGGTCAAGGCGTTTTTGTGACGCCTGTCCCATGATGATGTTGCCATTGCGAATCATGTCCTGTTGGGCCTGAGGCGTGCTTTCCGCGATCTCGAGCGCCGTCATTTTCTGAATAAGGGGGGTTCGTATCAGCGCCAGAAACTCGGAAAACCGCTCCTGATCATATTGCTCGTTGAAATGTGTGAGCATGGTTTTCCGTATCCCCTCTGCCTCGAATGTTTCCAGAAAGATCTCCCGGAATTTCTCATATTTATCCCTGTTGAGCGGCGGTGGCTGTTGCTGGTCGAAACCCATCGCCGCCATCGCGGGCATTTGTTCGATCATCTCGTTCAGGCCGGATTCTTCCATGATCTGTTCGATAAGCGTTTGTTGGATGCTATCGTTAATATGCCCTGGGTGGGGGGAAGGCGTGCTGGATATCGCCGCTGGATTCTTCCCGCTTTCTGAAAGGTCTCCTGAAGACAGGCTGTCTGATGGAGTTTGCGCACAACCGGCGCTAAGCATGGCCAGGATAAACAGGTAAGTTACGATTCTTTCGGTCATTGTAATTCCATTTTATAGTGGCTCGTTGGGGTTGTTTTGAGCCTTGATTATAGCCCATGCAGTTTTTCTCACAATCCGCTTGGCATGCTTGAGAGTATGTCCAAGACATTCTCTGCATGAAGAGGGCGGGTTTCTAAGGTCTTTTTTGAGCTGCCTCGATTCGGGAACCTCTGAACGCCGAGGGAATGTTTCTCTTGACGATATTAGGCTGTATATTGCTAGACTTGACCTCCTCACATTGAAAGAGTACTAGGAAGCCGCTGCCATGGGACAAGACCCGGACAACCTGATTTGGATTGACCTCGAGATGACGGGGCTCGATCCCACTCATGACCGGATCATCGAGATTGCCACCATCGTGACCGATGGCAATCTGAATCTGCTGGCCGAGGGGCCGGTGATTGCGGTGCACCAGGATGAGGCTGCCCTGTCTGCCATGGACGAGTGGAATACCCGTCAGCACCACGGCTCTGGCCTGGTGGAGCGCGTCCGGCGCAGCGACTGCGGGGAAAAGGAGGCGGAACGGCGGACGCTGTCCTTTCTCCGCCAATACGTCCCTCCCGGCAAGTCACCCATGTGCGGCAACAGTATCTGTCAGGACCGGCGTTTTCTGGCGCGCTGGATGCCCGAACTGGAAGGGTTCTTTCACTACCGGAATCTGGACGTCAGCACCCTGAAGGAGCTGGCGCGGCGCTGGGCGCCATCGGTGTATGCGGGCCTGCGCAAGGATTCCAGCCACCTGGCGCTGGATGACATCCGCGACTCCATAGAGGAACTTAAGTACTACCGGACGCATTTCATCAAGGTCTGAGCCGGCGGCAAAACCGCGCGCGTCTCGTCCCGGTCTTCTCCCCTCCGGGGACTTCGGTGGCGCTCGACGGTAGACGGCCAGGGCGAAGGGCTCTGCCCACGGGGCTTGAGGCTGCCGCCTATTTCCCCGTCGTACTCACCTCCCACCACGGCGGCGGGGAGTCTTCGTGAGGTACGCTGTGGCAGCGCTCGCACATGAACAGGCTGAAGGCCACTTTGTCGTGACACACGCCACAGTACTGACCGCGCAGCACCTTGGTCATGCTGATGGGGTTGGCGTGCTCGCGGGGGATGAAGATCTTGGGATGGCAGTTGCTGCAGGCCAGCCACTGAGTGTGGGGCTTGTGAGGAAAGCGCACCCAGGGCATCTGCATGGTGTTCTTCATGATGATGTCGAAGTCCATTTCCATGGGCATGGCCTCTTCCCATTCGTCTCCAGTGCGGCTCTTGCGCGGTTTGATGATGCCCGACTGTATGGCCTGTACCCAGTCCACCTCGCCGCGCCGGTCCTTGGGGAAATCCTTCATGGATTCCACCGGTTCCTGGAGGATGTCGATGGCCTCGCCCGTGGGATCATGGATGCCGTCCTCGGCCAGCGAGGAGAGGGGCGGAGCCTTGAGGTCGAGGGCCACGGCCGGCAGGGCGAGAAGCAGGGCGGCCAGCGTGGCGGGTGGCAACCACGCGGCTGGGCGGCGGCCGGCCGCCTTGCGGGTGGCAGGTTCTGGGTTCGAGGCCGTTTGCTTCATGGTCTATTTCCCCTGCTCGGAGTAGTGTCTTTTTGTTGTTGTCTCAGGGCCCACTGGATGTGTTCCCGCACCAGGGGAGAGGCCTGGCGCAGTCGCAGTTTCAGGGCATCGACGATTCTAGCATCGGCAGGGGCATTTCCCAACGCCACGGCGATGTTGCGCAGCCAGCGCTCATGGCCGATACGGCGGATGGCCGAGCCCTCAGTATAGCGCATGAATTCTTCCTCGCTCCATGAAAACAGGTCCAGGAGCTGGCGGCGGTCGAGATGGTGGCGCGGCTGAAAGTCCGGCTCGCGGGTGAGGCGGGCGAAGCGGTTCCAGGGGCACGCCATCTGACAGTCGTCACAGCCGAAGATGCGGTTGCCGATGAGCGGGCGCAGGGGCTCGGGGATGCGGCCGCGCAGCTCGATGGTCAGATAGGAGATGCAGCGCCGCGCGTCGAGACGGTAGGGCGCCACGATGGCCCGCGTGGGGCACACCTCCATGCAGGCCGTGCAGCGCCCGCAGTGGTTGGCGGCGGGGACGTCCACGGGCAGGGGCAGGTCCGTATAGAGCTCACCCAGAAAGAACCACGACCCGGCCTGGCGGTGGATGAGATTGGTGTGCTTGCCCATCCAGCCCAGCCCCGCCTTCTGCGCCAGGCCCTTCTCCAGCACGGGGGCGCTGTCCGTGAAGGCGCGGTAGCCGTGGGGGCCGACGGCGGCGGTGATGCGCTCCGCGAGGCGCTGCAGGCGGCGCCGGATGAGCTTGTGATAGTCGCGTCCCAGGGCATAGCGGGAGACATAGGCGAGGCGCCCGTCTTCCAGTACCTGCTCCATGGGCGCCGCGCGGGGCAGGTAATCCATGCGCACCGTGATGACGCGAACGGTGCCGGGCAGCAGCCGGTCGGGGTGGCGGCGCTTGTCCTCGTGGCGCGCCATGTACGCCATGTCGCCGTGCATGCCCGCCTCCAGCCATGTGCCCAGATGCCGGCCGTCCGCCTCCAGCCGTGTGTCGGCAATGCCCGCCTGCTGGAATCCCAGTTCCCGGGCCCAGTCCTTGATGTCCTGGGCCAGGCGCCGGTAATGGTTCGCGGAGAGCGAGGAGGGGGAGTTCTGCGCAACGGCCATAACCGTTATGATACCCCGAATGAATGACCTGCCCCACAACTTGTACCGCGCCGCGCAAGTGCGTGAACTGGATCGTATCGCCATCGAGGAATTCGCTGTCCCGGGCGAGGTGCTGATGACGCGCGCGGGGCAGGCGGCCTTTGCCGCCCTGCGCGCCCACTGGCCGGACAGCCGTTCCATCGTGGTCCTGTGCGGCACCGGCAACAACGGCGGGGACGGCTATGTGGTGGCCCGCCTCGCTCGCGAGGCGGGCCTGGATGTGACCGTGCTGCAACTGGGGGACGCCGCCCGGGTGGGGGGTGCTGCCCGACTGGCGCGGGACGCCCTGCTGGCGGCGGGCGCCGCGGTCACGCCCTATGCGGGCCAGTCCCTGCAAGGCTATGACGTGGTGGTCGACGCCCTGCTGGGCACCGGGCTGGAGCGTCCCCTGGAAGGTCTGTGGCGCGATGCCGTGGCGGCCATCCGCGGGGCGCCGGGCCATGTGCTGGCCATCGACATCCCCACGGGCCTGCATGCGGATCGCGGCAGTGTCCTGGGCGCGGCCGTGAAGGCGGATCTCACCATTACCTTCATCGGTGTCAAGCAGGGGCTGCTCACGGGCCAGGGGCTGGATGCCTGCGGCACGCTGCTCTACGATGATCTGGGCGTGCCCGGGGCGCTGTTCCGCCGCCTCGTGCCCGCGGCCGTGGCCGGCGGCGCGCTGCGGTTGCGGCGGGTGCTGCCTCCGCGCGCGCGCGACAGCCACAAGGGCTGTTTCGGCCATGTGCTGGTGGTGGGGGGGGAGCAGGGCATGAGCGGCGCGCCTCGCCTCGCCGGCGAGGCCGCGGCCCGTTGCGGTGCGGGCCTGGTGAGCATCGCCACCCGCGCCGCCCATGCCGCGGTGCTCAACCTTTCCTGTCCGGAACTCATGGTGCACGGCGCGGAGGACGCCGCCGCGCTGCGCCCTTTGTTCTCCCGCGCCACCGTGCTGGCCATCGGTCCCGGCCTGGGGGTGGGCAAGTGGGCACGGTGCATGCTGGCGGCCTGCCTGGAGAGCCCCCTGCCCAAGGTGATGGACGCGGATGCCCTCACGCTGCTGGCGCAGGAGCCGCTGCGCCGTGACGACTGGGTGCTGACACCCCATCCCGGCGAGGCGGCGCGCTTGCTGGGCGTCTCCAGCCGCGATATTCAGGCAGACCGCTTTCACGCCGTGCGCGAGATTCAGGAGCGCTATGGGGGCGTCTGCGTGCTGAAGGGGGCGGGCACCCTGATCCAGGGCCGGGGACGCGCCACGGTGGTGTGCACGGCGGGGAATCCCGGCATGGCCGCCGGAGGCATGGGGGATGTGCTCACGGGCGTCATCGCCGCCCTGCTGGCTCAGGGCCTGGGACCCATGGCGGCGGCCTGTCATGGCGCAATCCTCCATGCCCGGGCGGGGGACCGCGCCGCGCGGGAGGGCGAGCGCGGCCTGCTGGCCGGGGATCTCATGTCCTGCCTGCGCCACCTGGTCAATGAGTGAAGCCTTGTCCATCCCGTCGGGGGAGGCCATGGAGGCCCTGGGTGCCCGGCTCGCCCATTGCCTAGCCGGCCCCGTCCTCATCTTTCTGCGCGGTCCCCTGGGCGCGGGCAAGACGACCCTGGTGCGCGGCCTGCTCAGGGCCCGTGGCCACGAGGGGCCCGTCAAGAGCCCGACATATACCCTGGTCGAGAGCTATCCGGGCGCTGACTGGGATATCCACCATTTTGACCTCTACCGGCTGGGCGATGCCGGGGAACTGGAATACATGGGCATCCGGGATTTTCTGGATGGCGGGGCGGTGGGTCTGGTGGAATGGCCGGAGCGGGGCGCCGGGGTTCTGCCCAAGGCCGATCTGGAGCTGGAACTGGCCTATGCCGGAGAAGGGCGCGAGGTGACGATCCGCGCCCTGAGCCCGGAGGGAGAGAGGATCGCGGCCTGCCTGCGGCAGGCTGATAAAAATGGCATGGGCATTGCTGCTTTCACGTAAGTGATAGATAGGCGTTAGCCTGCGTTCATCAGGTATTGATATAGTTTTATTGTGTATCTCTCTAAAATGCTTGCATTTATGTAAATAATGTATTACAAATTGCCGGAATCGGGATCATCTGAGACGAATAAATGAAAAAGTTGATTGCCGTCTGCTTGTGCCTTCTGCCTCTCCACAGCGTCGGGGCCGCCGTGGAAATCAGCGGGGTGAGAATGTGGCCGGCGCCCGAGAATACCCGCCTGGTCTTCGATGTCAGCGGCCCGACCGACTACAAAGTCTTCGATCTGGAGAACCCGCCGCGCCTCGTCATCGACCTGAAGAACGCCCGCCTGGGCAAGGCCCTGGCCCAGCCTTCCCCCGATGACAAGCTCATCAAGCGTATCCGCTCCGGGAAGCGCAATGGCACGGACCTGCGCGTGGTGCTGGACATGCGCGACAAGGCCAACTACAAGAGTTTTCTGCTCAAACCCAACCAGAAGTATGGGCACCGCCTGGTCATCGACCTGCACCAGCTCGAATCCAGCCGCCCCAAGGTGGTGAAGAAAACCCTCAAGGAGAGAAAGGGGCATCGCCAGGTGGTGGTGGCCATCGACGCTGGACATGGCGGCGAGGATCCCGGCGCCAAGGGTTACAGTGGTGTCTATGAGAAGGATGTGGTATTGGCCATCGCCCGCCGCCTGCAAAGACTGGTGGAGAAAGAACCCGGCATGCGTCCCGTGATGATCCGTGATGGCGACTATTATGTCAGCCTGCGCGAGCGCACCCGGCTGGCCCGCAAGCACAAGGCTGATTTCTATATCTCCATCCATGCCGATGCCTTTCACGATTCCCGCGTGCGCGGCATGTCCGTCTACGCCCTGTCTCGCAGCGGCGCCAGCGACGAGGCGGCGCGCTGGCTGGCGGAGAAGGAGAATGCCTCGGATCTCATCGGCGGCGTGAGCCTGGACGACAAGGACGATCTGCTGGTGTCGGTGCTGTTGGACCTGTCCCAGTCGGCCACCATCGAGGCCAGCCTGAACGCCGGTGATGCCGTGCTGCGCCAGATGCGCCCCCTGGGCAAGTTGCACAAAAAGCGAGTCCAGCAGGCGCGCTTCGTGGTGTTGAAATCACCCGACATTCCTTCCATCCTGGTGGAGACCGCTTTCATCTCCAATCCCAGGGACGAGCGCAACCTGAAGAGCGCCAGGTTTCAGGAAGCCCTGGCCGAGGCCATGTTGAAGGGAGTGCGGAACTATTTCACCAGAAATCCCCCGCCAGGCACCCTCTATGCGGCGACCCGCCGCCACACCATTGCGCGGGGTGAAACCCTGTCCTATCTGGCGGCCTATTATCATGTGAGCCTGGCCGCATTGCGTTCCGTGAATGGCCTCAAGGGTGACACCCTGCGCGTGGGCCAGGTGCTGCGTATTCCCGCCGGCAACGAGGGCTGACTTTCCCTCGGATCCGCTTTTCCGTGGGGTGTAAAAATCTCCACGTCCACCGTCCGTCATCTCTTATAATCCCCCTGTTCGATCGAGATAGTGGGACGGAATCTGTTGAGTGAGATTAATCCTATGCGCGTACATCTTCTGCCGCCGCAGCTGAGCAACCAGATTGCCGCCGGTGAGGTCGTGGAGCGACCGGCCTCGGTGGTCAAGGAATTGCTGGAGAACAGCCTGGATGCGGGGGCCACCTCCATCGGCGTCGAGGTGATGCAGGGCGGGGCCGGGCTGATCCGGGTGCGGGACGATGGCCAGGGGATTCATCGCGACGACCTGGCCCTCGCCCTGAGCCGTCATGCCACCAGCAAGATTGCCACGACGGACGACCTGGGCCGTATCGCCACCCTGGGGTTCCGCGGCGAGGCCCTGCCCAGCATCGCATCCGTGGCCCGCCTGTCCATCACCTCGCGCCTGCGCGGGGCGGATCAGGCATGGACCCTTCAGGGGGACGATGGAGCGCCCGCGCCGGCCGCCCATCAGCCCGGCACCACGGTGGAGGTACGGGACCTGTTCTACAATATCCCCGCGCGGCGCAAGTTCCTGCGCACGGAGAAGACGGAGTTCAGCCACATCGAGACCGTGTTCCGGCGTATCGCCCTCAGCCGCTACGGGGTGGAGTTTACCCTGACGCACAATGGCAGGACGGTTTACCGCCTCAAACCCGCCGCTGATCCGGCGCGGCGCATCGAGCGGGTGGCGGCCGTCTGCGGCCAGGCCTTCGCTTCCCATCTTCTGGAGATCGAATGCGAGACCACGGGGTTGCGCCTGTGGGGCTGGATCGGGCTGCCCACTTTCTCGCGCAGCCAGGCCGATTTGCAGTTCTTTTTCGTCAACGGGCGGGTGATACGCGACCGCCTGGTGGGCTACGCGGTGCGTCAGGCCTACCAGGATGTGCTGTTTCACGGCCGTCATCCCGTCTATGCCCTCTATCTGGAGATGCCCGCGGAACAGGTGGACGTCAATGTGCACCCCACCAAGCACGAAGTGCGTTTCCGTGACAGCCGTGCCGTGCGCGATTTCCTGTTCAGCGCCATCCACCAGTCCCTGGCCGAAGCGCGTCCCGGGGACACCCAGGCGGACACCGTTCCGGTTGCGCCGCTTCCGGCAGGCGAGCCGCGCGTGGCGCGGAATGCGCCCACGGGCCGCCCGCCGCAGCAGACACCCATGCCCCTGCGGGTGCGCGAGCAGGCGGCCCAGGCCTATGGCCGTTTCTTCGATCTGGCGCGGAAACCTGCCTCGGTAGTGGAAGAGGAGGCCGACAGGGATGCGGCGCCCGATCAGCCCCTGGGCCAGGCGCTGGCCCAGATCCACGGCGTGTACATCCTGGCCGAGAACAAGTCGGGCCTGGTGCTGGTGGACATGCACGCCGCCCACGAGCGTATTGTCTATGAACGCATGAAGGAGACCCACCGCCAGGGCGGCATCAAGCGCCAGCCCCTGCTGGTGCCCGTCTCCCTGCAGGTGAGCCGCCAGGAGGCCGATCTGGCGGAGGGGCGGCAGGCGTTTTTCTCCGAGCTGGGTTTCGACATCGAACGCCTTTCGCCCGAGACCCTGGTGGTGCGCTCGGTGCCGGCCCTGCTGTGCGAGGGGGACGTGGAATCCCTGGTGCGGGATGTGATCGCCGACATGGCCACACACGGGGACAGCCGCCGCATCGAGGAGAAGATCAATGAAGTACTGGCCACCATGGCCTGTCACGGGTCGGTGCGCGCCAATCGCCGACTCACTATTCCGGAGATGAATGCCCTGTTGCGGGATATGGAGAAGACGGAGCGCGGCGGGCAATGCAATCATGGCCGGCCCACCTGGATCAGCTTCTCCCTGGAAGAACTGGACCAGTTGTTTCTGCGCGGGCAGTAAGACTCAGGACTGGGCGGCGGCCTTGGGAGGGGCCGCCTCCTTCTCTCCACCGCTGGGGGTATTGGCCGCGATCAGGCTGTCAATGTCCACGTCTTCGAGAATGGCGGACTCTGCCTCGGAGGCGGCTTTATCCGGAGCGGAGTCCCCGTCATCTGGGCCGGGGGGAGGGGCTTCCAGGTCCGCGATTTTCAGCATTCCCTCGTCCTCGTTATCCTGGGCCGCTTCATCTTCTTCAGGCGCTGTGGTCGCGGCGGCCTCGGGGCTTTCCTCGATGCTGATCTCCAGCGATTCTTCTGCCGGCTCATCTGCCGTGGTTTCGGTGGCCGGGGGTTTGGGGTCGGGTGCCGGCGCTTGCTCCGCGCCGTCCGCGGCTTCCCCGTCCGGGGCTGTGGGACCAGGTTTTTCTTCCATGGTGCTGCCTGCGCTCTCCGCTTCTTCCTCCGCCGGGTTGTAAACACCGGCCCCGCCGTCCTGCTTGATGCTGTATTTCTGTTTCTCTCCCGCGGCTTTTTCCTTGAGCTGTTTTTCCTTGTCGAAGGCCGAGACATATTCGGACAGGATGCTGTCCAATTCCTGCTTGGTGTGGTCCAGTTCCTGGGTCAGTTCCGATTTCTCCCTGGATAAGGTTTCCACGGCATGCTCGAGTTTCTCGACCTTCTTTTTCGATGCCTTTTTGACTTCGTCGAGTTCGGAAGCCGTATCGGAAATCATGGTGCGGTAGGGTGAGAGCAGTTTGTCCGTCCACTTGAAAAGCCCCGGCAGGGCGTCGTGGTCCTGCTCGATGAAAGTAGCCAGCAGCCGTTTGTGAAAACGGCTTTCCGCCGTGACCAGCCTGGCGGCCACTTCCGATGCATTTTCATCCCCCTCCTTGAACATGTCCTTGAGGGTATTTTCCAGTACCTGCTGGCGGGCGGCTCCCGAGGATTCCGTGACCTTGAAGATATTCTCCAGCACGGCCCTGCATTGCAGTTTGCGGCGGATGTACAGCGCGGAGATCACGATCAGAATAATGCTTTCGATAGCAAGCACTTCGACCATGATGATGAATACGGTTGGATTGATATTCATGTCCGCTTCCCAAAAAATCGCCCCCGGCGCCGGATATACCTCCATTGTTTAGGTTAGCGGTCCGGAATGCCGGATTCTTAAGGTGGTGCAGCGGAATTTCTGGTGTCAGAAGGGAAATTTCCGAATTCTGCGGGTCCCGCCCGGACTGAAAAAGCCCGCCGCGCCTGTCAGGCCCGTATACAGGCCTGCCAGCTGACGATGTGAGTGGGATCCACCATCTCCGCCAGGTGTTCAATGATGGTGTCGACCTTGGATGGCTCGTCGAAGAATTCCACCACCACGGGCAGGTCCAGGGAGAGGTCCACGATGCTGGCGGTGTGCATGACCCCTGACTGGCCGAATCCCGTGATGCCGCGGAAGACGGTGACGCCGCGCACATGCTCCCAGTCGTGGAGGCGCTTGAGCAGGGCGTCCAGTTTGGCCTTGGATTCCGTGAGATAGATTCTCACCATGGTGACTTCAGTGGTTTTCATAGTTGTCTTCCCGTGATGATGCCCAGCCACGCCGCGCCCAGGCACAGGGTGACGCTGAGCAGGATGTTCAACAGGGCCTTGAGCGTTTCGCCCTGCTCCAGGAGGTTGAGGGTTTCGATTGAAAAAGTGGAGAAGGTGGTGAACGAGCCCAGCAGGCCGATGAGTATGGCCGCGCGCCACTCGCTGCCCAGGTTAAGGCGCTCGACAAACAGTACGAAGAGCAGGCCCATCAGCAGGGAGCCGGCCACATTGACCGTCAGTGTGCCATAGGGGAAGCCCCGCCCCAGCAGGGAGTGCACGCCCAACGAAGTCCAGTAGCGCAGCAGGGCGCCGGCGGCGCCGCCTGCCGCGATGGCCAGCGCCTGGTTCATTCTTTCATGCTCCCGCGCTCCTCGTCCAGTTGCGCCAGGTAGGCCAGTTTTTCCGCGATCTTCTTTTCCAGTCCGCGGGGGACTGGATGATAATAGCGGCGTTTTTGCAGGGATTCCGGAAAATAGTTTTCTCCCGCCGCGTAGGCGTCGGGTTCGTCGTGGGCGTAGCGATAGGCCTTGCCGTAGTCCAGGTCCTTCATCAGCCTGGTGGGGGCGTTGCGCAGATGCAGGGGGACTTCCAGGGAGCCGTGCTGTTTCGCGTCGGCGCACGCCGCGCCCCAGGCCTTGTACACGGCATTGCTCTTGGGGGCGCAGGCCAGATAGGTGACGGCCTGGGCCAGGGCCAACTCGCCCTCGGGGCTGCCCAGCCTCTCCTGCACCTCCCACGCGTCCAGGGCCAGGGCCAGGGCGCGCGGGTCGGCGTTGCCGATGTCCTCGCTGGCCATGCGCACCACGCGCCGCGCCACGTAGCGCGGATCGCAGCCGCCGTCCAGCATGCGCGCCAGCCAGTAGAGGGCGGCATCGGGCGCCGAGCCGCGCACCGCCTTGTGCAGGGCGGAGATCTGATCGTAGAAGGCTTCGCCGCCCTTGTCGAAGCGCCTCAGGCCGCCGCTGGAGAGAACCTCGTTCAGCAGCGCCTCGTCGATGCGCAGTCCGCCGTCTCCGGGTTCCGCCAGTTCGGCGGCGATCTCCAGGAAATTGAGGGCGCGCCGCGCGTCCCCGTCCGCGGCGGCCGCCAGGCGGCCCAGGAGGGCGTCGTCCACGTCGATGCGCTGTTTCCCCAGTCCGTGCGTTTCGTCCCGCAGGGCGCGCAGGAGGATGTCGCGGATGTCCTCATCATCCAGGGGCTTGAGCACATAGACCCGCGCCCGGGACAGCAGGGCGTTGTTGAGTTCGAAGGAGGGGTTCTCCGTGGTGGCGCCGATGAAGGTGAAGGTGCCGTCCTCGATATAGGGCAGGAAGGCATCCTGCTGCGCCTTGTTGAAGCGGTGTACCTCATCGATGAACAACACAGAGCGGCGGTGTCCGGCCAGCACCTGCCGGGCCTCGGCCACCGCGGCGCGCACGTCCTTGACGCCCGCCAGCACGGCGGAAAGGCTGATGAAGTGGGCGTCGGCGTAGCGGGCGATCATGCGCGCCAGGGTGGTCTTGCCGCTGCCGGGCGTGCCCCACAGGATCATGGAGTGCAGCTTGTCGCTCTCGATGGCCAGGCGCAGGGGCTTGCCGGGGCCAAGAATATGCTGCTGTCCCTGGAAGTCCTCCAGCCGCCGCGGCCGCATGCGGTCGGCGAGGGGTTGGAACCGGGGAGTGTCTTCCTCCAGTGGGCTCATTTTCCGGCGGGTGGTTCGTCGTGGATGATATCGACGCCCGGCGGTGGTTCGAAGACGAATTCGCCGGGATCGATGGTGATGTTCTTCCGCAGGCCGGAAAAGGTGATGATGGACGTCTGGCCGAAACTGTCCAGCAGTTCCATGATGGCAAGCATGCCGCTGGCGAAGCCCATGCGGATGCTGTCGAAGCCGGTGTCTTCCTTGCGCGGGCGCAGCTCCACCCACGCCAGGCCGTCATGATTGCCCGCGCCCCGTATGGCAAAGGATGCCTCCAGGGGACGCCGGTCGCCAAGCAGGGCGGCCGGCGTGCCTTGCAGATTCTTGTCCAGGGGTTTGACCGTGACCTGTTCGAGATCGTGGTCATAGAGCCACAGGCGCTGGCCGTCGGCCACGATGTCCTGGGCATAGGGTGCGGTGTAGCGCCAGTGAAACTTCATGGGGCGGGCCAGGTGGATGGTCCCGGCGAGGCGCTGGGTGACGTTGCCCAGGGGGTCCTGAACCGTCTGTTCGAAGGCCGCGCTCAGGCTGTCCAGGTCGTGAAAGAAGGCCTCCAGTTGCGTCTTGCCATCCGTTTCCCGCGTTTCCGTGGCGGGTTTGGCGTGGGCGGAAAGAGAGAGGCACAGGATGGCGGCGCACAGTACGACGGCCGTGGACAACAGCCCGGGGTGTGGAAAACGTCGCATGGGCAGGGGGGGCGGGTTCAATTGTCCGTAGGCGGGGGCGGGGCCAGCACCTCTCGTGAACCGTTGGATTCCATGGGGCCGACGACACCCGCCCGCTCCATTTCCTCGATGATGCGCGCGGCGCGGTTGTAACCGATCTTGAGGCGGCGCTGCACCCCGGAAATGGAGGCCCTGCGGGTTTCCGTGACAATGCGCACGGCCTGATCGTAAAGGGGATCCGATTCGCCGCCGGTGTCGCCGTCCATGCCGTTGCCGCCGCTCTCCTCACCGCCGCCTTCCAGGACTTCGTCCAGGTAGTTGGGTTCGCCGGCCTGCTTGAGATTATCCACCACATTGTGGACTTCGTGATCGTCCACGAAGGCACCGTGGATGCGGGTGGGCACGCTGGTGCCGGCGGGCAGATAGAGCATGTCGCCATGGCCCAGCAACTGCTCGGCTCCCATCTGGTCGAGAATGGTGCGCGAGTCGATCTTGGATGAAACCTGGAAGGCGATGCGCGTGGGGATGTTGGCCTTGATGAGGCCGGTGATGACATCCACGGACGGGCGCTGGGTGGCCAACACCAGATGGATGCCCGAGGCGCGGGCCTTCTGGGCGAGGCGCGCGATGAGCTGTTCCACTTTCTTGCCCACCATCATCATCATGTCCGCCAGTTCGTCCACGATGACCACGATGTACGGCAACTCGGTGAGTTCGGGCGCTTCCTCGCCTTCCACCGGAGGGGCGAAGGGATCCCGGACGGGGTTGCCTTCCTCGGCGGCGGCCTTGATTTTCTTGTTGAAGTTGGTGATGTTGCGCACCCCCATGAAGGCCATGAGCCGGTAGCGGCGTTCCATCTCGCCCACGCACCAGCGCAAGGCATTGGCCGCCTCCTTCATGTCGGTGACCACGGGCGCCAGCAGGTGGGGAATGCCTTCGTAGATGGACAGCTCCAGCATCTTGGGGTCGATCATGATGAGGCGCATGTCCCTGGGCGTGGCATTGTAGAGCAGGCTGAGAATCATGGCGTTGATGGCCACGGACTTGCCCGAGCCGGTGGTGCCGGCGATGAGCAGGTGGGGCATTTTGATGAGGTCCACCACCACCGGATGGCCACTGATGTCCTTGCCCAGCGCCAGCGGCAGGGGGGTGGCGGCCTTCTCGAAATCCCGCGATTGCAGGATTTCGCTGAGGCGCACGATCTCGCGGTATTCGTTGGGAATCTCCACGCCGATGACGGACTTGCCCGGAATGACATCCACGATGCGCACACTGATGGCCGACAGGGCGCGCGCCAGATCCTTGGCCAGGTTGCTGATCTGGCTGACCTTGACCCCGGGGGCGGGCTGCAGCTCATAGCGGGTGATCACCGGCCCGGGATGGACGGCCACCACCTCCACCTCGACGCCAAAGTCCTGCAGCTTGAGTTCCACCTGGCGGGATATGGCTTCCAGGGCGGCCTCGGAAACCTGGTTTTTGGGCGGTTCGGCCTCGTCCAGCAGGGACAGGGGCGGCAGGTCGCCACTGTCCGGCGTGGTGAAGAGCGGCACCTGTCTTTCCTTCTCCACGCGCAACCCTTTTTCCGGTTGCCTGACCAGGGGTTCGATCTTGGGTTTGGGGCGCTTCTTTTTCTTGATGTTTTCCACCTTGACGGCTTCCGCGCGCTGCCTGCGCGCCTGGCGGGCATCGAGAAAAGCCTTGAAGCGCCGCCCATGCGCTGCGGCCCGGGCGGCCAGGTCCAGGGTGACCCGCCCCACGGCATCCATCAGAGAGAACCACGACAGTCCCGTGAACAGGGAAATGGCCGTGAGAAACAGGGCGAGCAGAAACAAGGTGGCGCCCAGAAAATTGAAGGGCGTGACCAGCAGGGTGGCGACGATGTCACCCAGGATTCCGCCAGGGTTGGTGGGCAGGTAGCCGCTGGGGTCGGTGAAATGCAGGGTGGCGATGCCGGCGCCGGTGACGAGGGTGAGCAGAAAACCGCTGGTGCGGACCAGCAGGCGGCGCAGGTTGAGCGCCATGTTCTGTTGGCGTCCCTGGAAGATCAGCCAGCCCACGTACAGGGTCATGGCCGGGAACAGGTAGGCCAGGTAGCCGAAATAGAACAGGAACAGGGACGAGAACCACGCCCCCACGATACCGCCCGCGTTGGTGACGTGTTCGGTAGAGGCGCTGTAGGCCCAGCCGGGATCCGCGGGATTGAAAGTCAGCAGGGAGATGAGCATGTAAATGGCGATAGCGCCGAGTATCAAGAGTATCCCTTCCTTGAGGCCGGCGCTGCCGGCGGGGAGGATCTCAGGACGGGTTTCCTTTCTGCGCGTTGCTTGTGCCAAGTGATGTTCCTGTTCTATTGCCGAGCGTTTAGCTGAATTTCCGGAAATTTAACGATTCTGACCGGCGATGTCACGTCTTTACCCGGCGGCCGCATGAATTTTCTGGCGCAAGCCGTGGAAAACACCTTGTTTCATGCGCCCTGCTGCGCCAGGCAGTCCAGCGGCAGGCCGCGGGAAGGTACACGATACAAGGTAACAGGCGCAAGGCACAAGGGAAGCAGCCCTTTGTGTCTTGTGTTGTGTTCCTTTCACCATCCGGGCGCCGCCATTTTTTGCAATGGCCGGTTTTTTTCGAGTCATCAATCCTTCAAGGACGGGTGCATGACCTCGCCGTGTTTGACGTTGATGCCGGCCGCCAGTTCAGGATGGTCTTCCCAATCCGCGCGGGTCAGGGCCATCACATAGGGGGTCAGGACGGCCGACAGGGCCTGGGAGGCGCTGCGCGGCACCGCGCCCGGCATGTTGGTGACGCCGAAGTGGACGATGTCCTCCCACAGGAAGGTGGGGTCGGCGTAGGTGGTGGGGCGGGTGGTTTCGATGCATCCGCCCTGGTCCACGGAGATGTCGATGACCACGCTCCCCGGGCTCATGGCGCGCACCATGTCGGCGGTAACCAGGTGCGGGGCCCGGGCGCCGGTGACGAGTACGGCGCCGATGAGCAGGTCCGCCGAGGCCACGGCGGCCGTGAGTTGTTCGGCGTAGGAGAACAGTCCCGTCACGTTGGGGCCGATGGTCCGGATTGTCTCCAGCCTGTCGCGGTCGCGGTCGAACACCACCACTTCCGCCCCCAGCCCGGCGGCCAGGCGCGCGGCGCCGCCGCCCGCGGTGCCGGCGCCGAGAATCACCACCCGGCCCCGGTCGGCGCCGCTGACGCCTCCCAGCAGGATGCCCTTGCCGCCCAGGGGGCGGTGGAGCAGATGGCAGCCGATCTGGGTCGCCAGGCGTCCGGCGATGTCGCTCATGGGGGCCAGCAGGGGCAGGCGGCCGCTGGCTTCCTGTACCGTCTCGAAGGCGACGGCCACCAGGCCGATCTCCCGCAGCCGGCGGGTCAGCCCGGGGTTGGCGGCGAGATGGAGGAAGCTGAACAGGAGATGGTCGGCGCGCAGCAGGTCCAGTTCGCCTTCCACGGGTTCCTTGACCTTGACGATCATCTGGGCCTCGCCGTAGAGGGTCCGGGCGTCGGGGAGAATCTTCACCCCTGCCTGGGTATAGGCCGAATCAGGGTAGCCACTGGCGACTCCGGCACCACTTTCCACATAGACTTCATGTCCGTGCTGAACCAGCTCGGCCGCCGCCGCGGGGATGAGGCCGACACGGCCCTCGAGGGTCTTGATCTCCTTGGGTATACCTATGCGCATCGTTCGTCCTGCTGTCTGTTTGTCGTCCCATGTCGCGGGAGCAAGTGTTATCATGGGCGGACTCGGGGGTAGATAGTAACCTCTGCCCGCCAAATACTAAACTAATCAAATCATTTTGGAGTCTGAATTATATGGCTGATATCAAGCATTGCCGTCTCTTGATCCTGGGCTCGGGGCCCGCTGGCTACTCCGCGGCCATCTATGGCGCGCGGGCGAATCTCGATCCGGTGTTGATCACGGGGCTGGAGCAGGGCGGTCAGTTGATGACCACCACGGACGTGGACAACTGGCCGGGCGATGATCAGGGCGTGCTGGGCCCAGAGTTGATGGATAGGATGAGGAAGCATGCAGAACGATTTGATACAGAAATAATTTTTGACTATATCACTGAGGTCGACCTGAAATCCAGGCCTTTCGCGTTGAAAGGAGACAGCGGTCAGTACACGTGTGATGCCCTGATTATCGCCACGGGTGCGTCCGCCAAGTATCTGGGCCTGCCCTCCGAGGAGGCCTACAAGGGTCGGGGGGTGTCCGCATGTGCCACATGTGATGGTTTTTTCTATAAAAATCAGAAGGTAGCCGTGATCGGCGGAGGGAATACCGCTGTCGAGGAGGCGCTTTACCTGGCCAATATCGCCTCTCACGTGACGGTTGTGCACCGCCGCGACTGCTTCAGGTCGGAAAAAATCCTGTCAAATAGACTGATCGAAGCCTCGAAACATGGTAATGTAAGCATAGAGTGGAACCATGTGCTGGAGGAGGTGCTGGGTGACGACAGTGGCGTGACCGGCATTCGCATCAGGCATGTACGGGATGGCAGCGAGAAGGTCATCGATGTCCATGGCGTGTTCATCGCCATCGGCCATCAGCCCAACACCTCGATCTTCACGGGCCAGCTTGAAATGGAAAACGGGTATATCGTCGTGAAGAGTGGAATTCACGGCAACGCCACCGCAACCAGCGTGGAAGGCGTCTTCGCGGCGGGCGATGTAGCGGATTCCGTTTACCGTCAAGCGATTACATCCGCGGGCTCAGGCTGCATGGCGGCGCTGGACGCGGAGCGATATTTGGATCGACTGGCAGATTCCTGCCGTTCCTGATCAGCAGAAGCCGTCATGTGCACATGGCCCGGATTCTGCTGTGAGTTTCCGTACTCGACAAGAGGAGGAGGTCGACATGTTGAATCTGGCTGAGAACCGCAAGTATCCGCGGATAACCATCGACTGCGGAATCACCTACCGGTACGTCGAAGAGAATGCCGACAGGGAGGGCGTGGCCAAGAACATCAGCGGCAATGGCATGTTGTTCGTCGCCGATGAGGAGCCGCGCATTGGCGATTTGCTGGAGGTCAAGATACAGCCGGGAACGCTGTCCATACCCAGCCTGGGCGCCGTGGTGGAGGTGGTGCGCGTGCGCCCCGGGGCGGGTGGCGCGCGTGAGAAAGGCCGCGGAGCCGCCTGCTATGAGGTCGCGGCCATGATACATTCCATGAAATAGACCACCGGCCGCGGATCTCCGGCGCATTCCCGCATTGAAGCACGCCTCGCGGGCGGCAATGCAATGAAATCCCCACGCATACTTTACACACTGGCGCCCGGCGCTCCCTTTCCACCCGTCTCCCAGGCCCTGGACGAGCCCAATGGGCTGCTGGCCGTAGGCGGCGATCTTTCTCCGCAGCGCCTGCTGGAAGCCTACCGCCGGGGTATTTTCCCCTGGTACAGCGAGGGCCAGCCCATCCTCTGGTGGTCGCCGGATCCCCGTCTGGTTTTGTTCCCCTCCGAACTCAGGATCTCGCGCAGTCTGCGCAAGGCCATCAACAAGGGCATGTTCCGGATTACCGTGGACCAGGCCTTTCCCGAGGTGATCTCGGCCTGTGCCGGACCCCGTGAAGGCGAGCCCGGAACCTGGATCACCTCTCCCATGAGGGAAGCCTATCTCCAGTTGCATCGCCTGGGCTGGGCCCAGTCCGTGGAGGCCTGGCACGAAGGCAGGCTGGTGGGCGGTCTCTATGGCGTGGCCATCGGGCAGGTGTTTTTTGGGGAATCCATGTTCTACCGCATGGCCAATGCCTCCAAGGTGGCCTTTGTCACCTTCGTCGAACAGCTCCGCGAGAGAGGGTGCGCCCTTATCGACTGTCAGGTGACGACGCCGCATTTACTCTCCCTGGGCGCGCGGGAAATTTCACGCACGGAGTTTGTGGAATATTTGGGGCGATGGTGCCGGTAAGCCGGACGATTTCACTGTCTGCCCTGCGAATATGCAGCACGGTGCCGTATCTGTGACCTATCTGTGACTTCCGTTGTGTTATCAATGTCAGTGCCATTGAAGGCAAGATCCTGAATCCACGGATCCAGGAAGATGAGAAGGCGCATGGAAGCGCATCCTCATCAGATGGTTTTGACAGTTCCGTAAAGCTGTAGATATGATCTCATCGAGAAGAAGCGTTTTTGTCATCACAGACAGGCAGGCGCATGAACAAGGAGGTGCCGAATGGAGTTGTGCGATGTGGCAGGGCATGGCCGCGGCAAAGGAAAGAAACCACCGCTAGCCCGGGAAGAAGGGCGCCGTCCGTGCAATTGACGTATCACACGGACTACGCGCTGCGCGTGCTCGTCTACCTGGGACTCAAGAACGGGTCACTGGCTACCATCTCGGAAATCTCCGAGCACTTTGGCGTTTCCCGCAACCACCTTGTCAAGGTCGTCGGCAGCCTCTCCCATCAGGGGCATGTGGAAACGGTCCGCGGCAAGAGCGGAGGCGTGCGCCTGTCACGCGATCCGGCAGAGATCCGGATAGGGGAACTCGTGCGCTGCACCGAGTCCCATTTCAACATCATGTCCTGTTTCGCGGAAGGCGAGGAAAACTGCGCCATTGCGCAGGTGTGCAAGCTCAAGGGCATGCTCAGGCGCGCTACCCAGAGTTTCCTCGACGTACTGGACGAATATACCCTGGCGAATATCCTGCGCAACCGTGATGAACTGGTGGAAATCATTTTCGTGGGCGAACATGGCATGCGGGATGTGTGACGCGCGGGATGGCGAAGAAATGGCGCAGGCAACGGGCTGGCTATCTTGCCGGCCTTGTGTCCGGCCTGTTGGTGGTGGCGTTTCTCTATCTGCCCGAAAATGAGCGCTTGCATGCCCCCGGACCCATGAATACCGGCCATGAGAATCTGAAATGCGCATATTGCCATCGGTCCGCCGCGGGTTCCCTGCGCCAGCAGCTTCAGGCCAAGGCGCGGCACGTTCTGGGCCTGCGTGATCACGGGGCGGTCCTCGGGCTGAGGCCGGTGGGGAATGAAGCCTGCCTGTCTTGTCATGAGCGCCCGGAGGACAGCCATCCGGTGTTTCGCTTCCTGGAGCCCAAGTACACCGAGGCGCGGGAAAAGATCCGGCCCCATCTATGCACTTCCTGCCATCTGGAACATACAGGCCGGCGGGCGACGGTGGCGATGACTTTCTGCCGGCATTGCCACGAAGACCTGAAACTGCGCAAGGATCCCGTTTCCATATCCCATGAGCAACAGGTCAAGAAGGAACGCTGGGATCTCTGCCTGCGTTGTCACGATTACCATGGCAATCATCGCATGAAGGTGGAGAAAAAGATTCTCTTTTCCCATGACAAGACGGAAATCGGGCGTTATCTGGCGGGAGGGACGGAATCACCCTACTCGCGGCATAAGCGTTACAAGGCCAGAAAGAAACCACCCGATGAAGGCGCATAGATTTCTGATTACCGTTCTCGCACTTCTGGTCGCGGGAATCTACCTGTTCGCCACGGCGCCCGCGCCCTTGGTGGAGGAGGTGGCGGCCGGAAAGCGCATTCCCATCGAGGAAGTGCTGGCGATACTCAATCATGAGAACCAGATGGTGCGGGAAATCTATACGGGACAGATCGTGCTGCGGGGAACGAAGGCGGGCTTGAAGTTTGATGAGAACTGGCGCGATGAGGGCTTTGATGCCGGTCCTTTGCCCGCCCAGTTTCTGCGCCTGACCGCGGTCAGCCTGGAAAAGAGCCGTATGCGCCTGGGGCTGTTTCTGGGCTCCGACTATCCCATCAACAAGGCCAATAAGTTTTCGGGGCTGCAACTGAGCATGTTCCGCGAACTGCGCAGCGACGGCAGGCCCAGGCATTTTTACATGCGGGACGTGGGCCTGCATGCCTACATGTATGCGGACATGGCCATTTCCAAGGCCTGTGTGGAATGTCACAACGAACATGACGAAACCCCGAAAGAGGACTGGAAGCTCAATGACGTGATGGGCGCCACCACCTGGACCTATCCCGCCGGGGCGGTCACTTTCAGCGAGTTTTTTGAGTTGCTGCATACCCTCAGGCAGGCCTTCAAGGATGCCTACGAAACCTATCTGGAAAAGATCCGGCTTGCCGCCAGGCCTCCGGAGATCGGAGACAAGTGGCCGCGGGAAGGCTATTATCTGCCGTCCGCCGAGGTTTTCATGGAGGAGATCGAGCGGCGATGCAGTCCCGCGACCCTGGAAAGCCTGCTGACGATTACGCGGGAGGAACGTTTTCATGAAACACAACAGAGCCCGGGTTGAAGCGCCGGCATCCCTGCATGGGCGGGCTGCGGAGGGC
>Ga0256830_1000524_pt1 | contig 30297 bp, 28 predicted proteins | sample 128326metaG_FD_190537 | JGI IMG/M metagenome (GOLD analysis project Ga0256830, IMG submission 190537) | Hydrothermal vent microbial communities from Lau Basin, Pacific Ocean - 128-326 | ecosystem: Environmental > Aquatic > Marine > Hydrothermal vents | place: Pacific Ocean: Lau Basin | collected... | reverse complement strand
CCAGCCACTGCACCCGCGGCAGCAGTCGGGGCACGCGGGCGGCCAGGGTCTCCCGCTGCCGCGCGCGCAGCTCGGCGCTGCGTTCGAGGATCGCGTAGTGGACCGGCAGGCGGTCCATGCGCTCCAGCTCGGCGAGGATGTCCGCGGCCATCACGCCGCTGCCGGCGCCCACCTCCAGCACCGCGCCCTGCCCGATGGCGTCGTTCACGTCGGCGATCTGCCGCGCCAGGCACTGTGAAAACAGCGGCGATATCTCCGGCGCGGTGACGAAGTCGCCGGCCTCGCCAAACTTGCGGCTGCCGGCGCTGTAGTAGCCCAAGCCCGGCGCATACAGGGCCAGCTCCATGTAGCGGGCAAATCCGATGCGCCCGCCGGCGGCGGCGATCTCGTCGCGGATCAGCGCGATGAGCCGCTCGCTGACGGCCTGGGCGTCGGGCCCCGGGGCCGGCAGCCGGGTCAGCTCATCGGCGGCCTGCTGAAATCGTTGCTCGGTGGATGAACGCATGATGGGCGGTTTGTGAGAGGATGCGAGACTAGTGTAGTGTGCGGATCGATTCGGGCCACATTGTGGCCACACGGAAACCCTTGGGGGACAAAGGCTTGGATGATATCACAGAACCCACCGACGACTCGGCCAACGACGACGCCAACCCGGGCTCGCTGAACGGCCGGGTGATACTGATCACCGGCGGCGTGCAGCGTATCGGCGCCCAGCTGGCCCGCTCGCTGCATGCCGAGGGCGCGCAGCTGGTGCTGCACTACCGCGGCTCCCGCGACGCGGCGCACCAGTTGCAGGACGAACTCAACGCGCTGCGCGCCGACTCGGTGGTGCTGGTGCGCGCCGACCTGCTGGACCAGGCCGCGCTGCCGGCGGTGGTGGCCGACGCGCTGACCGCCTGGGGCCGGCTCGACGTGCTGGTGAACAACGCATCCAGCTTCTACTCCACGCCGGTGGGCTCGGTCACCGAGTCCGAGTGGAACGACCTGATGGGCACCAATCTCAAAGCGCCGTTCTTCCTGACCCAGGCCGCGGGCCCCCACCTGAAGGAGGTGCGCGGCTGCGTGGTGAACATCGTGGACATCCACGCCGAACGCCCGCTGAAACGCTTCCCGGTGTACAGCGCCGCGAAGGCCGGGCTGGTCCAGCTGACCCGCGCGCTGGCCTGTGAGCTGGGCCCGGAGGTACGGGTCAACGCGGTGGCCCCCGGCGCGATCCTGTGGCCCGAGGGCGAGATGGACGAGGTGACCCAGCAACGCATCGTGTCCCGCACCTTCCTGAAACGCCAGGGTCACCCCGAGGACATCGCCCGCGCGGTGCTGTTCCTGATCCGCGACGCCCGGTACACCACCGGGCAGGTGATCACCGTGGACGGCGGTCGCTCGCTGAACAGCTGATTTCGCCGCCGATGAACAAGCCCTTCGCCGAGTCCTGCGCCGAGAACCAGCAGGTCATTCTCGAGGTGCTGCGGCAGGAGTTCGCCGCCACCCGGCGGGTGCTGGAGATCGGCAGCGGCACCGGCCAGCATGCGGTGTTCTTCGCCCGCGCGCTGCCGCATCTGCTGTGGCACACCAGCGAGCTGGCGCAGAACCACCCGGGCATCCAGGCCTGGATAGACGACGAGGGTCCGGACAACGTGCGCCCGCCGCTGACGCTGGACGTGGCCACCGGCCCGTGGCCAAACGCGGAATTCGACGGCGTGTTCAGCGCCAACACGGTGCACATCATGGGCTGGGCCGAGGTGGAGCGCATGTTCGCCGGCATCGGCCGGGTGCTGGCCAGCGGTGGGCGTTTCTGCCTGTACGGACCCTTCAATTACCACGGCGAGTTCACCTCGCCCGGCAACGAGCGATTCGATGCCTGGCTGAAACAGCGTGATCCGAACAGCGGGATTCGTGACGTGGCGGCGCTGGATGCGCTGGCCGCGGCGGCGGGCATGGATGCGGTGGCCGACCACCAGATGCCGGTGAACAACCGGACCCTGGTGTGGCAGAAACGCTAGCGGGAGGACTGCTCGTCCAGGCGTTCGATGGCCTCGCGCACCTGTGCGAGGTCGATGGGGTCGCCGGCCTGCATGTTGGCGAGTTCCAGCAGCGGCGTCATCTCCTCCAGCAGCTCGCGCAGGTGGGGGGTCAGCCGGCTGAGGTTCGCGTGGCGGATCATGGCCAGCGCCTCGTCCACCGTGGGACAGCTCATCGACGGCGCCTGGTGGCGCTCTTCGTGCTGCTTGTCCGCCGCACAGAATCGGTTGCGGCCCCGCTGCTTGGCCACGTACAGGCGCTCGTCGGCCGCTGCCAGCAGTTCGTCCAGCGCTTCGCCGTTCTGCGGGCGCAGCGCGATGCCGATGCTGATGGTGACCGGGATGGCGCGGCCCTCGAATTCGATATCCAGCGCCTCCACCGCGGCCCGCAGGCGCTCGGCCAGCACGATGGCCGCGAGCCGGTTGGTGTACGGTGAACCCACGACGAATTCCTCGCCACCGATGCGCGCGACGGTGTCCTCCTCGCGCACGGTGGCGGCCAGCACGCGCGCGACTTCCTGCAACACGTGGTCGCCGGCCGGGTGGCCGTGGGTGTCGTTGACTGCCTTGAAGTGGTCGATGTCCATCATCAGCACCGCGAAGTGTTCCTTCTGGCGCCGCATCAGCGACAGTTCCTTGTTGGCCAGCTGGCTGAAGAAACGCCGGTTGGGCAGGCCGGTGAGGGCGTCGGTATTGGCCTGCTCCCGCAGTTCGCGCTGACTCTTCTCCAGTGCGCGAATGGTCTGCGCCAGCTTCTGGTGGGCCCGCAGCCGGGCCAGCAGCTCGACGCGGTCGCAGGTCTTGGTGACGAAGTCGTTGGCGCCGGCGGCGAAGGCCTTTTCCCGCGCGGCGGTGTCGTCGGCGCCGGTGACCACGATGATCGGGATGTTCTGGATGCGCCCCACCACGCTGTTGCGGATGCGTTCGATCAGCCCGTAGCCGTCCAGTTCGGGCATGGACAGGTCGGTGATGATGATCTCGATGCGTTCGTCGCTGTCGAGCAGCTCCCAGGCCTGCTCGCCGTGTTCGGCCTCCACCGGCAGGAACTCGCCCTGAACCGCGCGGGTCAGGGAGATCCGAATGGTGGGGGAATCATCGACAATCAGGATCAGGGGCCTGGCCGCGCCCGGGGCAGCATCATCCGGCGGTGGGATATTCAAAGGGCTGTCCGCTGGGGTGCCGTCGCTCATTTACTGGTTCACACTGTCCGCAGAGATAGGTTCATCGGGTCCGGCCTTTGGCGCGCCGTTACCACTGGAAGGGTATCGGCCGCAGTGGCTGATTTCTTTTGTCGAATTCCTGCCATAGCCGGGAGTAGCTTTGCCCCAGCGCGGGATGGACCAGGTCCGGCGCTATTTCGGCGAGCGGCCACAGCACGAACGCGTAGCGGGGTATCTCGTCCCGCGGGATATTGTAGCCCTGCCCGGTCAGCACCTGGTCGCCGTACAGCAGCAGGTCCAGGTCCACGGTGCGGGACACGAAGCGCTCGGTGGCCCGCTGCCGGCCGAGCCGTTGCTCGATATCCGACAGCGCAGCGATCACCGCATCCACCGCTTCGTCGGTGTCGAAGGCCGCGACCAGGTTGAAGAAGGCATCGCCGTCGAATCCCACCGCCTCGCTTTCGTACACCGACGACAGCCGCAGCTCACCGTAGCGTTCGCGCAGGGCCGCCACCGCCGCGCGCACCATGGCCTCGCGGTCGATGTTGCTGCCGATGCCGACGAACACCCGCGGCATCAACCACGCTCCCCCCGCTCGATGATCACCCCGACGTCGCCGGCATAGCGCACCGCGCCTTTTTTATTCACCCGCAGGCGCAGCCACTTGACGTCGAATTCGGTGAGCACGATCTCGGCCACCCGCTCCGCGAGGGTCTCCACCAGCTGATACTCGCTGTGCCCGACGAAGTCGATCAGCCGCTTGGCCACGGCCTTGTAGTTCAGGGTGTCGTCGATGGCATCGCTGGCCGCCGCGCGCCGGATGTCGGCGGCCATGTCCAGATCCAGCACGACGGACTGTTTTTCCTTCCGCTCCCAGTCGTAGATGCCGATGATGGTTTCGATGGTCAGGTCGTGCAGGAAGATGATGTCCATGGGTGCTCCGCAGCGAAGGGTTGGCAAATCATAACGGTTTGACCCAGGCCAAACCAGACGCGCCCCGCCCGTCCGCGGGCCGGGGGAGTGTGCGATAATGCAGCGATGATCGAAGACCTCATCATCGCCATCGTCATCGTCGCCGGCTACCTGGCTGGCTCCCTGTCCGCGGCCATCATCACCTGCCGGGTGATGGGCCTCGCAGACCCGCGCACCCAGGGCTCGGGCAACCCCGGCGCTACCAACGTGTTGCGCGTCGGCGGCAAGAAGGCCGCCGCGATCACGTTGCTGGGCGACGCCATCAAGGGAGTGATTCCGGTACTGGCGGCCCAACTCATGGGCTTCGACCCCTGGGCGCTGGCGCTGACCGCGCTGGCCGCGTTCATTGGCCACTTGTACCCGGTATTCTTCCAGTTTCGCGGCGGCAAGGGCGTGGCCACCGCGTTCGGTGTACTGGTGGTGCTGGCCTGGCCGGTGGGACTGGCGATACTGGCCACCTGGCTGGCGGTGGCCAAGCTCACCAAGATCTCCTCGCTGTCGGCGCTGGTGGCCGCCGCGCTGACCCCGGCCTACATGTGGTGGCTGCGGCCCGAGCCGGCCTTCGTGATCACCGCCGGCATCATCAGCGTGTTGCTGATCTGGCGTCATCGGTCCAACATACAGAAGCTGCTGGCCGGCACCGAGACCTGAGTTCGCCCACCCCGGACCGCGGCACGAGCCCTGCCGCCTGGCTTCTCGCAAACTGGGCGGTTTTCGGCTAAAACGGTCCGCGGGGCACCCGGGAACCCGTCATGATCTGCGGAGGGAGTCGGAAATGAAGAAATGCTTGGTGCTGGCGGCGCTGCTCACCGTGACCACCGCGGCCCAGGCGGCACGGGAAGACTGGTACGCCTACTGGGCCATCGGCGCCGCGGAGCACGATTACCCGGGCAACCTGGGTGCCGCCCTCGATCAACTGGCCGCCGACCCCAACGTGGAACGCGTCACCGGTGGCATCGATATGCTGGGTTTCTACTGGCCGACGTCCATCAACGGTATAACCGGGGTCGTGGTGTCCGGCTCCTTCGATAGTTTCACCGGCCCCGGCCTGGATGCGCAGGTCAACCAGTACCTGTACGCGATCAGCAATATGACCTTCTTCGGCCGCGAGATCGGTGATGGGCTCTACCTCCGCGCCGAAGTGGGGATGGCGGCAATCACCGTTACCGACCGCTTCGACATCGTGACCAGCGAAACCGGTTATGGCTACCTGCTGGGCGTGGGGTATGGCATCCCGGTATCCGAGGAATCACGCATCCTGCTGAACATGAATTTCTCCGACAAACAGGTTGGCGGCGACAGCTGGCGCTCGGTGACCTTCAACGTGGGCGGCCTCTGGTAGCCAACGCGTAGGGTGAGACTGTTTATTTGTCTCCGCCCAGCTTCGCGGCCAGGGTCTCCACGTCCTGCGCGAGGTCTGCGGCTTGCAGGCGCCCCAGCAACGCCCGGTAGCCGTCGCGCCGCCCCAGCTTCAACCGGGTCAGGAAGAAACACACCCGCCGCAGATACACCAGCACGAGCACCATCAGTACGCTGGTCACCACCTGAAACCAGATCAACGAACTGGTGGAATCCACCAGGGTCGCGTAGGTGAAGAAATAGATCAGCAGGATGGTGCCGATCAGGATGCCGATGCTGACCATGAAGTTTTCCAGGGTTTTCTTGATTTGCTCGACGGCGCTGACGATATCTTGCGGGGCCATGCTGCTCTCGTGTCGGTGTAGATCGGAAGGCGAATGCGTAGCGGAGTCTAACAAATCCACGACGCCTCCACCTCATTCGAAACGATTGCTCCAGACCTCGAACCGGGTGCCGCCGGCATCCTGCCCCCACACCGCAATGGCATTGCCATTGCTCGGGTCCACCGCCACCCGCGGCGCCGACAGGGGCTCCACGTCCCCACCGGCATTTTCGATCAGGCCAGCCCCTGCCCAGCCGCCGCTACCCGCGTATCGGCTGGCCCAGGCGCTGAAGCGGCCATCGAAGTCGCCTTCCGTCCATACCACGAGGATGTCGCCCGCGTCGTCCAAGCCCAGTTGGGGGCTGTCGGCGTTCCCCACCCCGGCGCTGATGGTCTCCGCCGCGCTCCAGTCCCCGCCCGGGGAATAGCGGCGCGCCCGGATCACCATGATGTTGCGGTCGTCGTAGACCCATGCCACGGCCGCGTTGCCATTGGCGTTCATCGCAATCGCCGGGCTGGAGTGGCTGCCCTGGCTGTCCTGCCCCAGCGACTGTGGACTGCCCCAGCCACCGGCCGCCGTGTAACGATTGACCCACACGCTGGACCCGGAGGACGACATGCCGTACTGCTCCCAGACCACGAAGGCGTTGCCGTCGGCGTCCAGCGCCAGCTGCGGAAAAGACAACACCTCTTCCGCGGAGCTGGCCACGGCGGTCACGGTCTGCCAGCCGCTGGCGGGCAGGTGACGACTGGCCCAGATCGTAGACCCGCCATTCAGGCCGATCTCCCACCAGGTCAGCAGTCCGTTGCCGTCGGCATCGAACGCGACACGCGGATTCATGCCCATCGTATCGTTGACCGCCTCCGCGCCCTGCCAGCCGCTGCCGGACTGGTAACGATTGGCCCAGATGGCCGACCCCCCGAGTAACCCCGCATCACGCACCCAGGCGACCAGCGCATTGCCACTGGCATCCATCGCCACATGGGCGGAATACGAACTCACGGCGACATCGTCCTCCATGTAGGCCGGCGCCCCCCAGCCACCGCCGGCGGTGAAACGCCTGGCCAGCACGTGACTGTACAGGTTGCCCGAGGCGGTATCGGTTTCATCCTGCTGCCACACCACCACCGCATCACCATTGGCGGCCACGGCCACCTCGGGTCCCCACGCAAAGAACGCGCTCTCCTCGATGGCGACCGGCGCCTGCCAGCCGGCGCCGGCAAGATAGCGGGCCGCCCATATGTCGCCCTCCTGCTCCCATACCGCAACGGCGTTGCCGCCGGCATCCATCGCCACCCTGGGCGTGGTGACGTTCACACTGGCGGCATCGATGATTTCCGCATTCCCCCAGCCCCTGCTGCCGACGGTGAAACGCCAGCTGGTCGGCGCCAGCGCATTGCCCGCGGAATCGGTGATGGTTCCGGCCAGGCTCGCGATGTATTCCGTCTGCCCCTGCAAAGGGGCGGATGGCATCAGGTACGCAGTGGCCGTCCGGCCGTCGAAGCGCACGGTTCCGCCCACGGCGCCACCATTGGCGCTGGACAGCGTGAAGCTGGTATCGTCGATGCCGGTCCCGTCCATGGCTTCGCTGAACGCCGCACTGATCATCACGTTCTGCGCAACACCGCTCGCCCCGTCCGCCGGTCGTGTACTCGACACCGTGGGAGCCGTGGTGTCCGGTTCGCTGCCGCTCTCCCCGGCGCAGGCCGCCAGCACGGCCACCAGCCCAAACCCCAACACGATACCCTTCCAGCCCATCACCCTGTTCATGGTCGCCTCCTCGTTGCCACCGCTCATCGTCCTCAGTGGTGCAAAATGATACTGCATTCACCGGTTCCCCAGTACGGCGAATCACCGCGACCATGACACCACCTTTTGCGCTATAATCGCCGGCCCTATCGCATGTATCCAGTACCGATCCCATGACCCGACAACGCAAGGCCGTCTCCCTCATTTCCGGCGGTCTCGATTCCATGCTCGCCACCCAGGCCATGCTCGACCAGGGCATCCACGTGGAAGGCATCAATTTCTTCACCGGCTTCTGCGTGGAGGGCCACACCCACGCGATCCGCAAAAAGGACAAGGCCAGGCCCAAGCGCAACAACGCGCTGTGGGTCGCGGAGCAGCTGGGCATCAAGCTGCACATCGTCGACGTGATCGACGAGTACAAGGACGTGGTGATCAACCCGAAGCACGGCTACGGCGCCAACCTGAATCCCTGCCTGGACTGCAAGTGCTTCATGGTGCGCAAGGCCCACGAGTGGATACAGGAACACGGTTTCGACTTCATCGTCACCGGCGAGGTGATCGGTCAGCGGCCGATGTCGCAGCGCCGCGACACCCTGCCGGTGATCCAGCGCGAGTCCGGCGCCGAGGACCTGTTGCTGCGTCCGCTGTGCGCGAAGGTGCTGCCCGAGACCCTGCCCGAGCGCGAGGGCTGGGTGGATCGCGACAAGTTGTACGACTTCACCGGCCGCGGCCGCAAGCCACAGATCGCGCTGGCCGAGAAAATGGGCATCGCCGATTTCGCCCAACCCTCCGGCGGCTGCTGTTTCCTGACCGATGCGGCCTATTCCGCGAAGCTCGCGGATCTGTGGCAGTACCGCGGCGAACGCCGTTACGAGCTGGACGACATCATGCTGCTGAAGGTGGGCCGGCACCTGCGGCCGCGACCGAACTTCAAGATCATCGTCGGCCGCGAGGAGGGCGAGAACAAGTTTCTCGAAGGCTATCGCAAACAGTTCACGCACATGTTCACCACCAGCCACCCGGGCCCGCTGGTGCTGCTGGACGGCGAAGCCGGCGCGGACGACCTGGTGCTGGCGGCACGGCTGGCGGCCCGGTTCAGCCAGGGCAAGAACGCCGATACCGTGCGTGTCGAACTGCATCAGAAAGGCAACGGCACGCGCGAACTGGAAGTGACCCCGCTGACCACCGACGAAATCCCCCCAGACTGGTACCTGTAGCCATGAGCCACCACCAACTCGACGCCCGCCGCATGCTGTGCCCGATGCCGGTGATCAAGACCCAGAACCGGGTGCTGGAACTCCAGCCCGGTGACACGCTGGAGGTCACCTGCACGGACCCCGGCGCGCTGAACGACATCCCGGCCTGGTGCCGCATCAACGGCCACCAGATCATCGACACCCGCGAGCGGGACGACGAGATCATCATCACCGTGCGCGTGGGCGCCGGCGACTGACCCGAATGAGCCACGGTCATCACCCCGTCACCGACCTGCCGCAGGGCCGTTACCAGGAGGCACGCAGGGTCACGCTGGTGGGCTCGGTGGTGGACCTGCTGCTGGGTGTGACGAAGATCGCGGCCGGCTACATCGGCAGCTCGCAGGCGCTGATCGCCGACGGCGTGCATTCCCTGTCCGACCTCGCCACCGACGGCGTGGTGCTGTTCGCGATGAAACACGGCTCGCGTGAAGCCGACGAAGACCACCCCTACGGCCATGCGCGCATCGAGACACTGGCCACCATCGTGCTCGGCATGGCGCTGGTCGGCGTCGCCGCCGGCATCGCCTGGGACGCGATACTGCGTGTGCGGCACCCGGAGCTGCTGATGCACCCCGGCTGGCTGGCACTGACGGTGGCGCTGATCTCGGTGCTGGCCAAGGAGGGCATCTACCACTACACGCTGCGGGTCGCCAACAGACTCGGCTCCGATCTGCTGCGGGCCAACGCCTGGCACAGCCGTTCCGACGCGATATCCTCGGTGATCGTCGCGGTCGGCGTGGTGGGCGCGATGGCCGGACTGGACTACCTGGATGCGGTGGCCGCCATCGGCGTGGCCATCATGGTCGCCAAGATCGGTGGCGAGCTGGCCTGGAACAGTGCCCGGGAACTCGTAGACAGCGCAATGGATCCGGAGCAGGTCGCACGGATCCGTGACGCCATTCAGTCGGTACACGGCGTCACCTCACTGCACATGCTGCGGACCCGGTGCATGGGCGGCAAGGGCCTGGTGGACGTGCACCTGCAGGTAAACCCGCGTCTCAGCGTGTCCGAAGGCCACCGCATCAGCGACCGGGTACGCAACGAGATCATGCAGCAGGTGGACCAGGTCACCGACGTGATGGTGCACATCGACCCCGAGGACGACGAACTGGTCTCCCCCACCCGCGACCTGCCGCTGCGCGACGAGGTGCAGGGCTGGTTGGAACGGCTGTGGGCAAACGAGCCCGCGGCACGCCACATCGAAGACACGGTGCTGCACTACCTGGACGGCAAGATACACGTGGAAGTGCTGCTGCCGCTGGACAAGATGCGCGACCTGGACGAGGCCCGCGCCACCGCACGGCGACTGGTGCAGACCGCCAGCGCCGAACCCCGCATCACCGACCTGCAGGTCCGCTTTCACTGAAACGCACAACAACAGTGCGCGCAATTGCCGCCAGGCACCGCGACGGTGCCCCAAAGTCCGAAACCACCGGCATGCGCCCCGTCAAGCCGCTTGTATATCACGGGACGGGCATGGCATATTTCCTGCACTCCGTTTTCGGCAGGCGTGTCGGTAAATACGTGCCGCGGTTGCCACGGCGGCCTGTTACACCCCTATAAAAAACATAACGCCAACGATTTCTACAACAAACCGTTTTGATTCCCGAATTCAGAACAACCAATACCCATAGTTAGGAGGAGCCGCAATGTCCGCTCAAGACGTACTCAAGATGATCAAAGACAACGAGGCGAAGTTTGTCGACTTCCGCTTCACCGACACCCACGGCAAGGAACAGCACGTCACCGTGCCGGCCAGCCAGGTTGACGAAGACGTATTCACCGACGGCAAGATGTTCGACGGTTCGTCGATCCAGGGCTGGAAGGGCATCAACGAGTCCGACATGATCCTGATGCCCGACACCTCCACCGCGGTGATGGACATCTTCTCCGACGAGGCCATGCTCAACATCACCTGCAACATCATCGAGCCCGCCACCGGCGAAGGCTACGAGCGCGACCCCCGCTCCGTCGCCAACCGCGCCGAGGCCTATCTGAAGAGCACCGGCGTGGCCGATACCGCGTTCTTCGGCCCGGAGCCCGAATTCTTCATCCTCGACGACGTGCGCTGGGGCGCCACCATGGCCGGCGCCTTCTACAAGGTCGATTCCGAAGAATCCGAGTGGAACTCCGAGAAGGTCTACGAAGACGGCAACATCGGTCACCGTCCGGGCGTGAAGGGCGGTTACTTCCCCGTGCCGCCGGTGGACAGCCTGCACGACATCCGTGCCGCCATGTGCCTGGCCATGGAAGAGATGGGCGTCGAGGTGGAAGTGCATCACCACGAAGTCGCCACCGCCGGCCAGTGCGAGATCGGCACCAAGTTCGCCACCCTGACCAAGCGCGCCGACTGGGTGCAGATCCAGAAATACTGCACCCACAACGTGGCCCACGCCTACGGCAAGACCGCGACCTTCATGCCCAAGCCCCTCGTTGGTGACAACGGTTCCGGCATGCACGTGCACCAGTCGCTGGCCAAAGACGGCAACAACCTGTTCGCCGGCGACGAATACGGCGGCCTGTCCGAGACCGCGCTGTACTACATCGGCGGCATCATCAAGCACGCCCGCGCACTGAACGCGTTCACCAACGCCTCCACCAACAGCTACAAGCGCCTGGTGCCCGGCTTCGAGGCCCCGGTGATGCTGGCCTACTCGGCGCGCAACCGTTCCGCGTCCATCCGCATCCCGTTCGTCAGCAACCCCAAGGGTCGCCGCATCGAGGTCCGCTTCCCGGATCCCACCGCCAACCCGTACCTGGCCTTCTCCGCGATGCTGATGGCCGGCCTGGACGGTATCCAGAACAAGATCCACCCGGGCGAAGCCATGGACAAGGACCTGTACGACCTGCCGGCCGAAGAAGCCGCCGCGATCCCGCAGGTCTGCCATTCCTTCGACCAGGCCCTGGAAGCCCTGGACGCCGACCGCGGCTTCCTGACCGCCGGCAACGTATTCACCGAGGACATGATCAGCGCCTACATCGATCTGAAGATGGAAGAGATCACCCGTCTGCGCATGAGCACGCACCCGGTCGAGTTCGACATGTACTACAGCTGCTGATTCACCGGCAGCCCACGAGCGGCCCCCGCCCCGAAAGGGTGCGGGGGTTTTTTTTGTCCGGCGCCGGTCGCCCCGCGTGTCCGTTTGTGCCAGCCGGGGCCATTGGCTACAGTAGGGGCATGCAGAATACTTCCCGAACGGCCCTGCTTGCCGGCACGCTGATTGCGCTGGCCGCAATCCTCGCCGATGCGCACGCCGGCATCTACAGGCACGTGAACCCGGACGGCAGCGTCGAGTTCTCCGACATCCCCGCCGACGAACACGCGAAGCCGGTCGAACTACCACCGATCAACAGCATCCCCGCCCCCCCTGCCCTCCGCGGCGGCACCACTGGAAACCGGGCCGGCTCCCCCGGCGCCGGGGCCCGCACCCCAGCCCCGGTAACCGAGTACAGCGCGCTCTCCATCACCCAGCCCGCCGACGACCAGGCCTTCCGCAACAATGCCGGCGATGTCACGATCACCGTATCACTGAGCCCGGCGCTGCAGGCCGGCCACCAGCTGCTGATCCAGCTGGACGGTAAAACCATATCCCGGGGCAGCAAAACCAGCGTCAACCTGAAGAACGTCGACCGGGGCACCCATCGCCTGCAGGCCTGGGTGGTGGACGACAAGGGCAAGGAACTGATCCGCGCCAAGAGCACCGTCTTCCACCTGCAACGGGGGCCGTCGCTGATCAACCGAGGCCAGGCACAGGGTGGCATACCCTTCGCCCCCCGCCAGCCGGCACAGCCGGTCTTTCGCCCCTAGCCCGCCCACCGCAGCCAGCACCGGCCCCCGCGTCATTGCACCATCATAGTGCGCACTCGCCCCATCTGGGCTATGATCGATTGGACAACACCCGCGAACCCTTCGCCGGGGCCACCCAGGGCCAGCGCACGATTTTACGCTAACTCGTTGATTTAACGTTGGTATTTTTATAACACCCGCAAATGTCACGGTGCGCTGCGCTGGCAACACCCCAAGCTGGTTTGGTTCTTGCTACTCAGCCGTCATGCAACCGGAAAAGTCCCCCATCGCTGATCTGCCCCTGCGTATCCTGGAGAACCTGAGCCACAGCGTACTGATGTTCGACTCCCGGCTGGTGCTCGATTACATCAACCCCGCCGGGGAGATGCTGTTTGCGGTCAGCGCGAAACGCCTGGTTGGCCAACTGGCCAGCGCCCTGCTGCCGGCGGGCAGCCACCTGCTGGCGGCCCTCGAAAAAGGGCTGAACACCGGTCACCCGTTCACCGAGCACGAGGTCGCCGTCACCCTGCCCGGCGAGCGCAAGATCACCGCGGACTACACCATCACCCCGCTGGCGGCGCGGCCCGACGACTCGGGCCTGCTGCTGGAGATCCAGCAGTTGGACCACCAGCTGCGCATCTCCCGCGAGGCCCAGCAGATCACCCAGCAGCAGACCATTCGCGCGCTGGTGCGGGGGCTGGCCCACGAGATAAAGAACCCGCTGGGCGGGCTGCGCGGTGCGGCGCAGCTGCTGGAGCGCGAATTGCCCAGCGAGGAGTTGAAGGAATACACCCACATCATCATCGGTGAGGCGGACCGGCTGCGAAACCTGGTCAACCGCATGCTGGGGCCCAATGCGCTGCCGAACAAGGAACCGCTCAACATCCACCAGGTACTGGAGCACGTGCGCCAGCTGGTCAGCGTGGAGCATCGCGGCGATATCCGTTTCGTCACCGATTACGACCCCAGTATTCCCGACGTTCTGGGCGACCGCGATCAGCTGATCCAGGCGGTGCTGAACGTGGTGCGCAACGCGGTGCAGGCCCTCGAAGGCCAGCCCGACGGCAACGGCGAGATCATCCTGCGCACACGGGCGCGCCGCCAGTTCACCATCGGCCAGTTGCGTCACAAGCTGGTCTGCGAGGCGCAGATCATCGACAACGGCCCCGGCATCCCCGAGCACATGCAAAAGAACATCTTCTACCCGATGGTCACCGGGCGCGCCGAAGGCACCGGCCTCGGCCTGTCCATCGCACAGTCGCTGGTCAACCAGCACGGGGGGCTGATCCAGTGCGACAGCCGTCCCGGCCACACCCGATTCCGCCTGATGCTGCCGCTGGAAACCGGCGCACCGACGAACGAGCCCACACGGAGACAACAGCCATGAACCGAACCGACACCGTCTGGGTCATCGACGATGACCGTTCCATTCGCTGGGTGCTGGAGCGCGCCCTGAAACAGGCCGGGCTGGAGGTCAAAACCTTCGAAAACGCCGAGCCCGCACTGAAACTGATGGACAGCGCCCCCCCGGGTGCCATCGTCACCGACATCCGCATGCCCGGCATGGATGGCCTGGAACTGCTCGAACGTATCGGCGAACGCCACCCGGAGCTGCCGATCATCATCATGACCGCGCACTCGGACCTGGACAGCGCGGTATCCGCCTACCAGGGCGGCGCGTTCGAGTACCTGCCCAAGCCCTTCGACGTGGACGACGCCATCGAGCTGGTCAACCGCGCGCTGGCCCACGGCCGGCACCAGGGGGAGCCGGCCGCCGCGCTGCCCGACTCCCCGGAGATCATCGGCGAAGCCGCGTCGATGCAGGAGGTGTTCCGCGCCATCGGTCGCCTGGCCCGCTCCAAGATCACGGTATTGATCAACGGCGAGTCCGGCACCGGCAAAGAGCTGGTCGCGCGCGCGCTGCACCGCCACAGCCCCCGGGCGGACCAGCCCTTCATCGCCCTCAACACCGCGGCGATCCCGCGCGACCTGCTGGAATCCGAACTGTTCGGCCACGAGCGCGGCGCGTTCACCGGCGCCCAGAGCACGCGCCGCGGGCGTTTCGAACAGGCCGACGGCGGCACCCTGTTCCTCGACGAGATCGGCGACATGCCCGCCGAGTTGCAGACCCGGCTGCTGCGGGTGCTGGCCGATGGCGAATTCTACCGCGTCGGCGGTCACACCCCGACCCGGGTGGATGTGCGCATCATCGCCGCCACCCATCAAAACCTGGAGCAGCGGGTCAAGGACGGCCAGTTCCGCGAGGACCTGTTCCACCGGCTCAACGTGATCCGCATTCACATGCCACCACTGCGCGAGCGCCAGGAAGACATCCCGCTGCTGGCCAACCACTTCCTGCGCGAGGCGGCCGACGAACTCAACGTGGACGTAAAACAACTGGACGACGAGACCGCCAGCTACCTCGCCCGCCAGCGCTGGCCCGGCAACGTGCGGGAGCTGGAGAACATCTGCCGCTGGCTGACGGTGATGTCACCCGGCCAGGTCATCCACATGGACGACCTGCCGACGGAGATCAGGCCCCGTCCGGGCGAGATCACCCGCAGCGAGGACAACTGGGAGGCCAGCCTGCGGCGCTGGGCCGATCAGAAATTCGCCAGTGGCGACGAGACCCTGCTGCACGATGCGATCCCGCGCTTCGAGCGCATCATGATCGACGTGGCCCTGCAACACACCGGCGGCCGCCGGCAGGACGCCGCCAAGCTGCTGGGCTGGGGACGCAACACCCTGACCCGCAAGATCAAGGAGCTGGGTATGGGCGAGGAGCGCAACGCGGAGACCGCGCCCGGCGGACAATAAAAAACGCCGCGCGCTGAAGATTCAGGCACGCGGCGTCGGGGGGGAAGATCGTTGGGGGAATGCCGAAACGGCAGGCTTCCTAACTGGCAATGGCCCCCACGCAGCCCACGCTGTCATCCACGCTGCGGGTGGGTTCCGTGCACAGGCCGTTGCGGTAGGTGGGAACCGTGTAGCGATCGCCGTTCACCGTCACCAGCACACCGCCGGGCTGCGCCTGCACGCCGTGCATCTGTGCCGCCAGGCCGGCCACCGAGGGCAGGTGGTGGGTCGCGGAGATCAGCGCGCTGTGTGCATCCTTCACCACGCCGCTGCTGCGCCACAGCGCCAGTTCCCGCGACTCGTCGGCGGCGGCCACCTGGTCCGGCACCACGCTGGCCGCAATGCCGCCCAGCAGGGCCACGCCCAGTATCAGTTCCAGGAAGGTAAAGTCTTTCAGCAGCTGCTTCATTGTTGTTTTTCCCCTGTCCACCGCGGTGAACACCCGTGCATTTCGTGATTCGCGGGAAAGCCCGCTCCCATGCCCGTTAACGGCGGTTCGGAAAAACGCTATAGGGGAAATGTGCAATTATTGTGACCGGCGTCACAGCGTGGGCCTCCGGCGGGTCCGCCGGCGACACGGACTCACAGGGTCGTCGCCTCCTCGCGCAACGCGGCACCCACCGCGGCCAGGCAGTGTGCCTGCTGCTGCGACGACAGCTCCTGCTCGCATTCGACGATCTCTGCGAGATCGAGCAATTTCACCTGCAGCCCGAGGGTATCGTGCAGATAGGCCGGCAACCCCGGGATCGAGATCTCCGTCGGCGCCAGCACCAGCGCGGATACCGGGGGCTGCTGGAAATAACGGTCGTAGTAGTCCAGCGAGCGTTGCACCTCCAGCACCAGCCGGTCGAATACCGCGTTGTTCTCCAGGCTCAACTCGTCGGTGTCGGCAAGGCCCTGGGTCAGGTAGTCGTAGCCGATATCCAGCGTGCGGGCGAAATACAGCGTGGACTCGCGGCTCACCACCACCAGGCCGCGCTCGCGGGCCAGGTACACCATCGCAACACCGCCCTCGTCCTCCGGCAGGCGCGTGGTGATGTTGCGCAGCACCAGCTCCGGAATATCGATGGTGGTCAGGTTGGCCTCGGCGGCCTGCATCTGCTCCACCCGCTCGCGCACGGTGGAGGTGCGGGACACCACCACGTACAGCATCTTCTTCTGGCCATGGGCCCCGCTGGGTGGGGCGTCGAACACGTCGATCAACGCGTCGTCGATATGAAAGTCGATCAGGTCCTTCACCTGCCAGCGCAGCGCGGCGCGCAGCTCCGCCGGCGGCACATCCGGCGCATCGACGCTGATGATGCTGTACTCCCCGAGCCCCATCACCGTGGTACACGGGCGCTTGGACAGGGAAAGCTCGCGGACCTTCCGCGCCAGCAGTTCCTGCGGGGAACAATCGTCCTGCCAGGGCGTGAAATCGCACAATTCCAGCTTCGGCTTGCCCGAGCCGGTAGCGGGGCCGAGCATGGCCACCGCGATACCCATGTCACCGGGCACCACCGCCGCAACCGACTTGTTCTTGCCCTTTCCCGCAAACGAAAACATAAAACCTCTCTCCAATCGGCGCTGCCCGTCAAGGCATGTAACGAACCACTATCGTTCGCTGGGCCCGGGGGCTGGCGCTGCTGCCGCCGGCCTTGCCGACGCTGGCGATGATGTACAGGGTCTTGCCGCCACCATAGCTCACCGTCGTCACCTTCGTATCGAACCACACGCTGCCGGCCTCCACCACCTGGTCGGAGGCGCTGGCACCGCCATTGTAGATGCTCCACTCCACGCCGCTCTCCGCGGCATACAGCGCCTGCGAGGAATACCATTCATCGATGGTCTGTTCCGAGCCCAGCACCATGAACCGCGTCATCAACGTACCCAGCGCCGCCAGCGCGGTGATCACGAAGATCGCGGTCATCAATGCCGCGCCCCGCTGTGTATTCACTAGCGGCACCGGCCGGTGCGACTTTATGTTGCGGCTCACGGTGTGTTCCTCATGTGAATCTCCCGGTACAGCCGAATCGACTCGCCGGCCGTGGCGTCGCTGAGGCGCAGGTCCACGCGCAGCACGCCGGTGGACTGCGGCGTACCCGGCGCATAGGTAAAGTTCACCGTGGACACGCCGTCCACCAGCGCCGGGTCGGTCGCGCTCCAGTCGGCGGCGCCGTCGTAGTCGGCCATGCCGGCGGAACTCAGCCAGCGCAGAACGCCGCCGCCCAGGCCAACCTCGATGGTGCGGTCGGCGATGGAAAAATGCCGCCCCGGGGATTCGACGCTGAACTGCTGGGCGGCCAGGCTCAGTATCTGACCGTTGTCGGTGCCGTCGGTGGCCACGCTGGTGACACTGATGCCGGTGATCGCGGTAACGGTATCGCCGGCCTGCAGCGCCGCGGGCGAGGTATTGGCAATCACCAGCAGGTCTCCGGCGGCATAGCTCAACGCGGTTTCCGCGACATAGAGGCTGGTGAGACTGGCGTTTTTCCTGAAACGGCGGTCGGTGCGGCTGAACTCGCTGCCGAAGTCGTCGAAATGGGCGACATAGCGCCCACCGGCACGGGCGCGCAAAAACTCGATGCCGGTGCCGCCGCCGGTCACCGACAGGCTGTTGGGCACCGCCAGCCGCACCTCCCGCGCCAGCCGCTCCAGGGCCAGCCGTCCCTTCGCCACCAGTGCCGCGCGCGCCTCGCTGGCCACGTAGGCCTGCATGGCCTTGGCGATGAACGGGGTCAGGATGCCGGCGATCACCCCCAGCAACACGATCACCGTGACCAGTTCGACCAGGGTGAAACCCCGCGGCCTGCGATGGCGCGCCGGCATCAGATGTTCACCCGGTACGCGGACACGGTCACGGTCTCGCCGTTGGAGGTGGTCACGTTCACGGTGATCCGGCGCACGTCCGCGGCCGGCACACCGTTCCACGCGGCGGCCGGTTGGGTCACCGACACGCTGACGCTGAAGCCGCCATAGCCGGGCATGTCGGTGCCGGAGGCATCCTGTGGTGGACTCTGGTTCAGGCCGTGATAGTCGTCGATGTCGTCGAACAGCGCACGGGTCTCGCCATCGCTGCCGATGGCGACCGCGGCCGGCCCGCCGGCGCAGGCGCCACTGCCGGTATTCACGCAGCCGCCGCCCAGCGGCGTCGCCTCGTTCCACGCCTTGCGGGTGATCTCGTCGAGAAACGCATTGGCCACCGCCAGCGCACGCTGGCGCAGAAACGGGCGGTGGCTGTTCTGCACGTTATTCACGAACAACGCGGTCATGCCGGCAATCATCGCGCCCAGCAGCACGATCACGATCAGCGTCTCCACCAACGTGAACCCGCGCTGGCGCGTTTTCGCCGCGACCTTCATCGCGCAAACCCCGTCACGTCTTCCACCGTCACCGTGGCGCTGTCCGCCCCCTTGCTGAGGGTGATGGTCAGCGGCGCACCAAGTCCCGGGTCGCCATAGGCGTCGAACACGATGGTGGTGCTGGTGTCGATCGCGATACCGGACCAGGACTCGGTGTACGGCGAGCTGCCGGTCACCGGGTTCACCACCGGGCTGCCGGCACGGGTCACCTGGTAGCCGGTGCCGGAAATGGAAACCTGGTAGTTGCTGCCGCCGGAATGGCTCATGGACTTGTCCTGCGCGAAGCGGATCGCCTGCACCAGTTCACCGGCCGCGGCCACCACGTCGAAGTGGTCGGTGTTCAGGCGGCTGTAGGCCACCGCCGACAGCGCGCCCATGATGATGATCACCATGATCAGCTCCATCAGCGTAAAGCCACGCTGGCCCGCGCGCCGGCACACCCGAGCCACCATCATGGCGCCTCCCGCCAGAACAGGAAGCGGTCGTCGCCGCGGAAGATGCCGAAGGTCGCGGTCGCGGACGGGTTGTCGTCGTACCGGTTGCCGTCCGACAGCTGGTCCACGCCATCCAGGTCGTATTGCAGCCAGCTGCTCCAGGTGGTGGACAGTTGGCTGCTGCCACCGGGGCTGCCGGCATCGGCGCTGATGGTCAGGGTCAGGTCGCCGACCCCGGCGACCAGCGACACCGGGCTGGTGCTGGACGCGGTGGTGGTGATGTCCGTGTCGGTCTTCGTATAACTGTAAGTGGAGCACGAGTCGTCGGTGTTCAGGGTCCAGCCACCGGAGGCATCGAAATACCGGCTGCCGATGGACAGCGTCAGGCTGTCGCCGAGCTGGCTCATGGTGCCGTAGGCGTCCAGCGCGTAACCGCGCCCGAAGCGCTGCTGGTTACCCACCGGGGTGATGGCCCGCGGCGTCGCCAGGTCGGAGGCACTGGCCTCGCCGTCGCTCACCGCGGTCAGCGAGATGGTCAGGTCGCTGGTGAACGGCGCCACCTGGCCGAGGCTGCGATCGTAGACGAAGCTGTCGGCACTGGCTGCGCCGAGCGCGAAACTCAGCGAGCCGTCGCCGTTGTCGGTGCGGCTCGGGGTGCCCACCGTTGATGTCACGCCCAGCGCAGCGCTGCCATTCTGGTCTAACTGGGAATTGTCGGCCGCAGGATAATTCAGACTTACCCCCGAGGCCGTCAGCCTGGCCCATGCGCCGGTGTAGTTTGCGGTGGTGCTGTTCACCGCGCTCTGCGCGGTGGCGGTCAGTGTCGGGTCGGTGAGGTAGCCGAAGCTCTGCCCGACATAGGTGAACGCGGTACAGGCATTGGCGAAGCTGCCGTTGGTGGTGGCGGTGATGAAATGGTCCGGGTAGAAGCGCCCGACGTTGGCCGACGTGGTGCCGGTAACGTCGCCGGCGCCCAGGTAGTCACCGTCGGCCACGCTGGGGGTCAGCGTGATGATGCCCACTTCGTCCCAGCGAAAGTCGGTGCCGGTATCCTCGCCATTGACGAAACCGTCGAAGCCGGTGGTGAACGCGATGGCCGGATTGTTCGCCGCGCCGGCCGCCACCAGCGTCGGCGTCAGCAACACCGACTCCGGGCTGGTCTCCCGGCCGTAGTTGGGCGTCGGGTTGCCGGCGCTGTTCAGTGCGGTGACGGTGACCGAGAAATCGGCGCCGGCCGCAATGAATGGCGCGCCGTTTTCGTCCACCGCGGTGCCGGGATTCGCGAAGCCGTCGCTGCTGCGCCTGATTGCACTCAGCACGAACCCGGCCGGCTTCACGACGAAGGCGCTGCTGGTTCCGCGTATGCCGGTGGGCAGATCCGCGGTGACCGTGTCGTCCTTCATCGCCAGCGTGATTTGCCCGACGTCGGCGTAGTTCACGGTAACCGCGGCCTGGCCGTTGCTGAAGGTCACCGCCTGCGCGGTGCCGGCGTCGGCCGCGACCTCGCTGGCAAAGGCATCGACGCCGTTCACCGTCACCGGCAGCGTGCCGGTGGTCGGGTTGTCGTAGGAGGACCAGAATTTCAGGTTCTTCGCGCCAGTGTAGGTTTCGATGATGCCGCAGGCCGGGTCGCTCGGCGTGGTGCCGTAGGCCGCCAGGTATAACTGGAAGTCGGTGGCCGCGGTCTGTGGCGGTATCAGGGTGTCGATGGTGCCCGGCGGCGGGTTGTTCAGTGCCGCGGCGGTCACCGTGAAACCGCTGGCGGAGAACAGCAGGTTGCCCTCGCTGTCGTCGTCGCGCACGGTCCCGTCGTAGGCATCCACGTCGATGCTGGCACTACCGCTGCGGTAGTCGAGATTGAAGGTTGCGACGCCGTTGTCGGCGGCGTCGAAGGTGTAGCTGGCCAGGCCGTCGTTGGCAGTGCTGTCGACGAAGCTGCCGTTGCCGGACAGCAGCGACCAGCTGCCGGTGCCGCTCTGGGTGTCCAGCGTGATGGTGCCGGTATAGGTCGTGTCGGTGCTGCCGTCGGCGAGCTTCGCGGTGACACTCACCGGCTCGGCCAGGCAGTGGATGCCGAGGCCATCGTGGCCGATCACGAAGTGGTCGGTACCGGGGCAGGCCGCCGCCCAGGCCACCGCGATCTGCACATTGTCGATGTACACCCGGTCGTTGCGGCCCAGCCGGGGCGACGACAGGAAGCGGATGCGGGTGTTGGCGGCCATGTAGGCGCTGATGTCATAGCTGACGGTGGTATACGTGGCGTCGTTGCCACGCCCGGAGAATCTGCCCAGCTCGGTCCAGCTCGCGCCGCCGTTGGAGGATACCTCTATCGTCAGGTAGTCGTTGGCGTTGTCGAGGCGAATGCGCCGATAGTCGAAGCTCAATGTCGCGGTGGCGCCGGCAGCGAAGCCGGACAGGTCGGCCTCCCGCCACAGCCATTCGCTGACGCCGTCGCCGTTGCCGCCACCGTTGCCGCGAAACTCCAGCCACAACGCGGTGGTGTCGTTGTGGATGCGGATATCACCGTTGTTCGGGCTGCCGTTGTCGCTGACCTCGGTCCACGGCCCGCTCCAGTTGTTGGTGCCGTCGTTGCCGCTGTAGGAAACCGCGGCGAACACGTCCCGGAATGTCGCGCTGGCGGCGCTGGCAAAAACCATGTCCGCGTCTTCGCTGGGGTCTTCGCTGTCCGTGCCGTCGGTGACATTGATGTTCAACGTCTCGGCCACCGAGTTCGCCAGCCCCAGCACCACCTGCCCGGCATCGGCGGCGGCATAGGTGTAGCGGGCATTGCCGCCGCCGAGATTGGTAAAGCTGCCGCTGCCGGTGACCAGTGACCAGACACCGTTGCCGGTGGACGTGGACAGGTCGATGGTGCCGGTGTATGCGCTGGTATCGGCGATGTGGGAACCGTAGTGCCTGCTGATGGTGATGTTATCCGCCGTGCACAGGTCGCCCGCGCCATCGTGGCTGATGGCGAAGTGGCGTGTCGGGGAAAACAGGATCGCCGAGCGATTGGCCACCGAATTGGTGTTGTACGAATACTGCGTGAAGTCGGTGTCGTTGACCTCCACGCCGATGGTCGCGCTGCGGCCGGTGGTGGCGCCGCCACCGTACTGGAACTTGATGTTGCCGTTCTCGTACAGGATCACCTGCGTGGTGTAGCGTCCCGGCAACTGGTAGTGCGGCACGGATTCCCAGCTCACCACGAAACGCCGGTTCGGCGCGCTACCCAGCAGGCTGTAGCGCACGGTGCCGCCGCGACTGGGCTCCAGGTCGTCCCAGTACGGGGCGATCACCCGGTCGGCGGGTTCTTCGAAACCCGGCCCGTTGACCACCGTGGTGATGGGCAGGGCCTCGTTGGTGTAGTCCTTCTGGAAGCCCTGGTTGGCGCCGAAGTGCAGCACGCCATTGGACAGGATTCGCAGCTGCGTGTAGTCGGTGCCACCAAAGTTGAACGTGAAGCCGATGCTGACCTGCTGCTGATCGTCGTCGATGGGGTAGCCGGTATCGACCCTTGCCCAGACCACGTCGGTGCTGGCGGTCTCCCATGCGAACGGTACCGTGTCGTCGTAGGTATAGCTGGCCGCCGAGGACAGCGCGCCATGGGCAAGCATCACCACGCCCACTGTCAGCCGGCCGATGCCGCGGTACAGTTTGTGTGCGAATACGTTCACGAAGCCAATGAACCTGTCAGCGCCTTGAAAAAAACAAGCCAGGCGGCTTTCGCGACCTGGCTTGTGCTCATACCTGGAGTGCCCGCCTCGCGGCCGGGAAGACACCAAGGCCAGGCTGTCCGTCGAGGGCTCTTCCGATGGTTAACAACCCGTCACGGTCGACGCGGCGCTGGCCGGTACCGTGGCGCTGGTGGCCTCGGAATAGGTTACCAGGCAATTGGCCTGCAGCGTGAAGGTCCCGGCGGTGGCATTGTAGGTGAAGTCCGACGAGTAGTTCAGCGCATTGTCGATGGAGGCGAGATCCGGGTAGCCGTACACCAGCGCAATGGTCTGGCCTTCGAGTGTCACGGTATCGCCCGAGGCGCTGGACGCCACGCCGTCCACCAGCGCCTGGGCGTGCACGATGGCCATCGCCGAGCGCACCGAGCCCAGCAGGCCATTCACCGATGCGGCACGCGCATCACTGTCCAGGGCCGCAAACCGGGGCAGCGCGGTTGCCGCCAGGATGCCCAGAATCACGATCACCATGACCAGTTCGATCAAGGTAAAACCCGCTTGCTTTTTCATGTTCATTTCTCCAGATACTTGATAATCGATGAAACACCCGGGTGATGGCCCTTTCCGCCACCCGACAAATTGGTCCCGACGCGTAGTGATATCGTTCGCCCGGGACCAAAACTTTAGAAATTTGTGGACAAGGTCTCGTTTTTCCTGCTTTTTTTTTCGTGACTACTTTATGGCTACCCCGGCGAGGTTCCACATCGGCAGGAACACGCCCAGCGCCAGCACCAGCACGATGCCGGCGATAACCACGGTAAGGATGGGTTCGATACGCGCGCTGAGCTTGTCCACGTCGTTGTCCACCTCCGATTCGTAGAACTCGGCGACCTCGGCCAGCAGCGTGTCGATGGAGCCGGTCTCTTCGCCCACCGCCATCATCTGCATCACCAGCGCGTCGAACATGCCAGTCGCGGCCGCGGTGCGGGTCACCGACTCGCCACGCTCGATGCCGGTCTGCATACCGAGAATGCGCTCTTCCACGTAGCGGTTTTCCAGCGCCCGCGCCACCACGGTCAGCGCGGTGATCAACGGCACCCCGGCGCGGGTGGCCATCGCAAACAGGCGCGCGAAGCGGGCCAGGGTTGCGCGATAGATGATGTCGCCGGCGATGGGGATCCTGAGCTTTTTCTTGTCCCACAGGTAACGCCCGTCTTCGGTACCCAGGTAGTAGCGTAGCCCGAAGAAGGCCACCACCAGGGCGATGCCCACCTGCTGCCAGTGGTCCACGGTGAACTGCGACACCGCCATCAGCACCTGGGTGGCCAGCGGCAACTCGGCGTCGTACTTGGCGAACACCCCGGCGAAAGTCGGAATCACGAACAGGTTGATGATGGCGATGGCAACCACGATGGCGATCAGCACGAAGCTCGGATAGCGCAGCGCGGACTTGATCTGCTGGCGGGTGCGCTTGTCCCGCTCCAGGTAACGGCCCAACTGCAAGAAGATCTCTTCGAGCTGGCCCGTGGTTTCGCCGATGCGCACCATGGACACGTAGAACAGGTTGAAGATGTCCGGGTGCTCGCTGAGCGAAGTGGCCAGGTCGCGGCCGGCTTCCAGGCTTGCGGTAACGCCGCGCAGTGCTTCCGACAGGGTCGGGTTACGGGTGGACTGGGCCAGGCCGTGCAACGCACTCAGTATCGGTACGCCGGCCTTGGTCAGGCTGTGCATCTGGCGCGAGAACTGGATCAGGTCGGTGTCGGTGACCTTCTCCGCGAACAGCGCGGCGAGCCTGATCTCTTTCGATGTCGCGGTCTTCGCCTCGGAGATGTCCACCGGCGTGATGCCGCCCTCCAGCAGTTGGGTGGCCACCGCGTCGGAACTTACGGCCTCCATGCTGCCTTCGATCAGGTCACCGCGGTGACCGCGCGCCTTGTAGTCAAACAATGGCATGACGTATCACCTCCGCTACTCGACCCAGCCGCTGATGCGCATCACCTCGTCCAGCGACGTGACCCGCTGCTCGGCCAGCGCCAGCGCGCCCTCCTGCAGCGGCGTGAACTGGGGCTGGGCCAGCGCGCGCTGTTTGAAGGTCGCGTAGTCCTGCCGGCGCAGTGCATCGGCCAGCTCACCGGTAATGTCCAGCATCTCGTGCACCGCTGCCCGACCGCGGTAGCCGGTGTGGCCACAGGCCGGACAGCCTCCACCATGGTAGAACTGCATGCCGGCGGCGCGTTCCTCGCCGACCGCCCCGGCCAGCCAGGCCCGCTGCCCGGCATCCGGCTGCTGCTCGGTGATGCACTTTTCGCAGACCTTGCGCAGCAGACGCTGGGCGACGATGGCATGCACCGCCGAGGCAACCAGGAAGCCCTCCACGCCCATGTCGACCAGGCGCAGCGCGGTGCTGATGGCGTCGTTGGTATGCAGCGTGGACATCACCAGGTGACCGGTGATGGATGCGCGCAGTGCGATCTCCGCGGTTTCCTGATCACGAATCTCACCCACCAGGATCACGTCCGGGTCCTGGCGCAGCGTGGTGCGCAGCACACGCGCAAAGTCCAGCCCGATCTTCGGGTTGACCTGCACCTGGTTGATACGCGGCAGACGATACTCCACCGGATCCTCCACGGTGATGATCTTCTTCTGCGGTTCGTTCAGCGCGCTCAACGCCGCATACAGCGTGGTGGTCTTGCCGCTGCCGGTGGGCCCGGTGACCAGCAACAGGCCATGGGGCCGGCGGATGGCCTTTTCCATGCGCTCCAGGATTCCCGCGGACAGGCCGATGCTGTTCAGCCCCGGCACGCCACCGGAGTGGTCCAGCAGGCGCATCACCACCGCCTCGCCGTACTGGGTGGGCAGGGTGGAGAAACGCACATCCACCGCCTTCTGCTTGAGCTTGATATTGAAGCGCCCGTCCTGTGGCAGGCGGCGCTCGGAGATGTCCAGCCCGGCCATCAGTTTCAGGCGCGACACCAGCGCCGGCACGATGGCCTTTTCGTCCATCACCTGTTCCTGCAACAGGCCGTCGATGCGGCGACGGATGCGCAGCACCGACTCGTCCGGCTCGATGTGGATGTCCGAGGCGCCAGACGCGATGGCATCCTCGAACACCGTTTCTATCAGCCGCACCACCGGCGCGTCCGAGCTGCTGACGGTCTGGTTCAGCGCACCGAGGTCGAACACGTTCTCCGACAGGTCCTCGCCGATCTCGGTGGCGAGATTCTGGATCTCCGCGCCGTGCTGGTAGACCCGGTCGATGGCCGCGACCAGCTCGCCCTCCTTCACCACCGCCAGCTTGATGGGGCCCTTCACCACCCGCACCAGGTCGTCGTACGCAAAGATGTTGGTCGGGTCCGCCATGCCCACCAGCAGTCCTTCCGGGGTCTCTTCCAGCGCCAGCGCGCGATAGCGCCGGGCCGCGGTCTCCGGCAGCTTTTTTACTATTTCCGGTTGGAACTGGAACACGCTCAGGTCCACGTAGGGCACGTTCAACTGGCGCGACAGCAGGTTCAGCACCTCGTCTTCCTTGACGTAGCCGTTTTCGATCAGCAGCCGACCCAGCTTTCTACCGGACTTCTTCTGTTCCTCCAGCGCGTCGGCGAGTTGGGTCTCGGAGATCAGCTTGTGCTCGACCAGCAGGTCACCGAGGCGAATGCGTTTTGGGCCAGCCAAGTCTCAGTCCTCCATCGCCGCGAAGAACGAGACATCATCGCCGACAGCGGCGTGGTCGGCGCCGTCGGCATGGCCGCTGTCGGCAGCATCGGGTACCAGTGCCGTCAGCACCTCGATGCGTGAGCGCACGTAGCTGCGCACCTCGGCATTCAGTCCGCCGCCCTGGTAGGCATGGCGATAGGCGTCCAGCGCCTCGCGGGGATCACCGTCCGCGCCGCCACCCAGTGCCTCCAGCGAGACCCCCAGGCCCAGCCACCACGATGCGACACGGGGCTGGTGCTTTACCGCATCACGATAAATAGACACCGCCTGACGATGCAGGCCGGCACGCTGGTAGAACGCCGCCAGCAACGCATGGAAACGCAGATTGTCTTTCATCCCCGGGCGCGCCTGCTCCAGAACGGACAGCGCCTCCGGCAGGCGGCCCTGGTCCGCCAGCAGGCGTGCATACATCATTGCCAGCGATGTGTTACGCGGCTCGCGTTGCAGCCCGGCGCGCAGCAACTCCGCGGCCTCCGCCAGGCGCCCGGCATTGATGTACAGCGCGGCCAGGGTCTCGCGCGCGATTATCAGCGATGGATCCTCGCGCAGGCTGTCGTTGAGGCGGGCAATGGCTGTCTGGTTGTCGTCATGCTCCAGCGCCGCCACCGCGGCCTTCAGGCTCAGGCTGGCCCGTTGCCGCGCGCTCAGCGGGCGCACCTGCTTTTTCATCTGTGCCGGCGGCTGCGGATCACCGGCTTCGGCGTCGCCGATTGCCGCCGGGGCCGGTGATTCCGCCACCACTGCGGCCACCGCAACACTCGCCGCGGCCTGCCCGGCGTTCGGGCTATCCACCTCAACGCCGGTTTCCGTGAGCGTAGGCCGCGCGTCCGGCCCCGGCGACACGGGCTCGGTGACGAGCGCTGGACCTGGCGGCACGGCCGGCGCCGATGGTTGCGCAACCACCACGGGCTTCGCTGCAACCACCGCGACAGGCCGCGGCGCCGGCACCGCCTCGGTGACCATGCTGACCACGCGCCGGTCCGCGGGCAACGGCGCCTGCGCGAACTGCCGCTCACCCAGCAGGAAGGCCACCACCAGCAGGGACACTCCCAGGCCCAGCCACAACGCACGGTTGCCACGCCCGGCGCCGGCGCTCGCCACCTGGCTTCCGCTCAGGCCGCTGATCGCGGACGCGGCCTGCTCGGTACGACGCTGTTCCAGGTCCCGCAGCATGGTGTTGATCAGGCTCATGTGCCGCTCCAGCGCCAGACCAGCAGTACCACCGCGACCGCGGCCGCGGTTGCCGTGCCCATCGCCAGCGGGGTCAGCGGCCGGCGCCGCGGCGTGACCACGTGCTCGGTGTCTTCTGCAGCCAGCGCGACGTGTTCGTTGCCGACGTTGGTCGCGCCACGACCGTAGGCCGCCATCAGGGTCTTGTGCGCGAGCACGTTGATCAGTCGCGGAATGCCCTGGCTTATCCGAAACAGGGACTCCATCGCATCGGTGGTGAACAGCGGCTTGCCGTGGTAGCCGGCCACCAGCAGCCGGTGGGCGAGATAGCCGGCCAGCCCGTCGCGGTCGATGCAGCGCAGGTGATACGAAAACGTGATGCGCTGGCGTAACTGGCGTAGCCGGGTTTGGGCCAGGCGCTCGTCGAGTTCCGGTTGGCCGAACAACACCACCTGCAGCAGCTTGGACTTTTCGGTCTCCAGGTTGGTCAACAGGCGCAGCGCCTCCAGGCTGTCGTCGGGCAGAGCCTGGGCCTCGTCCAGCAGGAACACCACACGCCGGCCGCTGGCGTTGATTTCGATCAGCTTGTCATTGATCAGTTTCAGGATGCGGTGCTGCCCCATGTTGCGGGCATAGCGGATACCCAGCTCGTCCGCCAGCGCCATGCGCAACCCGGCCGGCGTCACGCAGGGATTCGGCAGGTAGGCGGTGACGAAATCATCGCCCAGGGTGTTCAACAGCTTGCGACACAGCAGGGTCTTGCCGGTACCCACCTCGCCGCTGATCTTGATGAAGCCCTCGCCGCTGCGCAGCGCCACCAGCAGTACGTTCAGCGCCTCCTGGTAGGAGCCGTAGTTGTAGAAATAGCTGGTATCGGGCGTGATGGAAAACGGCATCTCCTGCATGCCAAAGTGTTCCAGATACATAGCCTACCTCGCTACCGGCGCCACTCGCCGATGATTACTATTACTGGTTAGCTTCGCCCGCCACGATCGGCGTGCCGGGCTGGTTGAAGCGGCCCATGCGTTCGCGGACGCGGCTCAACTCGCGGCTCCAGGTCTGGTCGCCGTCCACCACCACCGGGCGCAAAAGGATCACCAGCTCGCTCTTGCGCGTCACCTGTTGCTGGTGCCGGAACAGGCTGCCAATCAGTGGCAGGTCGCCCAGCAATGGCACTTTGCTCAACTTGTCGCGGGTCTGGTTCTGCATCAGGCCACCGATCACCACCACCTGGCCACTGCGCGCGCGCACGATGCTGTCGGACTCGCGAATGGTGCTCAACGCCATCGGAATACTCATCTGCGTATCGGTGGTCAGGCTGATGGTCTTGATACGCTCATTCACCTCGCTCACCGACGGATGGATGTGCAGGGTCACCACGTCGTCGTCGCTGATCTGCGGGATCACGTCCAGCGCGACACCGGAAAAGAACGGGGTCAGTTCCACGTTGACACTCTGATTCGCGGCACTGTTGACACCAATGATGTTGCTGCGCGTATCCACGTCGGTGACAAAGAACTCGTCGGTGCCGACCTTGATCACTGCCTTCTGGTTGTTCACCGTGGAGACACGCGGGCTGGACAGCACGTGCACGTCGCCCTGGGACTCGAGCAACTCCAGGAAGCCGGTAAAGTCGCCAAGATTGAGGCTCATTGCGAACATGCCGCCAAAGGCCGATGCGACATCACTACGAATAGACGGCAGGTCGTTCGGATTGAGGACGTTGACCTGGCCCTCCAGGTTGCTGACCCCGGTGGTAAACACGCTGGAACCGCCGAACTGGCCGCCGATCACCGAGTTCCCGCCATTGCGACCTATGGCCGACCAGTTTATGCCGGCCTGGAAGCCGTCCGCTAACTCGACCTCCAGTATCTTTGCCTCCAGTATCACCTGGCGCTGTATCACCGCCTGGGTGGACTCCAGGTAGTCGCTGACCGCGCGCAACTCCGCCGGCATGGCTCGCACCACGACGATGCCGGAATGGGGGTTGATCACCACCTTGCGGCCATCCCTATCGCCAACGATGGCGGTCAGTGCATCATCCAGCTCGGTCCAGAAATCCGACTCCGACACGGTGTCCACCTGGCTGCCGGACACGGTCTCCGCGCTGGAGTCGCCACCCGTCAGGCCGGTGTCGTAACTGCCCGAGTTGCCCAGCCCACTGTATTCGTCGACGCTGCCGTTGCCAGCGCCGGTCACCTGGCCCGAGCTGACGCGCACGTTTGAGACACCGTTGCGCCTCACGTTCAGGTAGTCCAGCTTGAATACCCGCGAGCGCAATTGCGCCGGCAACACCTCGAAGCCCTGGCGATTGCGTACGTATTCGTAGCCGTACACGTTGCGCACCGTTTCCATCACCTCGTCGATGGTGACGTTTTTCAGGTCCAGGGTAATGCGGCCCTTCACCGACGGATGCACCACCATGCTGTACGGCGTGTCTTTCACCAGGCTCATAAAGAAGGTGCGAGCGCGGGTGCGATTTACCGT
>Ga0256830_1000523_pt1 | contig 30298 bp, 23 predicted proteins | sample 128326metaG_FD_190537 | JGI IMG/M metagenome (GOLD analysis project Ga0256830, IMG submission 190537) | Hydrothermal vent microbial communities from Lau Basin, Pacific Ocean - 128-326 | ecosystem: Environmental > Aquatic > Marine > Hydrothermal vents | place: Pacific Ocean: Lau Basin | collected... | reverse complement strand
TTTGTGGGCCGCCGTATTCGGTGCGGCCATAAAGTTTGTGATGAATGAAGGGATCGCCCGTTGGCAGTTGGCGACCGGTCTTACCTTAATCGAGGGGTGGTCGCAGAAATTGCATCCGATAATTCCGATTATATTCGGGTTTTATTTGTTGCTATGGTCCTTTATTGTAGCCGGGGCTTTGATTTCCGCCTGCGGACTGGCGGGACGAGCCCTTTTTGGCGGATTATCGGAAACAGCCTGGGGAATGATTCATTCAATAGCGGCCCTGGTACTTGTCCTAACCGGCCGATATACGCTGTTTGAAAAAACGATGAAAGTGTTAATCGCCCCTATGTTTCTGCTGATTATTCTTTGTGCCATCCTGATTCGCCCGGAGTGGAACATCCTTATTCCGTCCCTGGTTGTACCCACGGTGCCGGCCGGATCGGGAGCGTTTATTCTGGGTGTGATCGGTGGGGTGGGGGGCAGCGTCACGCTCTTAAGCTACGGCTATTGGATTCGTGAAAAAGAATGGACAGAAGCGGAGGCGCACAAAATGGTCAAACTGGACCTTGGCGTTGCTTACGGATTAACGGGATTGTTTGGGGTTGCTATGATGATTATTGCAAGCGGTGTCGGTATCGAGGCGATTAAAGGGACCCGGATGATTCTGGCGCTGGCCGATCAGCTAGGGACCGTACTCGGTCCTGTTGGAAAAAGCCTGTTCCTGATCGGATTCTGGTGTGCCGTATTTACTTCCATGATCGGTGTCTGGCAGGGAATCCCCTATTTGTTTACCGATTTTATTCAAACCGTGCGTCCGGGAACGAAACCGGGGAACGGTGAAGCGGTGCAAACAAATTCTTTGCTGTATCGGGGGTATCTGGCATATTTGGCGTTTCCACCGATGATCCTGCTGTTGATTAATAAACCGATCTGGATTATTGTAGTTTATTCGGTGATGGGTTCCCTGTTTATGCCTTTCTTAACCGGCACGTTATTATTCATGAATAATAAAAAACAGTGGGTAAACCAATTAAGAAACGGATGGCTGACCAACGGGATATTATTCCTATCCCTGGTTGTGTTCAGTTATTTGGCGTACAACAGTATTGTTGCGTTGCTTTCTCAATGAATCCGAACCGAAAAAGTCACCCGATTCTGCCGATTTAATCTATTAGGGCAAAGGCGGAAACGGAGACAAAGGCTTGAAAGATTTTCTTCCTTCGATTGAAAATTACCGATTTTAAAAAGGAATGGATTGTATCATGTATTACGTTTCATTAAATCAGGAAAACGCAAATCTTAAATCTTAATTGTCATACGGATAATTGTAAATTCACCCCATGGATTTATCAGAATTAAAAGATCGTTTCGCAAAGGCCGAAACCAAACATTTTGAACTCCGGGGGTATCTTTGACTTAGCGTCGAAAGAAGCTGAGTTGGAGAAACTGCGGGCTCACTCCGTTGAACCTTCCTTCTGGAACAATAATAAAAGAGCCTCTTCAATTTTAAAGAAGATTTCGATAATTGAAAAAGAAATCAACCTCTGGAAGGACCTGGAACGGCGACACGGGGACGTGGAAGTGTTGCTTGAGTTCGCCGAGGCGGGGGAATCTACCCCGGAAGAGGTGGAGGCTGAATTAAAGGCTTACCAGACTATTCTTGAAGACCTGGAACTGCGGTTGACGCTGGGTGATGAACAGGATCAGATGGACGCGATACTAACGATTCACCCCGGCGCCGGTGGCACCGAAAGCCAGGACTGGGCGGAAATGTTATATCGCATGTACAGCCGGTGGATTGAGCAAAAGGGTTTTGAAATGACCATATTGGATTACCAGCCGGGCGAGGAGGCCGGTATTAAGGATATAACCATCGAGGTGCGCGGTGACTATGCTTACGGCTTATTAAAAGCCGAAGCGGGTGTGCATCGCCTGGTGCGGATTTCTCCGTTCGATGCCAACAGCAGGCGACACACATCGTTTGTATCGGTCTTTGTTTACCCCGCGGTAGACGATGAAATTGAGGTGGAAATCAATCCCAACGATCTCCGAATCGATACCTTCCGTGCCAGTGGTGCCGGTGGACAGCACGTGAATCGGACCGACTCCGCCGTCCGGATAACGCATATTCCCACCGGTATTGTGGCGCAGTGCCAGAACGAACGGTCCCAGCATAAAAATAAATCCCAGGCGATGAAGGTGTTGAAATCCCGGCTCTATCAGTTGGAAAAAGAGAAGGAAAAAGAAACGGTGAAAGAACTGGAAAGCCAGAAAAAGGATATCGGGTGGGGGAGCCAGATCCGTTCCTACGTGTTTCATCCCTATAACCTGGTTAAGGACCATCGTACGAAGATGGAAACGGGGAACATTCAGGCCGTTATGGACGGGAAAATAGACCCGTTTATTCGGGCCTATTTAATGCAAAGAATTAAGACAAACAGTTAGATCGGAGTTAAGGGCCGGATCAATGACAGATGAAAAACAAAGCTTAAACCAGATTATCGAATTTCGTAAGGAAAAACTGCAAAAATTGCGGGCGGCAGGGGTTGATCCCTATCCGCACGTGTTTAAACCTACCCATAAAAGCGCTGAAATTAAGTCGGATTACGATCGCCTTGAGGGACAGGATGTGATCATTGCCGGGCGGATCATGTCGCTGCGTAAAATGGGTAAAGCGTCATTTTGTCACGTTCAGGATTACGCGGGCCGGATCCAGGTGTATATTCGTCGTGACGATGTGGGCTCCGAGACGTATAACCATTTCAAATTACTGGACATTGGTGATTTTATCGGGGTGAACGGATACGTTTTCAAAACCAAAACCGGTGAAATATCCGTGCATGCCGGGTCTCTAACCATCCTTTGTAAAAGTATTCGTCCCTTGCCGATTGTGAAGGAAAAGGACGGGCAAACTTTCGACGCCTTCACGGATAAGGAACAGCGTTATCGCTACCGTCATCTGGATTTGATTGTGAATCCGGAGAACCGGGAAGTCTTTTTCAAACGGGCGAAAATCATTACCGCTATCCGGCGCTTTCTTGATGAACGCGATTATATCGAAGTCGAGACGCCCGTCCTGCAGCCGTTATACGGCGGCGCGAACGCCCGTCCCTTTGAAACCTTTCACCACGCCCTGGAACAAAAACTTTTTTTACGGATCGCGGATGAATTGTATCTGAAACGCCTGATCATCGGGGGTTTCGATCGGGTGTATGAACTGTCAAAAAATTTCCGGAACGAAGGCATGGACCGCAACCACAACCCGGAGTTCACAGCCCTGGAGTTTTACCAGGCCTATGCCGATTATCAAGAAGTCATGGAAATTACTGAGGAACTGATTCGTTCCGTCGCTGAACAGGTTGGAGCGTTGCAGGTTACCTGGGGGGAAATGGAGATTGATCTGTCAAAATCCTTCGCCCGGCGTCCGATCATGGAACTGTTGGCGGAATTTACGGGCCATGATGTATCAGGCGCCGACGAAAAGCGTCTGCAATCCATTTGCGCGGAGCATGGGCTGGTAATTCCGGAGAATGCCAACTACGGGCATCTGTTGGATGAACTGATGAAACGACTGGTTGAGCCCCATTTAATTCAACCAACCTTTGTAATCGACTATCCCAAGGCTATTTCGCCGTTGGCGAAAATGCACCGTAGCGGTGACCGTGAATTGGTGGAACGGTTTGAGTTGTTTATCGGCGGGGCGGAATTCGCGAATGCCTTTACGGAGCTGAATGACCCGATCGACCAGCGGGAACGGTTCGAGGCCCAGGCCAGGTTGCGCAAGGCGGGGGATTTGGAAGCGCAGCCCGTGGATGAAAATTTCATCCAGGCCATGGAATGCGGGATGCCGCCTACCGGTGGGGTGGGAATCGGCATAGACCGGCTGGTGATGCTCCTTACGGAACGGCGCTGGATAAAAGACGTAATCCTGTTTCCCGCTATGCGTGCAGTGGATTGATCGTATCAGGTTTGGAGTTTGCGCCGAAACGATTTCGTGACTGATCCCGGAATAAGTGCTCCCCCTCTCCGGCTCCCGGCAATGATCAGGACCTTAACACTGTCTTGTTAGATGCCAATCGCTTTTAATATTGCCTTCCGTCATTTAAAGTCACCTCAAAAAGGAAGCTTCTCAACCTTTGCGGGGATTTTAGCCATTCTCGGATTGGGAATGGGTATTACGGCGTTGATCCTGACTTTTGCCGTTTTAAAGGGATTCGAGAACACCATTTCCCAAAAAATCGCCGGCTTTGACGGGCATATTCGAATTCAACATTTCATGGACCAGCCGATGAGGGAAAACGATGCTTATTTGGACAGCGTGATCCGGCAAAGTCCTTTCCCGATAACAGTGCAGTTGTATATCCAGAAGCCGGCCTTGTTGCGAAAAGGTTCGCGGGCTGAAGGAGTGATCGTGGAAGGGATAGGCGACGGAAGTAAATTTTCCGGGTTGTCTTCCATCCTGGTGGCCGGAGAACTGGATTTAAGTCCGGGATCGATTATTATGGGCAATCGTCTGGCGGAGCAATTAAAGGTCGGTGTGGGGGATAAACTGGTTTTATTTGACCTGGAATCGATAACCCGGGTTTCAACAGCGCAACGGTTCCGGCAATATCGGGTTACCGGATTATTCCACTCCGGTTTGCTTGAATACGACAAAACAGTGGTGTATTTATCCCTGGCGGACGCGCAGACATTATTTAATATGCCGGGCCTGGCGTCCGGCCGGATCATTACTTTGAACGATATTCACAATGTAACACCGGTCTACCGGTATCTGGAAACCAATCTGGGTTATCCGTATTACCTTTTATCCTGGAAAGAGAAACACCGTGTGTTGTTCGATTGGATGTCACTTCAGAAGTGGCCGATCCTGTTTATTTTCGGTATGATCGCCTTTGTCGGAGTGGTGAACATCATTTCGGTATTGGCGATGATCGTCATCGAGAAGATGCGTGAGATAGGGACGCTGTCAGCGTTGGGATTAACGCCGGCGCGGATCAAGCGGCTTTTTTTGCTGGAAGGGGCCATGATCGGTATTATCGGTTCCGTTTTTGGCGGGGCCTTTGCGGTGGGTCTGGCGTATCTTCAAATCAAGTTCCAAATTATCTCGCTTCCCGAAGATGTGTATTTCATGGATAATGTTCCGGTGGAAATTCACTGGGGGGTGACCGGGATTATAATTGCGATCGGGATTATTTCTTCCATTATCGCCGCCCTGGGGCCGACGATAAAAGCCAGCCGCGTAAAGCCGGCGGAAGCTCTGCGGTACGAATGAACGTTACTACCTATCTGGCACGACGGTTCATGCTTGGCGGAGCGGGGGCGGGGGCAAGCCGGTTCACGGGATGGATTGCCATTATCGGAATGACCCTGGGATGTCTCTTCCTGATTCTGTCCGTCGCCGTTTTAAACGGCTTTGAAGCGCAGGTGACAAAAAAAATCATCGGTTTTGAGGGCGATTTGCGAATCACAAACCTGGAAAAAGCACAGGATATTCCGTCGCTCATCGAAGTACTCAGGAAACAACCGGGTGTTAAAGCAGTTATGCCATTTATGGAAAGGAAAGGTTTATTAACAAATCGGAATGGCGATAGTCGTATGGTGAGTTTCAAAGCCGTGGATTTCGGATCGGTCTCCACTTTCTATGATTTGGGAATACATAAGGGAATTGAAATGGAAGCGGGACAAACCCCGATTATTATCGGTCGCCTGTTGGCGGCGCGCCTGAATCTGGAAGAAGGGGACCCGATTACCGTCATGAGCCCCATCGACAGTCCCTGGCAATTGGGATTTCCGCGCCAGTACCGGACCCGCGTGGCGGCGATTTTCCAGGTGCAGGTCTTGGATTTCGATGACCGTATGGTTTTTCTTCCCCTGGAATTGGGCCGGAAAATGTTTGTCCGTAAAAAACAATTGGACGGACTGGACATCCGGTCGAACGCGACGGAAAATATTGTTCCTGTGAAAAATGAAATTGCCGCGGTTTTGCCTCCCTCCTCTAAAATATATACCTGGGCGGAACTCCACGAAGGATTGTTTCAGGCGATGAAAATGGAACGGATCGGCGCGATGATTATATTAAGCCTTATCGTATTGGTGGCCGCGTTCAATTTGACTTCAACGCTGGTTTTGGTTACCTATCAGAAAATAAGAGAAATTGGTATTCTGCGGACGATCGGGGCCACCGCCGGGGATATTTACATGGTGTTGATTAAACAAGGGTTGATGATTGGTGGCGCAGGCGCCCTGGCGGGGATTGCAATCAGCCTGGCTATTATTGGGATTCAGAACCATTATGGTATTTTTCCATTGCCGGAGGACATTTATTTTATGGACCGGGTACCCATGATATTGAGAGCCTCGGATCTAATAATCATCCCTGGTATCGCCCTGGCGTTAATCGTATTATCGTCTGTGGTTGCCGCCCGCCGGGCGATGATGATACAGCCGAAAGATGCGGTCCATCTTGAAAAATAATTTGAAATAAAACAATGATATTGGAAGCAAAACATATTTATAAGTCTTACCGGAACGGTGTAAAAAACCTGCCGGTATTGGTGGATCTCAATCTGGATGTTCCCAAGGGGGATATTGTGACTATTATGGGACCGTCCGGTTCGGGTAAATCGACGTTACTGAACATTATCGGTACCCTTGATAACGCCGATTCGGGGGAAATTCTCATTAAAGGAAAATCCATTGCGGTTATGTCGGACGACGAATTAGCGCGGGTACGCAATGCGCATCTGGGATTTGTATTCCAGTTTCATCACTTACTTACGGAATTTACCGCCTGGGAGAATGTTTTGCTTCCCGCCCGGTTGTGGAAAACCGGGGAATCAAAAGAAGAACGGGCGGAGGAGTTATTCGAGTACGTGGGTTTAATTGACCGCAAAGATCATTTTCCCTCCCAGCTTTCCGGAGGGGAACGTTTACGGGTCGCCGTGCTGCGGGCCCTGATAAACGATCCTGATTTGGTTCTGGCCGATGAACCCACGGGGAATCTCGATGTGGAGAATGCTCGTCGATTAATGGATTTATTCGTGCAGATTAAGAATGATTTTAACCAAGCTTTCGTTATTACAACCCATAATCCAGATGTTGCCGCGATAGGGAATCGTCGTTTAATTTTAGAGGACGGCGGCTTAAAAAATGCAGAGGATGTTTGAATCCGTGTTAAAGTGTGTTTAATTTCCAAGTGGTATGAGAGAAAATTTTTCCAAACGAGTTCAGAATATTATGCGCTATGCCAAAGAGGAGGCAATCCGTCTTGGGCATAGTTATGTAGGTTCCGAGCATTTATTGCTTGGTTTGTTAAACGAAAGTTCCGGACTATCGATCAGGATCCTGGAAGTATACGATTGCGATTTGGACGACATCCGCGCGATGGTGGAAGACATGATCAAATCGTCCGGCGGAACTATGACCCTGGGGCACTTGCCGTTAACCAGGCGGGCCGAGCGTATTCTGCGGAATGCATATAATGAAGCAACCTCCCTGGGTTCAACGGTGGCCGGTGATGAACATCTGCTGTTGGCCATGTTGCGTGAGACCGAGGGAATTGCGTTTGAAGTGTTGAATGCGTACAACCTGGATTATCATAGTGTTAAGGAGCTTGTCCAGGATGAGTTTCGGGAGGGGGTTGACGCTCCCGGGGCAATACCCGGTGCAGGTAAAACACAAAAATCGAAAACACCCGCCCTGGATCATTTTTCGCGTGATATTACCGCCCTGGCTGTTGAAGGAAAGCTGGACCCGGTCATTGGACGGGATGATGAGATCGTCAGGGTCGCGCAAATTTTAACCCGGCGAAAGAAAAATAATCCGGTTTTGATTGGTGAACCCGGGGTTGGCAAAACGGCGATTATCGAAGGACTTGCTCAAAGGATTATAAAGAAATCAGTTCCGCGGTTGCTCCAAAATAAGCGAATCCTGGCGCTTGATCTGGCCGCTATTGTTGCCGGAACGAAATACCGGGGTCAGTTTGAAGAGCGAATGAAAACCATCATGTTGGAGTTGGAGAATTCCGGTGACTTAATCCTGTTTATTGATGAGTTGCACACCCTTGTGGGGGCAGGGGGTGCGACGGGTTCCCTGGATGCTTCGAATATGTTCAAGCCGGCCCTTGCCCGGGGAGATATCCATTGCATCGGAGCCACAACGATGGATGAATACCGGAAACATATTGAAAAGGATGGGGCCCTGGAGCGTCGTTTCCAAAAAATTATGATCAATCCGCCTTCTGTTGAGGAGTCGATAGATATTCTCAAGGGATTAAAAACCAATTACGAAAAACACCATAACGTGATCTACGATGATGACGCGATCGAGGCCTGTGTCCATCTGTCCCACCGCTACATCAGCGATCGATTCCTGCCGGACAAAGCCATTGACGTGATGGATGAAGTCGGTTCGCGCGCCCACATGCTAAACACAAAGGTGCCCCAGTCGGTCATCGACCTGGAACAGGGGATTGAAAAAATTCGCAGCGAAAAAGAAAAGGTAGTTGCCGAGCAGAAGTTTGAAGAAGCTGCCGCTTTGCGGGATACGGAGCAGAAAATGCTTAAGCGGTTGGCGCATGCCCAGCGACAATGGCACAAGGAAGAAAGCAAAAATCCGATTCAAATCACGGAAGATCACATTGCCGATGTTGTTTCCCTGATAACCGGAATACCGGTGAATAAGGTGGCCCAGTCCGAAAGCCAGCGACTGTTGAATATGCCCGAAGGTCTGCATAAGTATATTGTCGGCCAGGATGAGGCAATCAATAGTCTGACACGTTCGATACAGAGAGCCCGCGCCGGATTGAAAAACCCGAAACGGCCGATCGGTGTTTTCCTGTTCCTCGGTCCTACCGGAGTAGGAAAAACCGAGATGGCAAAGGCCCTGGCCAACTATCTGTTTAGTCATGTCGATTCCTTAGTGAAAATAGATATGTCGGAATACGGTGAACGGTTTTCGGTGTCGCGATTGATCGGCGCCCCGCCGGGATACATAGGATACGAAGAGGGCGGTGAACTAACCGAAAAAGTCCGTCGTAATCCTTATTCGGTAGTTCTTTTTGATGAAATCGAAAAAGCCCACCCGGATATTTATAACGTCTTGCTCCAGATGTTTGACGAAGGTGTCTTGACCGATGGTTTGGGTCGGAAAGTCGATTTTAAAAATACGATTATTATCATGACGTCCAACGTCGGCACGAAAGCAATTCAGTCGAGCAGCTCTTTTGGATTCGTCGAATCGAGTGATCAATTCGATCTCAAGGAAATGACCGATAAAATTCTTGGGCAGGTTAAGGAAACCTTTAGTCCCGAATTCCTGAATCGACTCGACGATACCATTGTTTTCCATCCCTTGTCAAAAACGGATGTTTTGAATATTATCGATTTACAACTGCGGGACCTGAAGAATAATCTCAGCAATCTGGGCATCAAACTCTCATTGACGAAACGGGCGAAAACATTGTTGTTGGAAAGAGGTTTCAATCCGGAATACGGAGCGCGGTATCTACGTCGTGAAATTCAGACTTCCCTTGAGGACCCCATCTCCGAATTGTTGTTGGAAAATATCTTTTCATCGGGGGCTGTCATCAAGGTCGATGCGCTGAAAGGGGAATTCAAGTTTAATTCGGTGAAGAAAGGAAAACGGTCTGCCAAGAAACCGGCGTTGAAATCGGACCTTCCCGGTAGTGAAAAATCCCCCGAAAATATAACTTCCTGACAAAAATGTCTCGAATCGTCGGTACCAACGTATCGACGATTCGGCGAACAGATTGATTCCCCGCAATAAACGAATTAATATTCCGTGGGAAACGACGCCGTGCCTGTTTATGCGCTACCATTTCACCATAAACACAATTCCTTCGTGTGCTTTTCATAATGGATGACCGGAATTCGCATTGACAATAGGAGCAAATCGGCTTTTATTGTAGAATAATCTGACCGCGGATCGCGCAACCTCCTTCTTTTTCTGCCAATAATAGTGACGCCGGCTACGCATCTGCCATTAAGGTACACTTACCTGTTTGGCATGCAACTTGTTATTATGGGAACGTCTTAAATTTGTTGAAAGGAGAAAATTTATTATGGGTAAAATAATTGGCATTGACCTGGGAACAACGAACTCTTGTGTTGCCGTTCTTGAAGGTGGAGAACCGACAGTCATTACGAGTCCGGAAGGGGGGCGGACAACTCCTTCCGTTGTAGCTTTTACAAAGAACGGTGAAAGACTTGTGGGGCAACCGGCGAAACGTCAGGCGGTAACCAATCCCCACAGTACCGTTTATTCCATCAAACGTTTTATGGGACGCATGTACAACGAAGTCACAACCGAGATTTCGGAAGTCCCTTACACGGTTGACAAGAATCGTAATGGTGCGGTGGTGGTAAAAGCCGGCGGGAAAGAGTACACCCCACCCGAAATAAGCGCCATGATCCTGCAGAAGCTGAAGCAAATGGCGGAAGAACATTTGGGAACGAAAGTAACCGACGCCGTCATAACCGTACCGGCTTATTTTAACGATTCCCAGAGGCAGGCGACGAAAGATGCCGGAAAAATTGCCGGTCTGAACGTACGTCGAATTATTAACGAACCCACGGCTGCCTCATTGGCATATGGCCTGGATAGGAAAAAGGATGAAAAAATTGCCGTATTTGATTTGGGCGGTGGAACGTTTGATATTTCAATCCTTGAATTAGGTGACGGTGTTTTTGAAGTGAAATCCACGAATGGGGATACTCACCTAGGCGGTGATGATTTCGACCAGAAATTAATTGAATGGATCGCTGATGAATTTAAGAAGAACGAAGGAATCGATCTTCGCAATGATCCGATGGCTTTGCAGCGCTTAAAAGAAGCCGCTGAAAACGCGAAAAAGGAATTGTCCAGTTCAAAACAGACTGAAATCAATCTGCCTTTTATTACCGCTGATGCTTCGGGACCGAAACACCTGAACCTCACCCTTTCGCGGGCGAAATTTGAAGAATTGGTCAGCGACCTGGTGGAGAGAACCGTGGAACCCTGCAAGAAAGCGATTAAAGATGCCGGTTTAAGCGCTTCCGATATCGATGAAGTTATCCTGGTTGGTGGTTCAACCCGTATCCCCCGCATTCAGGAAAAGGTCAGAGAGATTTTTGGCAAAGAGCCGAATAAAAGTGTCAACCCCGACGAGGTTGTGGCTATCGGCGCCGCGATCCAGGGTGGTGTCCTTGCCGGCGATGTGGATGACATTCTTTTGCTGGATGTGACTCCCCTGTCTCTGGGGATTGAGACTCTGGGCGGTGTTACCACCCGTTTGATTGAACGTAATACAACTATTCCCACCCGGAAATCCCAAATATTCAGTACCGCTGCCGACAATCAAACCTCGGTCGAAATACACGTTTTACAGGGCGAGCGCGAAATGGCCGTTGATAATAAGACAATTGGTCGCTTCCACCTGGATGGGATTCCGCCCGCACCGCGGGGCATACCTCAGATTGAAGTGACGTTCGATCTCGACGCCAATGGTATTCTCAATGTCAGCGCCAAGGATAAAGCTACCGGCAAGGAACAAAGTATCCGGATCGAAGCTTCAAGCGGCCTTTCCGAATCGGAAATAGAAAAAATGGTCAATGAGGCGAAAAAACATGAAGCCGAGGATAAGCAGAAGCGCGAACAAATTGAAATGCATAACCAGGCCGAACAACTGATTTATCAGACCGAAAAGAATATTAAAGAATTCGGGGATAAATTAGGAGAAGACGGGAAGAAGGAACTGACGGATGCGAATGAAAAGCTTAAAAAAGCCAATGCCGGAACAAATGTGGCGGACATAAAGGCCGCCATGGACGAACTTAACAGTGTGTGGAATAAGTATGCATCCAAAATGTACGAAGGAACAAAGAAGGAAACGGCAAGTGAAGTAAAATCCGAACCGGCAACGTCTGAGAAGGATGGAAGCGAGATCGAAGACGCCGATTTTGAAGTTGTAGATTAACTGAAATCCAATACAAAAAAAGCGTCCCATATTCAAGGGACGCTTTTTTTGTATTTGGAACCAGGGACCTGTATATTCGTATCGTGGGGTAGCACGAATAGCCCAAATGAAAAAAATAAGTCAAATCTTCGCCATAAGCCTCGTGTTGATCGGCCTGGCAGTGTTTCTGCTGTTACAACCATCCATCTGGCAAACTCGTATTGAAGCCTATATAAATAATAAAGTATTTAAAACCGGGGAATGGCGAGTAAGTATTGGTGAATTAGGGGGGCATTTGTTTACCACGGTTGTGGGAAGCGACATCAAGTTTACCAATTCAAAGGGTTCGCAAATCACCGTTCCGAAAATCAGGGCAAAGGTAAATTGTCTGAGTTCGATAATATATGGTCTTGATATAAAACAGTTGGACCTGAACCGAATATTGGTTGAACTCCGACCGGAAAAGCGATCGGCCGGAACGGCGAAATCGTTTCCCGAATTCAAGTTTGAAAACACTCCGATCACCATTCATGATGTAAAAATCGACGGTGTTGTAGCGGTAACGGTATTGGACACTACCACGAAAATCGGCGTGGAATTGGAAGGCTCGATCCAATCGGATCAATCAGAACAAGGATTAAAGCTGGATTTAAAAAACGTGAATTTGGAATTGGTGGGCTCCGATGTGTCATTGGCGCTTAATAACACCAGGGTTATGGTTCGGGAACAGAATGTCGATATATCAATTCTTTCGGGTTTGATGGAAGCAATCCCTTTTGAAGGAAATGTTCTTTTTTCCTGGGGTAAGGAAAAACGGATGGTCGGCGATTTGGTTGTTAATGAATATAAAATACCGGAAAAATTATTTGAAAGAACACCGCTCAAACCCCAATTTTCGTCGATCCGGATGGATATCCGTTTGGAAACCGACTTCACTGATTATAACGGGAAAATCAGCGTTTCCAATGACCTGGGCCTTAATATGAGTGGTGAATTCACACTGAAAAAATATATGGATTACCTTGCCCTGGAAAAACTATTGCTGACCAGCGGTCAAACGCAGTTAAATCTGAGCGGATTGTTCGAATATTCAGGACGGATAAGCGGGAATATGCGGCTTACGCAACTTGATTTGGGACGCTGGTTGAAACAACAGAAAGAGACCAACGTTTCCGGTCTGGTTTTATATGAAGGAATCATTGACAGCGGCAGGATTGACGACATGTCGTTAACTATGGAGGTACAGGAATCGAAACTGTATCCTGATAACCTTATATCCGTATCGGGATCAATAACCTATAATGATAGTTTATTAGACCTGCCGGAACCCCTCGTCCTGAATGTTGGCCCCAGTTCGGTAGTGATCAAGGGATTCGTTAATTTTCGGGAACAGGACCTGGATCTCAATTTGGATCTGAATGATGCCAGTGTTTTCCTGATCAATAATTTCTGGACCGATTCATTAAACAGCGGAACCGCAACCGGAAACCTGAAAGTCACCGGTACTTTCGATCATCCGACTTTTATTGTTGATCTGACAGGAAAGGATATCCAATACAGGGACCTGCGAGTGGAAGATGTTGGATTAGACGCCAAAATTGAGGATCAGGGAGGGGAAGAAAAAGGATTCGCGCAGATAAAATTGGGGTCGGGTAATTGGCGCACATTTCAATTCGATAATGGCATCGGTGAATTGTCTTTTTCCGCAAACAAATTGAATGTCGAAAACCTGCAACTGAACGCGGGGAACAATTATTTCCAGATGACGGGGAAGATTGAAGATGAAAGAAATATTACCATTGAACGGGTCCAATTGGCTTATGATGGACACTATCTGATTAATACCGATCCCATTTATATTCGGCGCGATGAAGATTTATTCGATATAAAACCCTTTACATTACACGTGGACGACGGAGTAATAGAAGGTTATTTAACCAATGATGATATTATTGAAGGCCGAATAAAATTATCAAACGTGGATTCGGAAATCTTTTCCTATTTCATCAGGGATGAGCGATTCAAGACGAAAGGAATTGTCTTTGGTGAAATGGGAATTCAAGGTAATCCTGATAACCTTGATCGTTTGATTGAAGTTTCTTTCAAAAATGGCGAAATTGCCGGACAACCGTTTAATGACCTGGTTGTTTCAATGCTTATCCGCAACGACATTTTGCATATCGATGAATTAACTTTGATCAACGGGAAAAACACCGGCATCCAGGTCTCCGGAGTTATTCCCCTCAAAAGGACTTCCCAGGAACCGGTAAAAGTTGATTTGCAGACCAATTTCAAAAACCTGAACATTGGATTATTGACACAATTTATTCCCGACTGGTTCCATTTAGGGGGGATAATCAGCGGAAAATTTAACCTTGGCGGAACAATCGAGAAAACCAACTTCAGTTTTGACGTTGAAGTCGAGGATGCCGTTTTCGACATATTGTCCCTGGGGACAGTAAAAGGTACGGGGAAATATGATAATCATCGTCTTGAATTCACCTCTTTTTCTTCACAACGGGGAGATGATTATATCGAAGGAAAAGGTTTTTTACCGGTCGATTATGATCTTGGGTCCGAAACGTTCGGTCGCTTAATCACCGAAGATTCCCTTTGGATTGATACCAAAGGTCATTTCTCCAATCTGGAGTTTTTATCCGCTTATTTATCGGAAGTGGATTCCATAACGGGGAATTTCAATCTCGGTTTACGGATAAGCGGTACTCCGGCGCGTCCGGTTCGGGATGGGTTTATTGACATTGACAATGCCAAAATATATACAATTTTGCTAAATGATCCGATTGCCCATTTGAACGGAAAAGCGGAAGTAATAAAAAACCGGTTTATCATCGACCACCTGTCCGGTAAAATGGTTAAACCGGGCAGCCGTTCCAGGGGGAAAGACAACCTGCATATCACCGGGGGTATGGATTTGACACAATTTTTCAAGCCGCGGTATGATATTCACACAACCGGTAAAAACATCTATTTCAAGGCCCTGATTGAAGATATTGAAGGAATTGTCGATTTGGACGTGAATATTACCGGTCGTGACACTGTCACCGTTTCGGGAGAAATCGCTGCCATTGATGTGCAAATGTTCCAGGAATTTGTTTCCGGGGAGGTGGTGGCGGAACCATCCAAGGAGGGTGGTCTTATTATGAATTATAAATTGAACTTCCCTATTCAGGGTGACTTCAACCTGATCAACAGCCAGATTGATGCGAATATCGGCGGTGAAGTGAGTATCAGTCAATTCGGTAATCGACCGGCTGATTTTGCCGGCGAACTGTATATCCAGGAAGGCAAGTTTTATTATTATGGCGATATATTTACGATTTCCGATGGTTATTTAGCTTTTGATGGCAAGGGGTTCAACCCTTATTTGGATATTTCGGCCCAAACGGTTATTAATGGTGAACGAATTAGTATTTCTTTAATAGGTTCAATGGATCATCCGCGTCTGAAACTGGAATCTTCCAGTGGTTTTTCGCAAAGCGACATTCTCGAATTGTTAACGTGGAGGAAAAGATTTGAAGACCAGGAAATATCTTCCAGTGGATTTGGGAATCAGGCACAGGCTATATTGGGCGCGTGGTTTGAGAGCCAATTAGAGAAAAATCTGATGCAAATCAGCGCTTTAAACCAACTTGGATTAGTGAAAGATGTAACTATTAGCGGAACGGGCGGGTTTTTGAATCCGGATACCCAGGAAGATTTCTCTATTAAAGCCGACCTCTCGGATAAATTATCGTTGGCCTATCGGAGATCGTTTTCGCTTACCAACCCCAATCATATGTTAGGTGTGGAAATAAAAGTAAGTCGTTATTTGTCCGTAGTGGGGAATGTCGATAAAACCGGAAATTTCCACGTAAAGTACCGCCTCAGATATTCATACTGATACAGCAGTGTATAAAACCACTATCTTTCTCTTGCTCATGTCGTATTGCATGCTTTCGGCGCGCCCGGCAGATAATATCACCGTGAATCGTGTGGAAATTATCGGCGCCAAAGCGCTGAAGGAAGATCAAATAAAGGCGGTTATGCGGCTGAAAGAGCATAAACTGTTTTCCAAGACGCGTTTCGACCGACGTTTGTTGCGCATGGATGCCATCAGTGTGAAAACATTCTATCGATCGAAGGGGTTTCTGGAAGTGACGGTGAAAGATTCCTTTGCGATCCGGGATGACCAGGCGGATGTGTTCCTGATTATAAAAGAGGGAAAACAGTACTATCTGAGATCGGTCGTGATTCGGGGGAATCGTATCGTCAGCGATAAAACCATTTCTAATTTAATGGGGTTACGGGAACATAAACCTTACGATCCGGTCACGGCCAATTCGAATATCGCTACCGTTGAAGCGGAATATCAGCGTTACGGAAAATTGTTTTGTGTGGTGCGGGTTTCCGATGTGATCCGCGATTCGGTGAATGTGTTGATTCAAATAGATGAAGGACCCGATGTTTATATACATTCCTATTTTATAGAAGGGTTAAAACAATTGGACACTTCCATAGTAAAGCGTGAATTGGTGTTCAAACCCGGGGATAAGTATAACCGCGATGACATCATTCGTTCTCAACGGCGATTGATTGAAACCGGGGTATTCTCGGCCGCGAATATTACCCCCATTCAGGTCGCTAATAGTGACAGTACCGTAAATTTGTTGATCGAATTACGGCAATTCAAACCGCGTGAATGGATATCGGAAGGCGGTTATTATCCGATTGAGTTTTATGAGGGTGTTGAACCATTCCCCGGAATCGGCGGTGAAGTGGAATGGCGCAATCGCAGTCTTTTAAAAACGACGACCAGTTTTTCGACGAAACTGACCGGACATATTCCCATCGGTCAGGAGATTTATTACCCGCGGATACGGTTTGATACGAGTTTTCGCAACCAGTGGATTCTGGGTTATCGAATCCCTACTCAAATAAAGGCCTATTACGAAACCTTTAAAAACTATGGTCAAAAAGACAATCCCAACATCCATCGCTACGGACTTACCGTTTCCAATCTCTATCGTTTTTCCGATCGATCATTTTTTGACTCGGGGCTCCGGTGGGAAAAGTTTATTGAACCCAAAAGCCTGAAAAAGGATATCGAACAGCGATCATTCACCATCAAGTTGCATCTGGATGGTACCGACAATCCCCTTTACCCGCAGAAGGGATGGATGTTGGACATGGATTTAAACCAGACCGGGGGGATATTAGGGGGAAGCCGCGACTTCTTAAAAATGGATTTCGGCGTAAACAAATATGTCCCCGTTTCAGGGGGTGTTGTTTTGGCCGGACGAATAAAATATGGTATGATGTTCGGTTGGGATAAGACCTACCGGGATATTCGTTATGATAAATTTTATTTGGGAGGAAGTACAAGTTTGCGAGCCTGGGAGACATTAAAATTCCAAACGGTTGAAGTTGTTGATGAATCGGGGAAGAAGACGGAAATTCCCTACGGTAATACGATTAGAATATTAACAAACTGGGAAATTCGATTCCCGTTATTCTGGCTGATCGGAGGTGAAATATTTGCCGATGGTGGTTTGCTAACCGATAATGTTTCCTTCGTTACTCCACAGAATATTGTCTGGGATATCGGTGTCGGTGTTACGTTGTCCACCCCGCTTGGACCAATCAGGCTGGATTATGCCGTGCCGGTTAAACAGTTGAATGTATGGGAGTTGCAACTGGGTGTACATTATATATTTTAACTGTCATCGGAACGGAACAAATAATCCTGATTGGTGTTACAACCATCATAGTTAAGCCTTGTTTGAACGGCAACCCGTCTTCTAAATTTCGTCGTCTTATAATTAAAATTGGGAAGAAAAATGAATATGAAATTGGGTGTTACGATTTTACTGTTTTTATTTATTGTCGGATGCAGCAAAACTTCTGATGAATTAAAGCAATCAGGGGAAGAGTATATCACGCAGGGGCAATATGATTTGGCCCTTCAGGAATTTCAAAAATTAATCGAGAGCTATCCCGAAGATACGCTCGTTCCCGTGGTTAATTATCAAATCGCCAGAATTTATCTTGATAACAAGGATAACTACGGCGAAGGATATCAAATTTTACAATCGATTGCAGCGAAATATCCCGGAACGTCTACTGCGCAACTCGCCGGTGAAGATATTGAGGGTTTCCCGGATTGGTTGTTCAATAAAGCGGAATCGAGTCGCGGCGCGAAAAATATAACCCGCTCGCTGGACGCTTTGAATTACCTGGTTTCAAATTTTCCCTCCAGTGAGATCGCACCCAAAGCGCAGTATTTAATCGGTGACATTTATATGAACGACTTGCGGGACTTCCAGAAGGCAATCGCCGCGTATCGTAAAGTCACGAAAGAATTCAAGGGATCCCAACAAGATGCCCATGCTCAGTTCATGATCGGTTATATTTATGCCAATATATTAAATGATCTTGAAAGCGCCCGCCAGGAATACGTGGCTTTTATGGAGAATTACCCGAAACATGAATTGACACCGTCGGTCAAATTCGAATTGGATTTCTTGGGAAAAGATATTAACGATATTCCGGTATTGAAACATATTACCGGTGATTCACCCGCGGGCTCAACTTCTCCGCAATAAACAGAAGGAATTCCATGACAGAGTTCAGCTTAACGGAGATCAACGAACGGATCTCCAGAGAATCGGTATTTATTGACTCCCTGAAACGCGCGCTTGGCGAGGTGATTGTCGGTCAGGATGAATTGATTAATAAAATATTAATCAGTATGTTGGCGAACGGCCACATCCTCCTGGAAGGCGTCCCGGGGTTGGCAAAAACGCTGATTGTCAAATCATTGGCAAAATTAATCAACACGAAATTCCAGCGGATTCAATTTACGCCGGATATGTTGCCCGCCGATCTTTTGGGGACGCTTATTTATAACCAGAAAACTGGCGGTTTCGAAACCCGGAAGGGCCCCATCTTCGCCAATATTATTTTGGCGGATGAAATTAACCGGGCGCCCTCGAAAGTGCAAAGCGCGCTGTTGGAAGCAATGCAGGAACGCCAGGTAACGATTGGTGAAGACACGTTTATGCTGGAATCCCCATTCCTGGTTTTGGCGACTCAAAATCCCATTGAACAGGAGGGGACATACCCCTTGCCGGAAGCACAAGTTGATCGGTTTATGCTCAAGCTGAAAGTAGATTATCCTTCGAAAGCGGAAGAGAAACAAATTTTACGTCGTACCGCAAAAACCAACCAGACCTTCGAGGTTCAACCTGTGATTCAACCGGATCAGATCCTGAAAGCCCAGGAAACGATTAATGATATCTATGTCGATGAAAAGGTGGAAGAATATGTTTTGAACTTAGTGTTCGCGACCCGCGATCCCGCCGCTTATCAGTTGGCGGACATGGAAGAATTAATAGAATACGGTGCTTCTCCGCGGGCGACGATAAACCTGATATTGGCGGCGAAAGCCAGGGCCTTCATCGAACATCGGGGGTACGTAACCCCGGAAGACATTCGTTACATCGGCGCGGATGTATTGCGACATCGTATCATCCTGACCTACGAAGCCGAAGCCGAGGAACTCACTTCGGAAGATATTATTAAACGATTGTTTGATACAATCGAAGTGCCCTGAGCACACAAAACAAAGCGGAATAATCGATGGTGAAGCGCAATCGATATTTTCTGATTGCCGTCTTGTATTAATTCATCGGAGTAATTTGATCAAATGCTGATAACCATTCCCCTTAAATGATCCCCAGCGAAATATTCAAAAAAGTCCGGCGGTTAGAAATCCGAACCCGGGGCTTGGTCAATGATCTCTTCGGCGGCGAATACCATTCGGTATTTAAAGGACGAGGGATGACTTTTTCGGAAGTTCGTGAATACCAGCCCGGTGACGATGTGCGCCTGATCGACTGGAATGTGACCGCCCGCAGCGGGGCCCCCTTTGTGAAGGTCTTCGAAGAAGAGCGCGAATTGACGGTTTTCCTTATGATCGATGTGAGCCGTTCCGGTCATTTCGGTACAATCGATAAATTCAAGACCGAAATCGGAATCGAAATTGCCGCCGTACTGGGTTTTTCCGCAATTAAGAACAATGATAAAGTGGGGGTGATCTTGTTCAGCGACAGTGTCGAACAATATATCGCCCCGAAAAAAGGTCGCTCCCATGTCTTGCGCGTGATCCGCGAATTGTTGTTCCATCAACCGCGGGGGCGGGGCACATCGATTCAAACCGCTTTGGATTTCTTATTAAAGGTCGCCAAACGTCGGAGTGTCGTTTTCCTGATTTCCGATTATATCGATGAGGGATTCTTAACTACCTTACGGGTTGTAAACCGTAAACATGACCTGATCGGACTCCAACTATACGATCCGGCGGAAATAGAGCTTCCCAACATCGGACTGGTAAAGGTTCACGATCCCGAAACCGAACGGGAATTCTGGATTGATACCAGTGCACACCGGGAACGGGTGGATTATTCACAGGCGGTCAAAAAACGTTTTGAGCGGTTTAAGAAAGAATGCGATAAAATCAAATTTGATTTGATTCAGATTTCCACCGGGGAGGACTATATCAATCCCCTGCTGAATTATTTTAAACAACGCGAACGACGTTATTAATGTCTGTTATCAAAAACAAAACGATCTGGTTTGTTTTCATTTCCATAACGCTGACGTTCGTTCTCAGTTGCCGTTCAAATCAACCTGATAAGCCGATAGAGATCGAAAGTATGGTCGATACGACCGATGCCACTATCGGCGATGTTATTCATTATCGAATCGTCGTAAGCGGTGGGGTAAACCGGCCGCTCGAATTCCCGGACTGGAACAGCGATTCATTGTCGTTCGAAATCAGGGATAAGCGACTACTTACGATGGAAGGAAACCGTCGCGGGGTGGAGTTCGCAATCGTATTTTGGGATACGGGTCATTATGAAATACCCGGTTATAAGGTAGTGGTAATGAATCCCGACAGCAGCGTGGACTACGTGTTCACGGCGGACCCGGTGGATGTAAACATTCATTCGATTCTGAAAGGGGCTGTTTCCCCTGAATTGAAACCGATCAAAGGGCCTGTACCGGTAAAGATTCCGCTTCCCTGGAAGAGAATTATTTTCGCCGGTCTTTTGGTTGTGCTTATCGCGGGGTTGATATGGACATGGAAACGACGGGTGCCAAAGGTTCGTTCGGAAGCCGGATCATGGGAAATAACCGAACCTGCGGATTCCGTCGCCCTGCGCAAGCTCCGGGAACTGGACGATAAATACCGGGATGATGTAAAAGAATTTTATGTCCGGCTGTCCCATATTTTAAGGCAATACGTGGAGAACAGCATGTATGTCAAGACCCTGGAAATGACCACCGAACAAATCCGCGCCAACCGTGAATTGTTCCCATTTGAGGATGAGCTTTGGACGCCCCTGATAACCCTTCTGGAGCGTGCCGACCTGATCAAATACGCCAGGCATGTTCCGGCGCCGGAAATGTTGAATCGCGATTTGAACTGGTCGCGCGAATTTGTCCATAACACTCTGAAATACTGGAAGCCGGAACAAATCCAAACACCGGCCGGGAATGAAGCGTAAATGAGTACACTTCGATCTATCTGTCGTTCGGAACGATAGACAGGAAAGGGTTTACATAACATGTCGGTGGGTAGTTGTTTTCCTATTATCATCATATCTCAAATGTCTATCCCTTTTATTGTTGATATACGATCCTAAAGTGAGTGATGAAATCGCCAATTTTCACAATAATGTCCTTTCCATCTACTCGCAGTTACGGTGGACAGGTTCGAATACGACTCATAAATATTTCCGGGTGTCGGTGTCAGAATGTATCCCGTGGGGTACATTCATAAATTTGAAGTATACCTCCTCTTATGTAAATTTATTGGCTTAATACTAGGAGAAAATATGCCCACGACAGCAGATATTCGTAACGGAGCCGTTCTGTTATATAAAGGGAAACGGATGAAGGTGGTTTCGTTTCAACACGTCAAGCCGGGAAAGGGGGGCGCTTTTGTCCGCACCAGATTGAAGGATATCCAGAGCGGAAAAGTGATCGATGTCACCTTTAATGCCGGCGCCAGGATCGAGTTGATCCGTGTTGAAGCAAAGACGATGCAGTACTTGTATCAGGATGGTGATTCTTTTGTGTTTATGGATAATGAAACCTTCGATCAGATTTCCGTTCCGGTGGATGAGGAGAAAAACTTCTTAAAACCGGGAATGAATGTTGATTTGTTGTTTGACGGGGCTGAAATATTAAGTTTGCGGTTGCCGGCCCATGTTGAACTGGAAGTTACGGAGACCGAACCCGGCGTTCGTGGTAACACGGCAACGGGCGCGACAAAGCCGGCAACGTTGGAAACCGGTCATACGGTTCAGGTTCCCCTGTTTATCGAATTGGGTGATATCATCAAGGTCGATACACGAACCGGGGAGTATATTGAACGCGTGAAAGCTTCCTGAATTTTCGAAAGAATTAGGCCAAGGATATTCAATGTGGCAAGATAAGTTAAAAGAAATAATCTATTTATTAGAGCACAGTGATGTGAATGAAATTGACGTAACGTTTTGGGGAAGAAGGTACCGGGTTGTCAAATCGCCGCCCGTTGCCGCCACAACGGTTTCTACGTCCGAACAACGATTTGACACAATTAATGCCGGCGCTAATACCGAATCATCTTCGGCGGTAGAGGCGATCACCAAGGAAGCCAATAATCAAATTGAGATCCTGTCACCAATGCCGGGGACTTTTTACCGTGCATCCGCCCCGGACGCAGATCCGTTTATCAAGGAAGGAGACCAGGTGATTAAGGGCGATACATTGTGTATCATAGAAGCGATGAAAATCATGAATGAGATCGAAGCGGAAGTCAATGGGACAATAAAGAAAATTTTAGTGGAAAACAGCCAGCCGGTAGAATACAACCAACCTCTGTTTCTTATCGAACCGACCTCCTGAAGCCTTATGTTTAAGAAAATTCTCATCGCCAATCGCGGTGAAATTGCGCTGCGAATTATCCGTGCCTGCCACGAGTTGGGAATAAAAACCGTGGCGGTTTATTCCACTGCCGATGAATACTCGTTACACGTGAAATTTGCCGATGAAGCGGTCTGTATCGGTCCCGGTCCAAGCAAAGAAAGTTATCTGAACATACCGCGAATCATTGCCGCCGGGGAAATCACGAATGCCGAAGCCATTCATCCCGGATACGGATTTTTAGCGGAGGATGCGAATTTTTCCCATATTTGTGCCGAGAATAATTTTACCTTCATTGGTCCCCCGCCGGAAGTAATATCATCCATGGGCGATAAAGCACAAGCCAAAACCACAATGCGGGGGGCGAACGTACCCGTAATTCCGGGGAGCCGGGATATTGTGAAAAACCCCCGGGAAGCGATTGAATTGGCGAAAAAGGTCGGTTATCCGGTAATATTAAAGGCCTCCGCCGGTGGCGGCGGTCGCGGTATGCGGTTGGTCAGGAACGAGAATGAAATGACGCTGGCTTATCGCACCGCCCATGCCGAAGCGGAAACGGCCTTCGGAAACGGCGATATTTACCTGGAAAAGTACATCGAAAATCCCCGTCACATCGAAGTGCAAATCCTGGGAGATATGCGTGGCAATGTCGTTCACCTTGGGGAACGTGAATGTTCCGTTCAGCGAAGGCACCAGAAATTGGTTGAGGAATCCCCGTCCGCCGCCGTGGACGAAGAATTACGCAAAAAGCTCGGGGAAGCGGCAATAAAGGCAGCGAAGTCCGTGGGGTATTACGGGGTGGGAACCGTTGAATTCCTCATGGATAAACACAAAAATTTCTATTTCATGGAAATGAACACCCGTATCCAGGTTGAGCATCCCGTCACGGAGATGGTTACCGGTGTCGACCTGATAAAGCAGCAAATCCGGATGCATGCCGGGGAAACTTTTCCCGAGTTTCTGTACGATTTTAAATTGCGGGGACATGCGATCGAGTGTCGCATTAATGCCGAGGATCCGTTGAAAAATTTCCATCCCTCGCCCCGGAAAATCACCAGCTTTCATATGCCGGGCGGGAAGGGCGTAAGGGTGGACACCCATGCCTATGCCGGGTATGAAATCCCGACGTATTACGATTCCATGATCGGGAAATTGATCGTTTCCGCCAGCACCCGTGAACGCGCCGTTATCCGCATGGAAAGAGCCCTTGAGGAATGCATCATCGAAGGTCCCGAGACCACCGTTCCGTTTCAACGGGCGATCATGATGGATGACCGCTTCAAATCCGGCGACTATGACACGAGCTTTTTGGAAACCTTTGAATTCAACGGATAAATAGAAATTTCGAATACAACATGAAGAGGTAACCGTGAACATTCCAAACGAATTATTTTACACCAAAGACCATGAATGGGCGCGATTTGAGGGAAGCGAAGTGACCATCGGTATCACCGATTTCGCCCAGGGAGAGCTGGGAGACATCATTTATGTTGAATTTCCGGATGTTGGTCAGGAAGTGCAAAAGGGCGACCCGCTCGGAACGATCGAGGCCGTTAAAACGGTCGCGGATATTTACGCTCCGATTACGGGGAAAGTAACAGCGGTGAACAATGATTTGGAAGATGCCCCGGAACGGGTGAATAACGATCCCTACGGCGAAGGCTGGATGATCAGACTGGAAGCTGTCGACCCGTCGGACAGAGAAGGACTGTTATCCGCCGCCGATTATCGGACATTAATCGATTGACACAAAAAGTGAAGAAAAATGAAATATACCGTTATCTTTTGGATGTCCGTGATGAGAAGGGTGCGGGCTACATTGTATTAATCGATCCGGACCGGAAGAACGACGACTCCCTGGATGCCCGGGTGGAGACGGCGAACAATTCCGGTGTGGATGCTCTTTTCGTGGGCGGAAGCCTGATGATGGATGGCAAGTATCGTCAACGTGTGGCCCGGATCAAGGCTCTGGCAAAAATGCCGGTAATATTTTTCCCGGGAGGAGTAAACCAGTTAAACGAATATTATGATGCCATGTTGTTTATGTCGGTTCTGTCGGGACGGAATCCCCATTATCTTATTGGTGAGCAAGTAATCGCCGCCCCGATTGTCCATGATCTTGGTATTGAAACGATCCCTACCGGTTATCTGTTACTGGATGGGGGAGCCCGATCAACAGTGGAATTCATGAGCGGCACGCATCCCATTCCCATGAATCGCCCGGATATTGTGGTTGCCCATAGTTTGGCGGCGCAATATTTGGGGATGAAAATGATTTATCTGGAAGCAGGCAGTGGAGCGAATACGGCGGTTACCACCGATATTATAAAAGCCGTGAGTGATAAAGTGGACGTACCGATTATTGTGGGGGGCGGTCTTCGCGACCCCGAACAGGCGAAAAAGCGGGTTGAGGCGGGAGCCGATTTTATTGTCACCGGTACCGTTATCGAGGAAACGGGTGGCAGCGGATTAATTGCCGCTTTTGCCGAGGCCGTCCATACCGGGGAATGAAATTTGGATTACATAACAATTATTGAAAAGCAACTGTCGGAAAGCGCCGAAACCATGCGGGCCATGATGAAGCATTGCCTGGAAGATCTGGACCACGCGGCGGCGATAATGATCGCAGCGGTTCAGGGTGGGAACAAGATCCTGTGGTGCGGCAACGGCGGCAGCGCGGCTCAGGCGCAACATTTATCAACCGAACTGGTGGGCGGTTTGCGTGATCATGATCGCCCGGCCATTCCGTCCTTGGCGCTGACCACCGATTCATCGTTGCTGACAGCCTGGACAAACGATACTTCTTTTAAGACGATATTTGCCAGGCAGATTGAGGCCCTGGGGAAACCGGGGGATGTACTGGTGGCTATCTCAACCAGCGGAAATTCGGATAACGTGATCGCGGCCGCCAAGGCGGCGCGGGAAAAACAAATGCCGGTCGTGGCGCTCACCGGCGGCGTTGGTGGTAAATTGGCGCCGCTGGGCAACGTTGCCATCAGGATTCCGAGTGATGACACACAACGTATACAGGAAGGACATATTCTATCCGGACACATTTTATGTGAATTAATTGAACAGGCGGTAGTGAAATCGTCCTGAATTTCATGAGCCCGGAACGAAATAAAACCTGCCTTGATTCCCCTTCGCAACCGATTCGCTACCGGTACGGAGAAACGAAGTCCTTCTAATATTACCGGGCGAATGCAAACCTACCTCCAAGAATATTTGATGATGTTGCGAGTGGAAAAAAACCTGTCGATCAATTCAATTACCGCCTATCAGCGGGACCTGCAAAGGTATCTGTTGTTTCTGGAAAAAAATCAAAACGTAAACGATCTGGAAAAAGTACGTCAAAAACATATTCGTAACTTTATCCGGGCCTTAAACGATATTCATTTGGCCCCTTCCAGTATTTCCAGGACGTTTTCCTCGATTCGTTCCTACCATGCCTTCCTGTCCAGTGAAAAGCTGGTCTCGCATAACCCATCGCAATTACTGGACACGCCGAAACTTCCACGGAAATTGCCCCAGGTTTTAACCGTGGAGGAGATTGATGCGATTTTGAATTCTGTCGACGTTTCCAGGCCGATGGGGTTAAGGGATGTGGCGTTGCTGGAGGTATTGTATTCCGCCGGTTTGCGGGTAAGCGAGGTCTGCGGGTTGAAGGTAACCGATCTGCTTTTCGATTCGGAAATGATTCGTGTATTGGGTAAGGGAAACAAGGAACGGCTGGTCCCGGTGGGACCGCGCGGGATGGCCCGGCTCGACGATTATTTAAAGCATTTACGACCTTCTTTGGCCCGGCGCGGGGCCAACCTGGGAACGATCTTTTTAAGCCGTAACGGCCGACCTTTAACGCGCATGATGGTTTGGGTGATCCTGAAAAAATGGGTTGAAACAGCAGGAATATCAAAGAAAGTCAGTCCCCATACCTTTCGGCATTCTTTCGCAACCCATTTGCTCGAAGGTGGAGCCGACCTGCGGGCGGTGCAGGAAATGTTGGGACATGCCGATATCTCCACCACCCAGATTTATACACACCTGGATAAGGAGTACCTGAAAGAAGTTCATCGCACATACCATCCCCGTTGGTGAAATAAATACATTAATGAAAATACGGATACTGTTAAGACATGTTTATTCGGCGGAGGGGCGTAACGAAATGAAGAAGTATTCATACCATTTGATTATTAAATTCCCTAAGAACGGATAGAATTATGTTGTTCAGTCTGCCAGTCGAAGTTTTGGTGATATTAATACCGGTATTGGTTTTCGCCCTGGTATTCCATGAATTCTCTCATGCATATATAGCCTATCGGCGGGGTGACGATACGGCCGCAAGAATGGGGCGTTTAACGTTAAATCCGATGGCCCATCTGGATCCTTTCGGGTCGTTGATGATTCTGTTTGTGGGGTTTGGGTGGGCAAAACCCGTTCCGGTCAATTCATACAATTTACGCAACCCGCGCACGGACATGATGATGGTCGCTTTCGCCGGGCCGGCATCGAATCTTTTATTGGCTCTGGTGGGTGGGTTATTGTTCCGAGTCGTAGGGCAGGGCGGAATCGAGGGATTACTGAGCGGGAATCCCATTGACACCATGCTGTTTATGTTCGTGAGAATAAACATCGCCCTGGCAATTTTTAATTTAATTCCTATTCCGCCGTTGGATGGGTCCCAGATATTTTCGGGTCTCATGGTCCGGAAAAACCCGGAAATGGTGATGAAGCTGCAAATGTATGGCCCCCGAATATTGCTGGGCGTTATCCTGTTCGGCTATCTTACCGGATTTTCGATAATCTGGCTTTTTATGAAACCATTCATTAACTTTTTTATGTATCTCTTCGCGGGAATTTGAATTGTGGCACACCGGATTAAGTTTCGTCGAATCCTCCCCCAACGACGGAAACCCGTACGACCGCTCTTCCGGATTGCCGTTTTATTGTTTATAATTATTTGGTTAATGTATTATTTGCAAAAAATCGCTTTTCAAGGTTAGGGAGCAAGCGGATGTCAACGTTAGTTGAATGTGTTCCCAATTTCAGCGAAGGCCGCGATGCCGAAAAGATCAAACAGATTACCGACGCAATTCAGGCCGTGGAAGGGGTTACCCTGTTGGATGTCGACGCCGGGAAGGATACCAACCGAACGGTGGTAACTTTTGTCGGATCGCCGGCGGCGGTGGAGGAAGCGGCTTACCGGGGAATTCGCCGGGCGGCGAAGGTGATCGATATGCGCGCGCACGAAGGGGCCCACCCGCGGATGGGCGCGACCGATGTTTGTCCCTTTATCCCCGTCAGCGGTGTTACCATGGACGATTGCGTGGCCCTGTCCGAAAGGGTCGCGAAACGCGTGGGCGAGGAATTGGGTATTCCGGTGTATTTGTATGAATATTCGGCCCGGAAGCCGGGCCGGAAAAACCTGGCCGGAATACGCGCAGGCGAATACGAAGGCCTGGAAAATAAATTAAAGGATCCCGACTGGCAGCCGGATTTTGGTCCCGCAAAATTTAATCCCCGGGCCGGGGCCACGGTGATGGGCGCACGGGAATTCCTGATCGCCTATAACATAAACCTGAACACCAAAGACAAACGCCTGGCAACCGATATTGCTTTCGAGATCAGGGAAATAGGAAGAACGGTAAGAAGACCTCATCCCGAATCGAGTAATTACCTGGATGGTTCCATTATCCGCTACCATGAGGGTGAATATCCCTGTAGCTTTTGTGACCACGTTGCCGGATCGGTGAACGAGCTTGTTGCGCACCATGAACAAAAGCACGATTTTGACATACGTTCCTACTGGGAAACAATCGGTTATTCCGAAGACCGGCTGCCCGGGAGGCCCGTTAAACGACCGGGAATATTCAAACACGTAAAGGCCATCGGGTGGTACATCGACACCTTTAAACGGGCGCAAATCTCGATTAATTTTACGAATTACAAGGTTTCAACCATCCACGATGTGTTCGATAAGGTTTGTGAACTGGCCGTAACCCGCGGGGTACGGGTCACCGGCAGTGAGTTGGTCGGCCTGATACCGCTCAAGGCGCTGCTTTCGGCCGGTCGTTATTATCTTAACAAACAACAGCGTACGACGGGGGTGCCGGAAAAGGAAATCGTTGAGGTGGCGATCCAGTCCCTGGGACTGAATGACGTAACGCCTTTTGTTCCGGAAGAAAAAATTATCGATTATGCCGTCAAGTTGGATTCCGGCAGGTTGATGGAACTGGCGACCAATGAATTTATGGCGGAATTGTCGACCGACAGTCCGGCCCCTGGCGGGGGTAGTGTTTCAGCCCTGGCGGGGAGTTTGGGCGCCGCATTGACCTCCATGGTGGCGGCAATAACCCATGAGAAGAAGGATTATTTTGAACAAAAACCGTTTTTGGCCGCGATCGGGGATGAGGCGCAACAATTAATGGATCGACTGGCTTTTCTTGTCGACGAAGATACCAAGGCGTTTAACCGGGTAATGGCCGCCAACCGGCTTCCGTCCGGTAACGACGAGGAAAAAGCCCGCCGGGAAGAAGCAATTGCGCGGGCGAATCGTTTCGCAATCCGGGTACCGTTGGAGGTCGCGGAAAAATCGTTACGTGTGTTGGAACTGGCGAAGGTCATGGTTGAAAAAGGCAACCCCAATTCGGTTAGTGATGCCGGAGTTGCCGGTGAGGTGGCCCTGGCCGCGGTGCGGGGAGCGGGTTTGAACGTGTTAATTAATTTAGGCGGTGTCGGCGGGGATGAGGATTATGTCGAAGAGACAAAAAAGGCGATTCAGGAGCTGATGGAAAAAGCCGAAAAGTTGCAGGCGGAAATATTTTCTAAAACCATTTCTATTATCTTAAATATGTCAAAAGTGAAACGTGAAACGTGAAACGTGAAAACGTGTTCATAACAAGTTCGCGCCATGATTTTACCAAGAGAGGATTTATTTTTGTTAAGGCAATATAATACGGTTTCAGTGATCGGTGACACGAGGGTGTTTTGATTTTCAGTCCGGTCAACATCGCTAATGATCAATCGTCGAAAAGAAGACAATTAGTATGATCCGGTCGTTATCGGAAGATTTGCGAAACAAAATTTCCGCCGGTGAGGTGGTGGAACGGCCGGCTTCGGTTGTGAAGGAATTGTTGGAAAACAGTATCGATGCCGGAGCGACCGCCGTAACTATTGTCGTTGAAAAAGGCGGACACCAGTTGATCCAGGTTACCGATAATGGGCGGGGCATCACCGCCGCAGATTTGCCGCGGGCTTTTGAGCGGTATTCGACCAGCAAGATCAGCAGTGTTGAAGACCTGTTCCGGATAAACACCCTTGGGTTTCGTGGTGAAGCTTTGGCCAGTATCGCGTCGGTTTCGGATGTTAAAATCGTATCCTGCACCGATA